>JAABUT010001983.1_pt1 | contig 21184 bp, 23 predicted proteins | sample 5559281 | NCBI WGS metagenome assembly JAABUT01 (sample SAMN10711880, study PRJNA513359) | rock metagenome | isolation source: Antarctica rocks | place: Antarctica: Victoria Land, Ricker Hills nord | collected 2016-01-04
TAGAGCGAGTCATAGAAATGTCATTTAACTAATAGATAAATGCTAAGAAAGAAAAGTATCTACAGAAAAGAATCGAGTTCTTATATGTGTGTTTCTCAGTTCTGTGCTAGGCTCGATTGGGTTGACGTCTTACACATATGATGCAGAGACTCAATGACATCATCTCTAGATCAGATTTTCGCTAGACTCGATTAGAATAAAATCAGGCGAAGACTAGTTGAAGAATAGACGAAGACTAGAATCATGACACATCTAGACATGATTCTGACATTATATTAAGAATTCGTTAATCACATGATATTGATTTCATTACTCATTCAATCAACTCATACAGACGAATTGAGTTTAAAGAAATTTGTTTACCTGATGATTCGATCTTGAAAGACAAGAACAACATCAGAAAATTCATAGAATCAACGAAAACATAAGATCATTGAATTGCTAGAAGATTTATCGCTCATTCAGTACACATTCATTCAAAATCGATTAATAGAATCTACAATAAAGAATCTTCGTGAATTGCTTCAAGATCAATCACTCTCAGAAACATCTTTTTTGTTAAACAAACATACGTCTTTCTTTTTCAATCATTGAGCATCGTCATTCATTCAATCTTCTTTCAAACAATTATTATTTTCTTCACTATGACATTTAAGAACACATCTGATAAAGATAAAGCTTTCGTTGACTTCTTGCAACAAACATGTTCACAAGCTTTCTCTTTTATCATCGATTCACAACATGCTTCTTCATTCATTGCTTTCAACGAATTAAATGCTGAAATCATCATACTCAATGATATGAAAGTATGAAAGAAACGTATCTATGCTCTTAATAGAGAAACAGATCATCTCGTTGAGATGAAACAATGAGACAAGAATGAAATTCAACAGTTGAAAGCAAAACTACAAGCTTTCACTGCTATCACAGTCAATGTAATCATCACTGCTCTCTTGATTATCATCTACTTCAAACGATTTAAATATCACAAAATACTTGATTCTTTGATGTTCACTGATGAAAAGAATTCTACTTGAGAGAACTGATCTCTTGATATACAAAAGAAGTTAGCAATAAACATTGACATCTTTTCAAATAAACTCTACAAGCTGAGCTACATTTACTCTCGACTAGCAAATGATGTCATTGAAGTCACTTAAGTCAGACGTAATCTCAACTGTGATAATTTCTATCTGACTGTCAATGAATTTCTAAAGAAACTAGCTCAATCGTTTCATGACTCTGATAAGAAAGACAACTATCATAGAAAATATATTAATCTGATTCAAGAATCAAAAAATTCAGCATTTTCTTTAATCAGTTTTAATGACTATACATTTATCTAAAGTATCAGAAGAACGTACTAATTGTTGATCTAAAGAATAAAATAAACTCTCGTCTTTGAATCTTTTGAACAACTCAGATGAAGTCACTCATTAAACTATCAGATATTTGAAACTATCTGATTCGCTTGAACAATGAACATAGAGCAGTTCAAGAGATCAAGAACAAATTACTCAAACATGATGATTCAAAGATCATCATTTCTAAAGCAATTATTGCTATTCAATCTTCTGCTTTAAAGTCTGACTGATCAAAGTCGCGCAGCGCAGTTTTGACTAGCTTCAAGAATGCAGATGTTCTAGTTGAAATCTGTTTCATATGTCACAAATCAGATCATAGTTTCAAAGAATGTTTAAATCAATCTATCAAAGTCAATGCAGTTGACGAGAACTACAATCATTTTGAACTCAATACTGAATCAAAGTTCAAGTCAAAAACTAGTCATCTTTTCAACAATCACTGAAGTAAAGATTATATCTTTGTGCAATTTAGACGAAATTCTATCGAAAGAGAATTACTTTGATAAGTCATTTCTAGTTGATTCTTTTCTCATCTTGCAGAATGAATTATTCAGCCTTCGCTCTTTAATAGACAGTGATTCAGTTGTTTATACAATCATACATATCAATCTAGTTGATAGAATATGTAAAGAGCTGAAAATTCAATTTATATCACTGACAAAAGAGAAGTTAATAAAAAAATATGATGAAAAGATATTTAAAAAGACTATCACTCATAAAATTCTATTGAATCTCATCATTGAAAGTCATAAGAAATTGACTGTTTCTATGTTAATAGCTGACATCAATCATCACGAAGTCATATTAGAAAAATCATGAATGAATAAAAATGAAATATTACTGAATATGCAAATCGATGTCATCGTTTTTTTGAATCAATTAAAGACTTTCATTTCGATTTTTTCAATTTCTCTCAATTCAAAGCACTCAAGTTGATTGCAATCAACTTTGTTTACTTCTATCTCTCAGTCAAAGATTTCTAGAATGCTCAAATGATCTGTTTCAACTACGATTCACAAAGAGTCATTCTCAATTCAAAGCATAAACGTTGCTTCATTCAAAACACTGTTGAATCGCTCAAAGAAGAATCAGACTAAAGTATTCGCTCTATTCATGAAGAATATCAATAGAAAAATCACGTACAACACTCAATGCAATTTGAACGCTCTGAACATTTCTTTCATCAAGAAAACTACTCAGAATTTGAAAGCTATTAAAGTCAAGCTGTCTTCAGAATATCATAATTTTCTAGATGTTTTTGATCGAGCTCAATTGAATAAGCTATCTTTGAATCGCTTCTACGATCATAAAATTGAACTCATCAGTGATTCAACGTTCTCTCACTGTCGAGTTTATCAAATGTCTTCTGTCAAACTTCTGAAAGTAAAGAAGTACTTAAACGAGAATCTGTTGAAGAAATTCATCACTTCTAGTCAGACTCTCTATTTCTTCTCTGTTCTCTTCACACTTAAAGCAAATGAAGATTTTCAATTCTGCGTGAACTATCAAAAGCTAAATGTCATTTTCAAAAGAAATAAATATTCTTTATTGCTGATAGACGAGATCATTGATAAAATAATGAGTTGCAAGCATCTGACTAGATTGAACATCATATCAGCGTTCAACAAACTTCAAATGCATTTCAATAACAAGAATTACATCATCTTTATCACTGCTTTAAAAGCATATAAACACAAGATGCTATCATTCAAACTGACTAATGAATTGATCTTCTTTCAACAATATATGAATGACATTCTATGAGACTTTCTGAACAACTTTTGCCAAGTTTATCTAAATGACATTCTCATCTATAGCAAAACAAGAAAGAAACATAGAGATTACATCAAACTAGTATTGAGTCGACTACGTGAAGCTGAACTGCAAATGAATATTCAAAAGTGCAAATTCAATGTAGAAGAGACAATCTTTCTAGAAATCATTGTATCAGAACAAGATCTTTGCATGAATTCAAACAAGATGATTGTTATAGTCAACTGAACTACTTCAATCAATTTGAAAGAAATTCAGAACTTCGTGAGATTTGTGAACTTCTATCGTCATTTCATTAGAGACTTCTTCAAACTAGTCAAATCATTCACTCAATTGACTAGAAAAGACACGTCTTTTGTTTGAAATGAAGTCTGCATTCAAGCTTTCAGAAATTTGAAGAAACAGATCAATTTCGCTTAAGTTCTTCGTCATTTTAATCTCAAACGTCAGACTATTTTGAAAATCGATGCATCAAACTATGTAAAAGATGAAATACTGTCTCAGTACAATGATGAGAATGTACTTCACTCAATGATCTTCTACAGCAAAAGCATGATTTTCGCTGAAATCAACTATCATATCTATGACAAGAAATTGCTGATCCTTATTCGCTGTTTCAAACATTGATGACTCAAGCTGAAATGTACTGAATTACTCATTCAGATATTCATTGATCATCAAGCTCTGAAGATCTTCATGAAAAATAAACAGCTGAGTTGACGTCAAGTCAACTATCTGAACATTCTATTAAAGTTCAATTTTCAGATCATCTTTAGATCAGGCAAAATGAACACTAAAGTTGATGTGCTAACTCGAATGTCTCTAGCGAACGTCTCTGAATCAGCTAAATGATATTCTATCTATTGACTCAAAATTGAATGCAAATTCAAAATCAGAAGTCAATCTTTATCAGAGAGTATAATTAGTTAATTAAATGAATGAGTTCTGCAGCGAATATAGACAAGCTAAAAACGACAACAAGCTCAAGCTTCATAGCATTAAAATAAAGAACTGCAAAATTATTGATAACATTCTATTTAGAAAAGATCTACTGTGAATTTCTGAGAACATGCATACAAAATTACTACAAGAAGTGCATGATTAATCTTCAATCTTTCATCTCAACAATAAATGAATCATTGATCTAGTTCAGCGTTTCTACTATTAATCAGATCATTGAGCTACTATTTGATGATACATTCAAAACTATCATGCTTGTCAGCGAAGCAAAGTCTCTAGAGATAGCATCAATGAACTTCATCATTTTCTTTCGATTTCACAGAAACGCTGAAAAGATATAGCTATGAACTTCATCACTAAACTATCTCTGTCAGAAAACTATAACATCATTTGCACAATCATATGTCATTTCATCAAAGAACATCATTATGTTTTCTGTCATTAAAGAGACAATGACATCTCAGTTGAAGAAATGATTTGAATCATGCTATGAAACATCTATCGACTGCATGATCTACTCAGTTCTATTGTTTCAAACAGAAACTCTCAATTCATATCAACTATGTGAAAAAGTCTTTGCAAGCAACTGAGAATCACAGCTAGTTTATTCACAGTTTATCATTCTGAGATCAATGATCAATCGAAACGAGTCAATCAAAACGTTGAATGCGAACTTAGAATCTACTGCAATTACATGCAGAACAACTGAGTCAAATGAATATCTATGATGAAATTCAACAACAATTTCAATATCTTCTCAATCACTTCAATGATTCTCTTTTACTTCAATAAAGAATTTCACTCTTGAATGAGTTTCAATTCAGATACAACTGACTATGAAATGACTCATGAACGACTTGAAGCTAGAAAGACAGATAATATTATCATTTAAATGAAAGAGCTATTGAGTTTTGATTATCAACAATTGAAAAAGACAAAGCTGATCATTGAAGTTCAAATCAATAAACATAGATGAAACATTACATATGAAGTAAATGACTGAGTTTAACTATCTTTCAGAAACGTCAAGATAATGAAACTCTGCAAAAATTTGAAAGACAAACAGCTAAATCTCTATCAAATCGCTGCTAAAGTGAGTACATTATATCATCTTCATTTATCAGTCAGCATGAAGCATTTGCATTCAATGTTCAGCTTGAAGCTACTACGATTGTATTCAGAAGACTCTCTATCTGAACAACATTCAGAATCACTCAGATCAATCATTATCAAAAACGATGAACATTGAAAGATAAATAATATATTAAACTTCAGATGCTATCAAGATTGAATACAGTACAAAGTCAAATGAAAAGATCTAGATAGAGATGACGAATGATACTATGTTGATAAAGAAAAATTCGATGACACAGAGAAAGTTTTGAACGAATTTCATAAGTTATATTCAAGCAAATCGCGCTAAATATCAAAATAACTATCAACAAAAGTGAGCAAAGAAACTACATTCATGTGAACATGAATTTTTGAAGAAGAGAGTAATGTTACGAGCGTATCAAGACTGATTAAAACTAGTTAATGATTTAGTTGAGATCTGATCTAGATCTGACTCAGATTTGACTCAGATATGACTCAACATTCTTTTTCTTTCTCAACATTCTTTTCTTTCATCAACATCTTGTTCATTTAAATCATTTTCTTTTCATGTTACAAATACATTTCTTTCAAACCTAGCGCAGTCTCTGAACATTACATAAATAGAAGCTTTTGTATCAATCTTCTTCTGTATTCTTAATATTCAATTATAGCTATCTTTAAAGATTAAGCACTATCAACTCTGATCTTCATTGATTGTATCATTTAGACATGATTCTGACACAAGATCAATATAAAGCTGACGTTTTGAATCGAAATGAGCAAGAAAAGTTGACACACTAAAGACGTTTTTAAGATCATTAAAAGTCTTGAACTTTCTATTCATTGACTCATAGAACTATTTGCCTGTTATTCATCTTTGAATAACTTTGCTATTTTTAATGTTTGACACTTCTTTGAATAGAATCGTTTTTCTCTTCTGCAAGAATCATGCTCGTTGAGCATATCATGATATTAAGAAACAAAGTCATTCAATGAGATCTGAAAACGTTTTTAAATTTCGTAGATTGTTTGAGAATTGAAGAGAAATAATGATCTTTATTTTGTTCTTGAAAGTGAACATTCTCAAACTATTGACTCATTGATTTAACAAGATGATTGAAGAGTAATCTAGAAAACTCTTATTAGAAGTCAGACTTACACATTGAGCATGAAATAAATCAAAAACGTTTCGTAAATGTTGAAGATAATTCTTTAAGATGAGCGAGAAAATGATGATATCATTGATGTAAGCATGAGTAAATTTTTGATATGAACGCAGCATTGCATCAATCTGTCTTTGCACATACAAGAGTGATTTCTTGTATCTCATAAAAGTCACATTGAATTTCTTTTAATCTTTGTAACTTATAATGATAAATTTAAAATGATTTAATCAATGAACAAGAAATTAATGAAAGTAGTTAATTGCATCTACGATGAAGATATGAGAATATTTCGCGATGACTGCAATGATCTCGCTTTGTTGTTTCATTGAATAGCTATTGATTTCAATCATTTCGTTGAGATCTCTCAAATTCATGATCATGCATTCTTTGTGAGTCTCATCTGAAAGATTTCTTCAAATTACGAATACTGAGAAACTGAAACTGATGAATTGAGTTGAAAATCTTATTTTGCCTTTCTCATGCAATTTGTCGAGCGTAGAATCAATAATCTCTCTTTTCTTTCTTTCTACAAAGTATACGCGCGCGAGTTTGAAAATCGCATTTGATTTCAAGATAATCAACATTCATTCTTTCTTAAATATTATAACTATTGTGTCTTTATCTTTGAAAAGATTCTAATATTCATTGATCAGATTGACTAATTTCAAAGAATTAGACTTGTATATAGTGACATCATTGAAAAGAATGATTTCAAGCTTGAGATTAATTTCGAGAATAGCATTGAACGTCATGACGTGAGCGATCATCATCGCGACAACACTTTTGTTCACATAATTTCTTCTAGCTTTTTCTTCGTCTCAATTCATTCACTCACATGCTGTCAGATTTACATCTAAAGATATGATCATGTAACATTCTTGAATGATGTTGTACTTGATAACAAAGTCTAATTTGATTTTGCATGACAAAGTTATTGAACTCTTTGTTGCGTTTTGAATCTGAACGAAAGACAGCTTGATGTTCACAATGTGAGTGAAAATGTCATCATCATGTCTCAAGTTCTGACTGTATTGAAATTCAAATAAGAAATCTCGATCATCAAATAGACTTTTCTCATTAAAGAAGATGAAAACTGATGTCATAAGTTCTGATGAAAGATTTATTGATTTTTGAGCTTGAATAATGCGTCTAGTGTTAGAATGAAGATGAGCTTTGCTGTTAATATTGATCATCAGATCTTGACAGCTTTCAATGATCATTCATTAATGATGCAAATTCAGTATTATGCGCTCTGAACTGATTATATTTATTTTGACAAGCATTTTGACATTTTGTTGATTTATTAAATGTACTTCTATGATAAGAACAGTGATAACGAATTTTTCGTTTGCAAGTTCATTCAGATGAATACTTATGATAGCAAATTCGTTAGTGTTGATTAATTTGTTACTCACGTCTTTAATTGAGATTGAGAACTTCATGATTTGAATCTGAAGATCTGAAATGCTATTTGAAAGAAACTTTCTATTGATCATGATAATAGAATTGTTGAAATCAATGCAGATATCATGAAAAACATCATTATCAAAAGATATCTTGACTGTAGCATAATGCGCTTCTTGAAAAGCATAGTCGATGTCTTCATAGAATTCATCAAGTTGTACTGAAGATCATATAATTTAATGAGTATTGTTCAACAGTATATTATTGATCACGACTGATATGAGCTTCTCAACGAGTGAATCTTTGTTTGATCAATGAGTCTTTCTTAGATGCTTAAATAGTCTTGTTCTTGACATGAAACTGTCTTTACATGTTGCACATATGTGTTCAAGAATATTTCTTTTGATCATCGTGACGAAATTAACGTTCTGATCATCGTAAGCTTTCTCTGACTCGTAGAACTCGTCATAAAAATTGTCATAAACATCATTTTTCAAGTGCATATTCTCGCTGTGATAGAATTTCTTTTTCAAATCAATATTATCATTGCTTGTATTCTTGTCAACAACACTGATCTGATAAATTCTTTATGATCGTTGCTGATATTCTTCTTGAAAGTTATGTTCTTGAAACTCATAATATGAGCTCAAGTTCTGATCAATGTTTTGATCATATTCTTTGTTCTGAGTTGTTTGATTTGAGTTTGATCTAAAAGATTGATGCTGTCTCAAGTTCTGTTCATTCTGTGAATTGAACTCATTTGCAAGAGTTGCAATGATCTGCAGTCATGACTGCAACTGAAATAGCTTAACGTTTGAGTATTGATTTTGTTCTTGAGACTGATTATAATTATTTCTTTCTGATGAGTACTGATGTTGATAGATTAAGTAAGTTGAATTCTGAAAACGATTTGAGTAAAAGAATGATTGAAAGATAGGTTGAATTTCTTGATTCTGATGACTAGATGAAAAATCTTCATTATACTGATCATTCTGATCTGATCAATTCAATCGATTATCTTCTCATTTGTGATGACTATTGTTTCGCAGTAGTCTGAATGCTATGACTCATCATTCATGTTTGCAGTCATTTATATCTGACATGAATGAGTTCAGTGTAATTTGATCATTCAAACATTTGATGTTTCATCAAAGTTTCAAATCAATGACATTGTACATAATGTCAAGTTGATTCTTAACATTGTTGAGTCTTGCATCTTTGACTGCTTAAATAATCTTCTGAGCAAAAGATCGAGACTTACGTTGATTGAACGTGTCTTGAAGAATATACTTTTCGTTCAACATTGAATTGATAGTCATGTTTGATGACTGACTGAACTGTTTGATCAGCAGTTGAGCTCATTCATCAAGACTATCGTCGTTTTCATATTTTATAATACGTTTCTCGATATCATCTAGTGTATATCATCATTTCAAGACATCTTCTCGTAGACTCAGTCATAGATTGATTCATATCAATTCGTCTGTCTTGAGAATCATCATTTCTTTTGCTCTTTCAAGAAAAAGATGAATGTCTTTGAAATACGTGTTTTTACTCATGTGCTTCAGAGCAGATTCTGTGCTGACGAATTTGTCATCATACATAGAATCAAAATATTCAAGATCGCTTGAGTTTCAGCAATCATTGACATTTTTATTGTCACTTGAGTCATCAAATTCTGAAGAATCATGATTATCTGATAAGCTTGAGAATCTTTGTCGAGCTGAATGATCTCACATAAATCGAGCTATGTCTTTGACTATGATGCAAGCATCGTATTCTGAATTTCGAGCTATAGACTGTGAGATGTTTTGTTGTTCTTGCTCATCTCAATTGAATTGATCTTGTTGTTCTTCTCTCTCTTGACAATCTTGTTGCTCTTGAATAAACATTTCGTCTAAATCTTTGAAAGACTCAATGAGATTTCGTGAAAATTCTTCGTTTATGAAAGTCTGACTTGTTGATTTATTCATTCTCTCTTGTCAAGATGTGAAAGAGTTTGTAAATGTTGAACTGACACTGAGTGAAATTTCAAGTCATTTATTAAAAATGATTTCAAAATCAATGTTGAATCTAAATCTTAATGAGATGTTCTTTGTGAAGAATGAATTGAGTGAGAGAATCAGAACAATCTCAATGATCAGTGAATTGATTGACAGAGCTCTGACAATATCTGCTGTGACGATATTGAAATTACACATCTTCGTTTGAAGTTGCTTCTTATCTACGATTCATTCGTTTAATCATGCAACTGAGCTGAAGTTTAGATCTATAGAGTTGATGAAGTAGTTGATGAAATCGACGAAAATCTCTCTAGTCTTAAATCTAGTAGTACGCTCAACTCTTTTTGCAATCAAAGAAATGTCATACGGTCGAAAATTTGAGAAAGTAACGTACTCAACAACGACTTTGATGACGTCGCTGAGTACAATAGTGATAAAAGAATGATTGATATCAATAAAAGTCTTGAGCAAGAATGAAATCATCATCACTTGTTGATCTGAAGAAGTCAGCTTGAAGAACAAAAGAAAGAGTTCTGATCGTTGTAATAGTTGACACTATTGAATTGTTGTAATAGTTGAAACTATTGAACTGATGCTTTCTAAATCATGATGAGATTTAGATTGCAAGATCAGATTGATGCTATCATTGTTATGAAAGTTGTACAATCAGAACTATGTATGAGTGAAGACATGACATTCTCTATCTAAGATTGAGATATTTATGTATCATCATGACTAAAATAGAAAGAAATCATGAATGAACTTGAAAGTGAGCTCAAAAGTGAGCTTAAGCGAGATTCATAACAGAATCTCATCATACACGTGAATTTCTATTCTACTGTGAGAATCACAAGATCATACTCTTCAACTTATTTTTGCATACTACTCATCTGCTTCAATTATTAGATGTGTATGTATTTCAGTCATTAAAGCATTGACATTCGAAGATGATTAATTGAGCTGTTCAAATGAATGATGAAATCTTTTCAAAAGTTGAATTTTTGACTGTGTTCAATGAATTTCAAATCAAAGTCTTCAAAGAATCTATCATTTGATTTGCATGAAAGCATACTGACTTAATTTCTTTTGATTTAAAGATAGTACTGAATAAAGTTCAAATTATTAAACGTTTGAATCGATTTATTACATCTTCATTTACTATAAATGATTCAATCATTTGAAAGACTTCTACTAGTCGAGCAGCACTTGAAAATCAGCTGCTTAAGCTAACTGATGAATCGACATCAGAAGAATTTACTACAAAGCTTTGTACATTCTGAAAAAATGCTAATGTGATGACTTGTAAAATGAAGTTGCTGCAAAATCAATTAAGTCAAATAAAAGTCGTTGAAAATGCTTGCAAAGCATGCAAAAAGCAGTCTAATAAGATTCTCAAAATTGAAAACATCTTGTATATCAAAGATGCTTAAAGTATGACTCAAGATAAACAGAAATTGAAGAATGAGAGACAGCAGCAGCGTGAAGAGATCTGGAAAAAGCGGTATTTAAATGCACTAAAGAAGTGCTACAAAGTTACTAAGTCTCATAAAGCTGCTTGCATTAAGTTTGTTCAGATTTATCAGAAGAAATGACGAGTTATTTTGAAGCAATTGCTCAAAAATTCTCTTGTATATAAAGAGTAGTTGAATTTAGTGATGCATGACTGAAAGTGATGCATGACTAATGAGCACTAAGCGAAGAACTGAGCGAAAGTGAGAAGCATGAATAGTGATGCAGCGCTAATCTTATCAAATGTTCCGATCGCTTATTAAAATTTCCCGAAATATGATAAGTTTATCAGAGTACTTATAAAAGATTGTAAAAAGCGAAAACGTAATAACAGTAAACTACATTGAATTCTCAAAATCTTAGAAGATTAAGAATTATCTGTTCATTAATGCAATTATTTATGATTCAAGATTATTAGTAGCTCAAAAAAGCAAAATTATGTTCATGATCATTCAATTGATCTATAGTTTTGTGTTTGATTGAGCGAATGTGATATTCTAAGAGTTCACACCTCATTGATCTTTGCTTAAGCAGTCTATTGTTCTAGACTCATCACTCATGTCACTCTTTAAAAACTTTCTCAGCAATTAAGAGACTTGAATGTTACAATAATTCTCAATATTGTCAAAACTTTCTTCATCACAACAGCTTTTTCTTCATCTCAAAAACTCTTATACTCTTTTTAAAAGTTCTGTCAATAGTAGTAAGTTCTGCATTGTCTTCATTTTATCATGTCTTTATCACTTTCAAAGTCTGAAGTACATTTCAAAAATCAATGTGTCATCTGCTACAAGTTGCTCATCATTTCTAATAATGACGACGAATTATTAAAGTCATTCTACGTTATCAATGATGTGCAACTTCGTTGCAATCATCATTTTCATAAAAGCTGCATAATGAGATACGCTCTTTCATCTTCAAGCGCACATGAACAATGCACTATGTGTCGCGTTAATGTTCTCGACAATAGTGATTGATATATCATTGACATCAAGATTGAAAATGAATGCGTTGACAGCATGAATCTGAAAAAAGATATTGATGAACAAGTGTTTCTGAAAGCAAACTCAAATGTTGCACATGCTCAAGTTTTTCTGTCACTTATGTTGCAGATGAATTTCATTGAAGCAGAGAAGCTTTTAAAGAGTGAGAATGATATGAAATGTGACAAATTTGAAGTCTTGTTATTTACAAAGCTTAATTATGAAATTGATCAACTTAAAGTGATCAGTTTTCAATTAGAACTAACGCTGATTGTGACAGAAACTTCTGCAGTTATAGATCTGTTGTTCTGTTACAGCTTCTTTTCTCTTTTTCTTTTTCTGTATCTTAAAATCTTCGATTAGAATGCAATAAACTTCATGATACATCTTGTGTCAAATGATTCTAGCTCGTCTCATAAAAGAGAGCAAACTGAGCTCAAACGTGACATACGAGTATAATAAACAGACAGTCATGCATATGACTGTGTACAATGATGATATTGAAGATATTCAATTGCTGTTACGTTATGAAGTGAATAAGAGTATCAAGAATGAATCTGATCAGACAGTTCTTGACTGCGTGACAGAGATTAAAGTCAAGAATGTGATTGTCTTGCTTGAGAATTAAGAAGATCATTTTTTGCTAAAAGTAATATGAAACTCATAGCAGAATGACAGTTAGTAAGATTTGCAAAGCTATTGCTATACTGATAATGATCATGTCAGTTGAAGAAAAGCTGTATTTTATGCTTTATCACACTGCTATTGTTGAGTATATCAATCTTTACAAGATCTCAATAAAGTATCAATTTGTTCAGTAACAGTAATGAATGAATCATTCTAGCTTTTTATTCATTAAATTCTCAATAAATTCTATTATATGAAGTAAATATTTAAATCTTGCAATCTATAATTTACTTATTTAATCAAAAAATATTCATACTCAGTGATTTCTTTAGTCACTATATGTAATGATTGTTTCTTTAACAACACAAGATATAAACAAAGATCAGTATAGTAACAAACTAATCACTAGACTGAAGATCTGAGAATAACTAAAACAATAAACTGTATTGACTATTACATGAGTTGAGCATGAAGCTTTTATCTAAGAGAATGATCGTCGTTATATAAACATAGAAGAATCATGTCAAGTTGTTTCTGCTCTGAATGATTTTTCTGATTATTCTTGAGCAAGATGAGCAAGATGAGCATCATGCTCATCATGCTCACTATAATCACTTCTGATTCAAGTGATCAGAGCAATCACTTCAAGACTCTGATTACATAATGATTATTTAATCATTGCTTTATTTAATTATTTGCAAAAGAGTTTTAACACTAGATTTTCTTCTAAGATTTTCATTTTGAAAATCACTTTTCTTTCATATTTTCTCATTGCACAACAAAAAACTTTATCTTGCGTCACAAAGATCTTCTTGAGCGTACAAATTCTGAGCATACTGTCATGCGTTCTTATAAACACTGCAGTTACTTGCAAAAGAAATGTCGTGTTGACAATGAATTTAATCATTGCATCGAGTGTATGCATCTTGATCACAAGTGCAATCTTACTTTTTTGATGATGAAGTGAAAAAGAATAAAGACAGAACATGATTGCATTCTTCATGAGTTGCTAAATGCTCACAAGTAAATGCAAAAGATCTTCGCGAAAGCTACTCATCTGCAAAATCAATTTGTGTTTCTGAAGAATAAAAAACAAATGATGATTAAATGAAAGTTTCAAAACATCATCAAGCTTGAGAAAGAAGAAAGAAGAGTTAGTGAATCATTGTTGAATGATCTTCTTTTTGACATGTTTTTCAAGCAGATTGAGATTTCATCAGACTTTGACTGACTGAGTTTCTTAACTGAAACTGTCACAAAAGCATTTGACAATTCTTAAGATTTTTCTTTGATTTTCAAGTGTTCTCAATATGTTCATAATCTTTTCACTTGATTAATCAATGAGACTGATCTTTAATATTCTGTTGATTTAGTATATTTTCTACTTTATACTCAACATTTTGACTCTTTGAATTGATTTTTGAAGATTCTGTTTGAATTGATGAATTCAAGTTTGCAGACTTCAAAAGAGAAATATGAAATACTGAGTGTATTTTCATAGATGCTGAAAGATTCAACTCATAGTTAATTGATTTCTTTTCTTCTAGAATTTCAAACGATTTTAGTTTTGTATAATTCAACTTGTTATTTGATTTTTTCATTTTGATATTTCGTCTTAGTAAATAAACTTTGTGTTTCTTTTTAAAAGTAAATCTTCTATGTCTTTTCTTATTTGCATACAGAATCATATGCTTGCTTAGAAACTGAATGTTCTTCTGCAACTTTTTGTGCAACAAATGTATTTATTCAATTTGTATTGTAGCTTTTTGAGCTATTTGTACAAACTTACGCGATTTCTTGAAAGTCTTTGACTTGAACTTATAGTTTGCAAAGAATGATAACATGCTGATTACTTTCATCGTTATAATATTGAAAGTCAACTATGTTATTGACAGTAACTGTATTCAATTGTTCTGTCTATAGTTGATATAGCATCTAAGATACTATTTCAGTGTTTAATTCATTCTTTTCATTTATTTATTTGTTTGTGAATGATAAGCTGCAGACAGCTTATGATGAATTCTCAATTGATTCATTAACAATTTTCAGAATTTCAATGTAAAAAGCTTGTCTTTATTTGAAATTATCTCATCTGATAATTCATGATTTGCTACAATTATTCTCAGAAACATGTATGTTAAATCTTCTGCAAATGTTACTTTCTTGTATGATAAGAAGTATTTGTACTTGATTAGTCGATTTGTGATCATTAATATAAAGTTATACATTGTTTTCATAACTCTTTCTTTTAACTTTAATAATTTGATTATAAAGTTCAAAGCTATGCTTTTTCATGCATGATTTGATATGCTGAGACTTTTCAAAAGTTTGTAGAGTCTGTGTTGACTATGCTTCATTCAAATGCATATGTTGCACTTTCTTATGATATCTTCTATCTGCTTTCTCATCTTAGAAAAGTAATAAATTTTAGATATTCTTTCAAAGATTTTATTCAAACTCTGATGTTCATGTATCATTGACTTGTGATAATCACTTATTGTCAGAATCATGTCTAGATGATACAATCAATGAAGGTCAGAATTAATAGTGCTTGATCTTTAGAGATAGTTATAACTGAATATTAAGAATACAGAAGAAGATTGATACAAGAGCTTCTATTTATGTAATGTTCAGAGACTGCGCTAGACTCGAAAGAAATGTGTTTGTAACATGAAAAGAAAATGATGTAAATGAACAAGATGTTGATGAAAGAAAAGAGTGTTGAGAAAGAAAAAGAGTGTTAAGTCATATTTGAGTCAAATCTGAGTCAGATTTAGATCAGATCTTGACTAAATCATTGACTAGTTCTAATCAGTCTTGATACGCTCATAACATTACTCTTTTCTTCGAAAATTCATATTCATATGAATGTAGTTTCTTTGCTCATTTTTGTTGATAGTTATTTCGATATTTAGCGCGATTTGCTTGAATATAACTTATGAAATTCATTCAAAACTTTCTCTGAGTTATTGAATTTCTCTTTATTGACATAGTATCATTTGTCATCTCTATCTAAATCTTTTTATTTAACTTTGTACTGTATTCGATCTTGATAGCATCTGAAGTTCAATATATCATCTATCTTTCAATGTTCATCGTTTTGAATAGTGATTGATCTGAATGATTCTGAATGTTGTTCTGATAGAGAGTCTTCTAAATATGATCGTAGTAGCTTTGAGCTGAACATCGAGTGTATATGCTTCATGCTTATAGATAGACAAAGATGATAGAAAGTCTCGACTTTGACAATGATTGAGTAGAAATTTAGCTGTTTGTCTTTCAAATTCTTGCATGATCTCATGATTTTGACATTTCTGAAAGATAGTCAGATCTGATCATCTATCTTGTAGATGACGTCTCGTCTATATTTATTGATTTGAGCTTCGATGATCAGCTTAGTCTTTTTCAATTGTTGATGATTAAAGTTCAGTAACTTTTTCATTTGAATGACAATATCATTTGCTTTTCTAGTTTTAATTAGTTCATGAGTGATTTTGTAGTCAGTTGTATCTGAATCGAAACTCATTCAAGAATGAAATTCTTTATTGAAGTAGAAAGAGATCATTGAGATGATCAAGAACATTTTGAAATTGTTGCTGAATTTCATCATAAATATTCATTTAACTCAGTCGTTCTGCATGTAATTGCAGTAGATTCTAAGTTTGCATTCAACGTCTTGATTGACTTGTTTCAATTGATCATCAATCTCAGAATGATAGACTGTGAATAAACTAGCTGTGATTCTCAGTCACTTGCAAAGACTTTTTCACATAGTCAATATGAATTGAGAGTCTCTGTTTGAAACAATAGAACTGAGTAGATTATGCAGTTGATAAACGTTTCATAGCATGATTTAAATCATTTCTTCAACTGAAATGTCATCGTCTTCTCAATGACAGAAAACATAGTGACATTCTTTGATGAGATGACATATGATTGTGCAAATGATGTTATAGTCTTCTGACAGAAATAGTTCAGTGATGAAGTTCATAACTATATCTTTTCAGCGTTTCTGTGAAATCAAGAAAGAATGATGAAGTTCATTGATGTTATTTCTAAAGACTTTGCTTCGCTGACAAGCATGATAGTTTTAAATGTATTGTTGAATAGTAGCTTAATGATTTGATCAATAGTAGAAACGCTGAACTAGATTAATGATTCATTTATTGTCAAGATAAAAGATTGAAGATTGATCATGCACTTCTTGTAGTAATTTCGTGTGTATGTTCTCAGAAATTCACAGTAAATCTTTTTTAAATAGAACATCATCAATGTTGAAATCATGTCTAAAATCTAATCATACTGCAGCGAGATAGTGCGTAGCTGAATAAAATGTTTGATCATTAGAGATAGCTTTAACTAGAAAACTAAGAATACAGAAGAAAGAAGACGATTTTGAGCTGTATCTATAGTAGAGCGAACAAAGAAACGAAGTAGTCAATTTGCTAAAACTTGAATGAATGAAATGTTTCAGCATATTTCAATTTGAAACATCATTGTTTCTTGTTCACATATTGAAATTTCTAGAATCTATTGACTAGACTCTATTCAACGTCGACATGCTTTGTAACAATCAATGATTTTACAGTTCTTCAGTTTAGTGCTATGAAGCTTAAGCTTGTTGTCGTTTTTAGCTTGTTTATATTTGCTGCAAAACTCATTCATTTGATTGACTAATTGTACTCTTTGATAGAGATTGACTTCTGATTTCGAATTTGCGCTCGATTTTGAGTCAATAGATAGAATATCAACTCTATCAAAGATAAAAATAGTTTGAAAGCGATCTTCAAATCATTTAGCTGATTCAAAGACGTTCGCTAAAGACATTTAAGTTAACGCATCGACTTTAATGTTTATTTTGCCTTATCTAAAAATGATCTGAAAATTGAACTTCAACAGAATGTTCAGATAGTTGACTTGACATCAACTTAGCTGTTTGTTTTTCATGAAGATCTTCAGAGCTTGATGATTGATAAATATCTGAATGAGTAATTCAGTACATTTCAGCTTGAGTCATCAATGTTCAAAACAGCGAATAATGATCAGCAATTTCTTGTTATAGATATGATAGTTGATTTCAGCAAGAATCATGCTTTTGCTGTAGAAGATCATCAAGTGAAGTACATTCTTATCATTATACTGAGACAGTATTTCATCTTTTACATAGTTTGATGCATTGATTTTCAAAATAGTCTAATGTTTAAGATTGAAATGACAAAAAACTGAAGCGAAACTGATTTGTTTCTTCAGATTTCTGAAAGCTTGAATGCAGACTTCATTTCAAACAAAAGACGTGTCTTTTCTAGTTAATTAAGTGAATGATTTGACTAGTTTGAAGAAGTCTCTAATGAAATGATGATAGAAGTTCACAAATCTCATGAAGCTCTGAATTTCTTTCAAATTGATCGAAGTAGTTCAGTTGACTATGATGATCATCTTGCTTAAATTCATGCAAAGATCTTGTTCTGATACAATAACTTCTAGAAAGACTGTCTCTTCTACATTGAATTTGCACTTTTGAATATTCATCTGCAGTTCAGCTTCGCATATTCAACTCAATACTAGTTTGACGTAATCTTTATGTTTCTTTCTCATTTTGCTATAGATGAGAATGTCATCTAGATAAACTTAACAAAAGTCATTCAGAAAGTCTCATAGAATGTCATTCATATAGTGCTGAAAGAAGATTGATTCATTAGTCATTTTGAATGATAACATCTTGTATTTATATGCTTTTAAAGCAGTGATAAAAGTGATGTAATTCTCGTTATTAAGATGCATTTGCAGTTTGTTGAACGCTGATATGATGTTCAATCTAGTCAGATGCTTGCAACTCATTATTTTATCAATGATCTTGTTTATCAACGATAGAGAATATCTATTTCTTTTGAAAATGACATTTAGCTTTCAATAGTTCATGCAGAATCAAAGATCTTCATTTGCTTTGAAAGCGAATAAAACGAGAAAGAAATAGAAAGTTTGACTGAAAGTGATGAATCTTTTCAACAAGTTTTCGTTTAAGTACTTCTTTACTTTCAGAAGTTTGACAGAAGACATTTAATAGACTCAACAGCAAGAGAACATTGAATCATTGATGAGTTCAATTTTATGATCATAGAAGTGATGAAAGAGTAGTTTATTCAATTGAACTCAATCAAAAACATCTAGAAAATCATGATATTCTGAAGACAGCTTGACTTTAATAGCTTTCAAATTCTAAGTAGTTTTCTTGATGAAAGAGACGTTCAGAGCATTCAAATTGCACTGAGTGTTGTATGCGATTTTTCTATTGATATTCTTCATGAATAGAGTGAATACTTTAGTCTGATTTTTCTTTGAGCGATTCAACAGTGTTTTGAATGAAGTGATGTTTATGCTTTGAATTGAGAATGACTCTTTCTGAATCGTAGTTGAAACAAATCATTTGAGCATTCTAGAAATCTTTAACTGAGAGATAAAAGTAAACGAAGTTGATTGCAATCAACTTGAGTGCTTTGAATTGAAAGAGATCAAAAAATCGAAATGAAAGTATTTAATTGATTCAAAAAATGATGACGTTGATTTGCATATTCAGTAATATTTCATTTTTATTCATTCATGATTTTTCTAATATGACTTCGTGATGTTCAATGTCAGCTATCAACATAGAAACAGTTAATTTCTTATGACTTTCAATGATGAGATTCAATAGAATTTTATGAGTAATAGTCTTTTTAAATATCTTTTCATCATATTCTTTTATTAACTTTTCTTTTGTCAGTGATATAAATTGAATTCTCAGCTCTTTACATACTTTATCAACTAGATTGATATGTATGATTGTATAAATGATTGAATCACTGTTCATCAAAGAGCGAAGATTGAATGATTCATTCTGCAAGATGAGAAGAGCATTGATCAGAAATGACTTATCAAAGTAATTCTCTTTCAATAGAATTTCATCTAGATTGCACAAAGATATAATCTTCACTTCAGTGACTGTTGAAGAGATGACTAGTTTTTTAACTCAAACTTTGATTCAGTATTGAGTTTAAAATGATTGTAGTTCTCATTAACTGCATTGACTTTGATAAATTGATTCAAGCATTCTTTGAAACTATGATCTGATTTGTGACATATGAAACAGATTTCAACTAGAACGTCTGCATTCTTGATGCTAGTCAAAACTGCGCTGCGTGACTTTAATCAGTCAGACTTCAAAGCAAAAGACTGAACAGCAATAGTTGCTTTAAAAATGATGATCTTTGAATCATCATGTTTAAGTAGTTTGTTCTTGATTTCTTGAACTGCTTTATGTTCATTGTTTAAGTGAATCAGATAGTTTTAAATATCTGATAGCTTGATGAGTGACTTCATCTGAGCTGTTCAAAAGATTTGAAGACGAGAGTTTATTTTATTCTTTAGATCAACGACTAGTACGTTCTTCTGATACTTTAGATAAATGTATAGTCGTTGAAACTGATTAAAGAAATCGTTGAATTTCTTTAATTCTTGAATCAAATTAATATATTCTCTATGATAGTTATCTTTCTTATCAGAATCATGAAATAATTGAGCTAGTTTCTTTAGAAGTTCATTGATAGTCAGATAGAAATTATCACAGTTGAGATTGCATCTGACTTGAGTGACTTCGATGATGTCATCTGCTTGTCAAGAGTGAATGTAGCTCAGCTTGTAAAGTTCATTTGAAAAGATGTCAACGTTCATTGCTAACTTCTCTTGTATGTCAAGAAATCAGTTCTTTCAAGTAGAAATCTTTTCATCAGTAAACATTAAAGAATTGAGTATTTTATGATATTTAGATTGTTTAAAGTAAATGACAATCGAGAAAGCAATGATGATTACATTGACTGTGATAGTAGTGAAAGCTTGTAGTTTTACTTTCAACTGTTGAATTTCACTCTTATCTTGTTGTTTCATCTCAACAAGACAATCTGTTTCTCTATTAAGAGCATAGATACATTTCTTTCATACTTTCATATCATTATGTATGATGATTTCAGCGTTTAATTTGTTGAAAGCAATGAATGAAGAAGTGTGTTGTGAGTCAATGATAAAAGAGAAAGCTTGTGAACGTGTTTATGACAAGAAATCAACGAAAGTTTTATTTTTATCAGAAGTGTTCTTAGATGTCATAGTGAAGAAGATGAGAGTTGTTTGAAAGAAGATTGAATGAATGATGATTCTTAATGATTGAAAAAGAAAGATGTATGTTTGTTCAACAAAGAAGATGTTTCTGAGAGTGATTAATCTTGAAGCAATTCACAAAGATTCTTTATCATAATTCTCTTGATCGATTT
>JAABUT010001984.1_pt1 | contig 21173 bp, 21 predicted proteins | sample 5559281 | NCBI WGS metagenome assembly JAABUT01 (sample SAMN10711880, study PRJNA513359) | rock metagenome | isolation source: Antarctica rocks | place: Antarctica: Victoria Land, Ricker Hills nord | collected 2016-01-04
TGTCGTGCAGGTCGGCGGCGATGCGGTGGCGATCCTCCAGCACAGCGATCTCGTTGCGCCGCCGCTGCAACTGTTCGGCGCGCTCGTCGACCTGACGCTCGAGATCGTCACGCAGCTCGGTCAACTCCTCGATCGCGCGCCGCCGAGTGCGCTCGGCCCGCGAAACCCGCCGTGCCGCCGTCCAGGTGAATGCGCCGATCAACGCAGCCGAGGCCACCACGGTGAGCGCTGTCGTGGTGCCCGAGTTGAACCAGCCCCGATGCTGACCGAACAGCGCCAGGAATCCGACGACCGGCAATCCGACCAGCGCCACCGGCAGCAGCCTGCGGATGAGCGCCGCGCCGGCGTCCTGGCCCGACACCGCCCACGACAACGCTCCGCCGGGCACGCCCGCGAGCACCGCGATGCTGAGCAGCACCATCGCCGCTGCCGTCTGGACGGCCATCGTGGAGATCGGCCGGACCGCATAGAGCAGCGGAACGTCGTATGCGTAGCCCAGCAGCGTCAACGCACCGATCAACAGCGGCACAAGCGCGCACAACTGGCCGACCCGTCGGCTCCCGGCGAGCAGCACAGCAGCGGCGATCAACCCAATCGACGCGGCGGTCACGACGGACATCCGTCCGGGAAACTGGATGCTCGCGGGGTCGCGGGCGAGCATCTGGTCGACCCCGAGGCTGGCGCCGCTCACGTATTCGGCAAGGGTCGCCAACACTGCCAGCTCGACGAGCGCGGCTACGCCCAGCGCCACCGGCCGCGAAACGAAAGCGCACAGCGCAAGAAGCAGCAGGGCAATCGCGGTGTTGATCTTCATGGACGGAGGGCCCGGAACGACCTGGGTCAGCGCATCGACGCCGAATGCCCAGCCCATCAAGTTGACGAGTGCCACAGCGCCGGCCAGCGCCGCGAAGATCCGGCTCGTGCCGGCCAGCGGCCACGGGGCCCGGTTCGTGCGCACCACAGGGTGCACGGAAGGACGCGCGACGCCACGGGCAGCACGTAGCCGCTCGACAGACACCATCGCGCATCTCATTTACTGGGAAACTAAGGGATCCAAGCGTAGAGCCCGCATTACACTCACGTCACGCCTCAGATATCGCACTTCTCCGACATTCCGGCACCAACGCCGGGGAGTCCCTTCACCGGGCGAGAGCCCGGCCGACCGCCGCGTCGGCGATCTGGTCGAAGTCGACGTAGTGGGAACCTACCGAAACGAAGCGCGGGGGCACGTACACGCAGACGACCTCGTCGGCCCGCCGGCGCATGTCAGCGAGTTCGCGCTCGGCCGCGACCGGGACCGCGACGACGAGACGGCCCGCGCCGGCGGCCCGCAACACGTCGAGTGCCGCACGCATCGTCGCGCCGGTGGCGAGCCCGTCGTCCACGACGATCGCAACTTGTCCGGTGATGTCCGGTGGGGTCGGACTCCATTCGGCTGCGCGGGCGCGCGCGGCGTCCAGTTCGTGGTGCTGGTCGGCGTCGAAGTCCTCCCCTAGCCGTAGTGCGTCAGCCACCTGCGCGTTGCGTACCACGCTGACGCGCTCGCCCCAGACCGCGAGCGCTCCGCGGGCCAGCTCAGGCTGCCCGGGTGAGCGGATCTTGCGGCAGACGACGACCTCGAGCGGCAGCTGCGTTCCTTTGGCGACCTGGGCGGCGACGATCACCCCACCGCGGGGCAGCCCGAGCACGATGGCATCCGGACGTGCCGTGTAGTGCCCGAGCGCGACCGACAGGTAACGCCCCGCTTCGGCGCGGTCGAAGAACTGGAACGGCCCCTGCCTCGAGGGCATGCCGTCTCCCTTGCCGACGAGCTCGCGCGGCGCGTGGCTACGTGCTGATCAACCGTGCTCGCGGTCGCCCACGTAGCGGCCGGCCGACCGTGTTCAGGTGCCGTAACACCATGGCATACGAGCCGACGAGCGAGGTCTCGGTGTACGCGATCTGCATGTCCCGGCAATACTCACGCACCATGGGTTGCGCCTTGCGCAAGTTGTTCCGCGGCATATTCGGGAACAGGTGGTGCTCGATCTGGTAGTTGAGTCCGCCGAGCAGGAAGTCGGTGAACACGCCACCGCGGACGTTGCGCGTGGTCAACACCTGTGCACGCAGGAAGTCCAGCGACTCGCCCTCGGGGATGGTCGGCATGCCTTTGTGGTTCGGCGCGAACGAGCAGCCCATGTAGACGCCCCAGACTGCCTGCTGGATCGCCAGGAACGCCAGCGCCTTCACCGGCGACAGCACCAGCAACACAATGGTCAGGAACACGACGACGTGCACCGCAAGCAGCGTCAGCTCGGTGCGGCGGTAGCGCCGGATCGGGGTGCGGCGCAACCAGTCCACGCTCTGCACGTGCAGGTTGATGCCCTCGAGAGTGAGCAGCGGAAAGAACAGCCACGCCTGATGTGCGGCGATGAAGCGTTCCACCCGTCCGGCGCGCGCGCCGGCCTGGCTGTCGGTGAAGGTGATGACGCTCTCGCCGATGTCGGGGTCGCGTCCCTCGTGGTTCGGATGTGCGTGGTGCTGGCTGTGCTCGTCGACCCACCAGCCGTAACACAGCCCGACCAGCAGGTTGCCGGACACGAGGCCGATGAGGTCGTTCGCCCGCTTGGTCCGGGCGATCTGCTGATGGCCGCCATCGTGGCCGAGGAACGCCATCTGGGTGAACGCGAGGCCCATCGCAACTGCCACGATCGTCTGGTACCAGGAATCCCCGGTGAGGACGAAGGCCCACCACGTCGCGGCGTAGCCCGCGAGTGTCAGCCCAATGCGCGCGGCGTAGCTGATGCGGCGGCGTTTCAGCAGGCCGGCGGAGCGGATCTGGCGGGAAAGGCCGGCGAAGTCGCTGCCTTTTCGCGTTGGCGTTGCAGTGGTCATAGGGGCTCCGAAGCCGATACGACGACCTTCGGTTTAAGTCGAGGCACCTTGAATTATGGCGGATCACCGGGCCGGCACATCGAGAGATGGTGTGCGGTGACAGCCTCGATGCCCACAGTGTGCCCGCAGACACGGCGCGCGTCACCCCGAGGCAGGTGAATCACTCAGCTCGCCTGACGTGTGAGAGGTAGCCCCAGGCGGGTTCCTGCGTGTTACGGTGTTGGCGGTTGTTCGCAATCTTCCTCGGGCACGACGCTGCACAGGGATCTTTGCTCTGGCGTTAGTCGTCTTTCATCTCGACCGAGAGTCAGGCACTTCGCACGACCCGGGCTGGCACACAGTGTGTTGGCTCGCCCGTCTGACACGAAAGAGATGAACATGGCACAGGGAACCGTCAAGTGGTTCAACAGCGAAAAGGGCTTCGGCTTCATCGCCCCTGACGATGGCAGCAAGGACGTCTTCGTCCACTTCTCGGCGATCTCCGGCGACGGATACCGCAGCCTGGACGAGAACCAGCGCGTCGAGTTCAACACCACGCAGGGCCAGAAGGGCCCGCAGGCCGAGGACGTTCGCGCCGTCTGACGCTCGCACTCGCGCCCAGCGCCTCGTCGACTTCGGTCGGCGGGGCGCTGAGTCGTTTGTCGGGGGTGGTCCGAGGCCCGGTGATCTCCGTGTGTAAAGTGGTGCTCAGCGGCGCACCTCGCCGCACCTCCTGCGGGCGAGCCTCCCGCGTGGCCACAGATGATCGCCGGTCCGACAACGGACTGCCGCCGGTCAAGGCCGACCAGTGCTTGGACTGTTGTGACTTCCACTGTTTCTCCTGCCCCTACTCGACGACCCCGGCGCAACCGCCGCCGCTCCACCTCCACAAATCGGCCGGCCCGTACCTCGGCGAGCGCGACACCGGCTGTCCGGACGAGCGCGACGCGGCCGGTCCACGCCGCCGCGATCGCCCCGGACGCGGCCGGCTTCGCTGAGTTCGCCCTCCCGGCGAGCTTGGTAGCCGCGTTGAACGCCTCCGGAATCCACCGGCCGACGCCGATCCAGACGCAGGCCCTGCCCGACGCGCTCGCCGGACGAGACGTGCTCGGCCGGGCACAGACCGGCTCGGGCAAGACGCTCGCGTTCGGCCTGCCCATGATCACCCGGCTCGGCGCTACGCTCGCCGCACGTCGCCCCCGCGGTTGTCGCGGACTGATCCTGCTGCCGACGCGCGAGCTCGCGCAGCAGGTCGACGACGTGCTACGCCCGCTTGCCCAGCTGCTCTCGCTGCGCACGCTGGTGATCGTCGGTGGCATGCCGATCAACCGGCAGATCGCCGAGCTTCGGCGCGGCGTGGACATCGTCGTCGCCACGCCAGGACGCCTCGTCGATCTGATGGCGCGGCGCGATGTCGTGCTCGACGGCGTGTCCGTCACGGTGCTCGACGAGGCCGACCACATGGCCGACCTCGGGTTCCTGCCTGCGGTCACGCGCATCCTCGACGCGATCCCGCGCGGCGGCCAGACGATGCTGTTCTCCGCAACGCTCGATCGCGGCGTCGACCGGCTGGTCACGCGCTACCTCGCGCGCCCGGCCTCGCACACCGTCGACCAGGCCGGTGTCACGATCCCGACCATGGAACACCGGGTCTTCCGGCTCACCCGCGACGACAAGGTGGCGGTGGCCGCCGAGATCGCGGCACGTCCCGAACGCACCCTGTTCTTCGTGCGCACCAAGCACGGCGCCGACCGGCTGGCCCGGCAGATGCGTACCCGCGGCGTCAACGCGGCAGCCATCCACGGCAACCTGAACCAGAACCAGCGTCGCCGCGCGCTCGACGGGTTCAGCTCCGGCGGCATCCGTGTGCTCGTGGCGACCGACATCGCCGCACGCGGGATCCACGTCGACGACCTCGATCTCGTCGTGCACTACGACCCACCGGCCGATCACAAGACCTACGCACACCGCTCGGGGCGCACCGCGCGCTCCGGTGCTGTCGGCACCGTCGTCTCGCTTGTCGAGCCACATCAGGTCAGTGACGTCAACGGCATCCACGCGGCGGCCAGCGTTCGCGCGCAGTCATCGAAGGTCTATCCCGGTCACATCGCACTGCGGGAGATCGTCTCCCCCGGTGAGCGCGGCTGAGCGGTCCGAAATCGCACGATCTATTGTCGAAACGGCCGGCGATGGAGGATTGTGAATACATGACGCCCGCCGTCGGTGCGCACCAGCCAGTACGTCACCGCCATGGCTGACGTGCAGATCGCCGAGCGGCTCGCCGTGGCGGTCGGCACGCGGCGCGGGCGCGCTGCTGCCGACCAGCTGTGCGAGGCGTGCGTCGATCTGCTCAGCGTCGACGCGGCCGCCATATCGGTAATCTTCGACGGCAGCAATGCCGGCACCCTCGGCGCCAGTGACGCGCCCGCCCGCGTCTACGACGAGGTGCAGTTCACCCTCGGCGAGGGGCCCTGCCTCGACTCCGTTGCCTCCCACGCCCCGATTCTCGTTGCCGACCTTGCCGAGGCCCCCACCCCGCGCTGGCCCGCCTACACCTCGGCGATGCTCGCGCACGACATTCACCACGTTTCGGCGGTACCGGTCGTCATCGCCGGCGAATACGTCGGCGCCCTGGACCTGTTCCGGGTCGCGCCCGGTGACCTCGCGGTCGAGCAGCTAGCCGGCGCCCTGGTTGCCGCCGAGCTGGCTGAACTGCCGCTGCTCGATCTGCTCGCCGAGGACGAAGAGGTGGCAGTTGCCGACCCGGACAGCGATGCGTGGGCCGAGCTCAACCAGCTCTCGCGTGCCGAGGTCAGCCAGGCCACCGGCGTGGTCGTCGCGCAGCTGGACGTCGAGCCGGTCGAGGCGTTGGTCCGACTGCGCGCGCATGCATTCGTGAGCGGGGTGGGCGCCACGGAGGTCGCCCGTGACATCCTGAGTGGCCGCCTGCGCCTAGAGATCGATCGATGACACCCGCGTACGGAGGGGACAGATGACACACGCGGACAGAGAACGGCGGGTGCTCGACGCTGTCGTGTCCCTGGTCGACAGCCTGCTCGACGACTTCGACGTCGTCGACCTGCTGACTCAGCTGACCGAGAGGTGCGCCGAACTGCTCGACGTGGACTCAGCGGGGCTGTTGCTGGCCGGCCCGCGTCGACGGCTGCAGGTGATGGCTGCAACGTCGCGGCGCACACACGCACTGGAGCTGTTTCAACTTCAGTCCGACGAGGGCCCGTGCCTGGACTGTCATGCCACCGGTGAACCGGTCAGCGTGTCCGACCTGGCAGTCGAACCGGAGCGCTGGCCGCGCTTCGCCGACGCCGCCGACAGCGCCGGATTCGTGTCGGTGCACGCGCTGCCGATGCGTGCGGCCGGGACGGTGCTCGGCGCGCTTGGCCTGTTCGGCACGACACCCGGCGAGCTGAACGCCGCCGACCGCGTGGTCGGCCAGACGTTGGCGCACGTCGCGACCGTCGTGATCTTGCAGGAGCACCCGCCGCGACCCGACACCGTGCTGCCGCACCTGCACACGGTGTTGGCCAGCAGGGTGGTGGTCGAGCAGGCAAAAGGGTTCGTCCACGAACGGCTGGGCGTACCGATCGTCGAGGCGTTCGCGTTATTGCGCGCACATGGACACCGGACCGGGTCGCACCTGACCGACGTGGCCCGGCAGTTGATCTCAGATCCGGACGCTCGGCCGTCCATCCTCGCCGGCCTGGCACAGCTTGCCGCGGATGACGATCGGGTCGCGGCGCGAGCCGGGACTCACTCGGCGCTGTGACGCGCGCGGGCGCGCCGGACCGCCTCGTCCACCGTCCGCTGTGCCACCAGGTTCAGCTTCACGTTCTCGCGCTGACTGATCTCGCGGAGCGTGGCGAACGCCTCGGCCGCGGAGGCGCCTGACCTCGCGCGCAAGATGCCGATGGCCTGGTCGATCGTGGCGCGGGAGGTGAGGGCGTGCTGCAGATGCGCTGCCTGGGTCTGCGTCTGCGCAAGCACCCGCGCGTTGTGCACCGCCACCGCCGCGGGGGCGACGAACAGCTCGGCCAGCCGCACGGCATGCACGTCGAACACGTCCTTGGCGCGGGCGTAGACGTTCAGCGCGCCGAGGATCTCGTCCGCCAGCACGAGCGGCATCGACAGAGTCGAGTGGACGCCGAGGCGCCCCGCGCGCGGCCCGAAGCGCGGCCATCTCGCTTCACCACCGAGCGAGCCCGAGACGACCGTGCTGCCCTCGGCGGCCGCCGACACACACGGGCCCTCATCCAGGTCGTACTGGATGTCGTCGACCTCGCGCACGAACTGCTCGCTCGACACCACGCTGGCCCGCCGCCCGGCTTCATACATCGTCACTCCGGCGCCGTCCGCACCGGGAATCGCCTGCACAGCAAACTGCGCGACGCGGGTCAGCAACTGATCAAGTGAGAGCGTTCCGGCCAGCAGCTGCGACATCCCCTCAAGGCTCGCCTGCAGGTCGTCCTCGTCGTTAGCGGCGTCGTACGCCGTAGCTGCGCTCTCCATCCCGGCTGACTCGCTCCCGATGCCCGGTGTCCCTCATGCGCGTTCGCGCAAGACCAACGATAGCCGTCCGCACGGTGCTACGGTCGAGCTGTTGGATTTCCAGCCAGTTCGGAATCGTCTCCTCGGCAGGGTCGCCCGGGAGTCGACGGGTAGCCACTCACCGCCGAACACAGCCGGGTGTACTTCGTTCGAGGAAGCCCCATGGACGCAGCCGCTCCCCGCGCCAGACCCGTGTCGCCGGCGCAGTTGCCTGCCGCCATCGCCGGGCTCACCGACCTGCTCGACAGTGAGGGAAGCCTGACACCGACTGTTGTCGGCGCGGCTGTGCTCGAGCACCTCGTCGGGACCGTGCCGGGCACCCGGGCGGCGAGCCTGACCCATCTTCGCTCGAAGCGACCTGCGACCACCGTGGCAGCCTCCGACCGGGTCGCGGCCGAGATCGACGAGCTGCAGTACGCGGCGCGTCAAGGCCCCTGCCTCGACGCGATCGCATCCGGTCGACCGGTCGTTGTACGCGATCTCGCGGAAGACCCGCGGTGGCCGAACTTGAACCGCCGCGCCGTCGGCACGGCGTCCGTGCGTGCCACCGCCAGCATGCCGATCGTGGCGCCGGGCTTTGTCGGATCACTGAATCTGTACGCCGAGTCGCCGGGGGCCTTCTGCGGCGACCAGCAGCCGGCTGTCATGTCGGCGGCGGCGGTGGCGCGGCTGACGATCATCGCAGTGACGCACCGCAACAAGGCCCGTAACCTCGCTATCGCGTTGGACAGCAATCGGCGTATCGGCGTGGCTATCGGAATCCTGATGAGCCACCGGCGATGCACCTACGACCAGGCCTTCGCGGCGATGGTTGCCGCAAGCCAGCAAGGTCATCGCAAGCTGCACGACCTCGCCGAGGAGGTCATCCACACCGGTGCGCTGCCCCAGGCTGCGACAGCACCGGCGACGAGCCTGGGGTCCGCGACCCGGACCGCCTGACCCGCGAGCCGTCCCGTCGGTCAACGACCACTCACATGCGCGCTTCGATCGTCTGCCCGACCAGCACAGCCGTCTCGCGGTGCAAGCGCCCGAAGTTGTAGTAGGCCGCGCAGGCGCCCTCGGGCGAGACCATGCAGGTGCCGATCGGCGTTTCGGGCGTGCACGCCGTGCCGAACACCTTGCACTCCCACGGCTTGATGACGCCCTTGAGTACCTCGCCGCATTGGCATGCCTTCGGATCCGCAACCCGGATCCCCGGCATGTTGTAGCGCAGTTCGGCATCGAAATCGGCGTACCGGTCGTTGAGCTTGAGTGCGCTTTGACTGATGAACCCGAGCCCGCGCCACTCGAAGTGTGGACGCAGCTCGAACACCTCGCCGAGCAGCGCGATTGCGGCCGGATTGCCCTCGTCACTCACCACCCGTGAGTACTGGTTCTCGACCTCGCACCGACCCTCCCGTATCTGGCTGAGCAACATGTGCACCGACGCCAGGATGTCGAGCGGCTCGAACCCGGCCACCACGATCGGTTTCCCGTAGACGTCGGGCACGAAACGGTAGGGGCGATTGCCGACGACGGTCGACACGTGTCCTGGGCCGAGGAAACCCGACAGCCGGAGGTCCGGCGAGTCGAGTATCGCCTTGATCGGCGGGACGATCGTGACGTGATTGCAGAAGACGCTGAAGTTCGTCACGCCGAGGTCTTTCGCCCGAACGAGCGTCACCGCCGTCGACGGGGCCGTCGTCTCGAATCCGACCGCGAAGTACACGACCTGCTTGCCAGGGTTGTCGATCGCAACCTTCAGCGCGTCCAGCGGAGAGTAGACGAAGCGGACGTCGCAGCCGCGCGCCTTCGCCTCCAGCAAGCTGCCGTTGCTACCCGGAACCCGCATCATGTCGCCGAACGTCGTGAAGATGACATCGGGCTGCTCGGCGAGCCACATGGCGTCGTCCACGCGTCCCATCGGGATTACACAGACCGGACAACCGGGCCCGTGCACGAGTTCGACGCTCGCGGGCAGCAGGTGCTCGATACCGTGCCGGTAGATCGTGTGGGTGTGCCCGCCACACACCTCCATGAACTTGAACTCGTCGTCGCCGGCCAGGACGTTGATCGACTGGACCAGCGCACGTGCCGCTGCCGGGTCGCGGAACTCGTCGACGAACTTCATCAGATCTCCTAGACGATCGCTGTGGTATCGAAGGCAGACAGTTCTTCGTCGTACGCCTGCCCCATCCGCTTGACGGCCTCGAGGGTGAGGTCGGCCTCGTGCTGATCGATCTTGGCCATGGCGAAGCCGACGTGCACGAGCACCCAATCACCGGTGGCCAGGTTGTCGTCGGCGAGCAACCGGACACTGATGGTGCGCTTGATGCCATTCACGTCGACCTTTGCGAGATGGTTGTCCGCGTCGACCACTTCGACGACCTGACCGGGAATTCCGAGGCACATGAGCGCGCCCTTCTGTAGTTGGCGAAATGATCAACAAATACGTGGCAGCGGGTCGCCGACGAGCATGTCGACGATGCGGGTGCCGCCGAACCCGGTGCGCAGCGCGACCACGGCCTCCGGCTCGGCAAGTACCTCACCGATGACCGCGGCGTGTTCGCCCTGCGGGTGGGCACGAAGCGCACCGAGAGCCGCCTCGGTCTCGTCCGGCGGCACGACCGCGATGAACTTGCCCTCGTTGGCGACGTAGAGCGGGTCGATACCGAGCATGTCGCAGGCACCGCGCACCATCGGGGCCACCGGCAGCGCGTCTTCTTCCAGGATGACCGCGAGACCGGTGTCCTGGGCGAGCTCGTTGCAGATCGTGCCGAGACCACCGCGGGTCGGGTCGCGCATCCATCGCGTGCTGGGCGCCACGGCCAGCAGGGCTTCGACCATGTCGTGCACCGGCGCGGTGTCGGACTCGATCTCGGCCTCGATGGCGAGGTCGCCGCGCGCCATCATCACCGACATGCCGTGATCACCGAGCGTTCCCGACAGCACTACGCGATCGCCGACCTGCACGTTCGACGCCGAGAGCTGGCGGCCCTCGGGTATGACGCCCACCCCCGATGTGGTGATGTAGAGCCCGTCCGCAGCACCCTTCGGCACCACCTTGGTGTCGCCGGTGACGAGTAGGACGCCGGCTGCCTGTGCCGCGGCCGCCATGTCGGCGACGATCTCGCGCAGCTCGGCGATCGCGAAGCCCTCGCCGATGACGAACGCGACCGAGAGCCATCGCGGGTGCGCGCCGCTGACCGCCAGATCGTTGACCGTGCCGTGGACGGCCAGGTGCCCGATCGAACCACCCGGAAAGCGCAACGGGGACACCACGAACGAGTCGGTGCTGAAGACAAGCCGTTCGCCGGAGGGCAGCGTCAACACCGCACCGTCGCCGAGCTGCTCGAGCGCAGGGTTGCGGAAGGCCTCGACGAACACCGCATCCACCAATGCCGCCGACGACTTGCCACCTGCGCCGTGCGCGAGCGTGACCACTTCGTCGATGAGCCGCGGGCGGCGCTTGCGGAACTTCTGGATGCGTTCCAGCACCCGATCCTCACGCGACGTGCCGTTGGCCGAGGTGACGGCATCGGTCGTCATGCAGTGCCTCCTGTCGCGGCGCGCACCCGGCTGGCGGCCAGCTCGCGCTGCGCCGTGGCCCACAGCTGATAGCCGAGCAGAGCCTGGCTCTCTTGGATGCGATGGATGCTCTGCGACCGGACTACGAAGCAGAAATCGACCGCGTCGGACTCGGCCATCTCGCCGCCGCTGTAGCCAGCGAAACCGATCGTGAGCAGGCCTCGACCGGATGCCTCTCGCAACGCGGTCATCAGGTCCGCGGAGTTGCCGCTCGTCGAGAACGCGACCGCGATGTCGCGGCTGCTGGAATGGGCGATGATCTGGCGGGAGAAGATCAACTCGAATCCGACGTCGTTGCCCAATGCCGTGACGACGGCTTGGTCAGCGGCGAGATTGAGCGCCGGCAACGGCCGCCCGGTGACGGGCTCGGCGAACAGCGCAGCGAAGGTGGCGCAGTCGGTCGAGCTGCCGCCGTTTCCGAAGCTGTACATGCGGCCACCGGACGCGAAGCGCTCGGCGATCGCTGTGCCGCAATCGACGACCTTCTGTGCGCACTCGGTCAGCGTCGAAAGCTGCAGCGCAGCGCTCTCGCGCGCTTTCGACCGCGCCGAAGACGCCAGATCTCCCAGCAACGACGTCGAGTCCCGCTCGTCGGCCTCGATGAACGGGTACAGGAAGCTGGTGTTCTCTGCAGTGGCCACTGCTAGTTCCCTATCCTCGTGAGTGCGCTTCCCGCGTGCACGAGTACAAGATCGTTCGCGGCGACGTCACCGACCAGAGTCACGTCGATGTACTCCTCACCCTCGGCCGTGCGTACCAGCGCCGTCCCGAGCGGGCCGTCCGGCGGCAAGATCACCTCGGCCATCCGGCCCTCGTCGCTACACGTCACGCAGACCTCGTCGGTGCACTCGCCGACCGGCTCGTTCAACAGACCCGGGTGTTCGAAGCACACGTGGGTGAGCTCCCACAGCAGGTGATACATCAGCACGAAGCGGCCCGTTGCCGGCGCGAGCGGATTCATGTCGTCGATCCACAACACGTGGTCGGCGACGCCGCTGGGCGGACGCGTACCGGATCCGATCCACACCGTCAGCGCACCCCACGCAGAGGCGCGGCGCATCACGTCCAGGACAGCAGGATCGTCGGCGCTCGCAACAGCGATCACGACGTCGCCGATGCGCACGGACACGCGAGCTTGGGACACGACATCAGGGCTGGTAAGCGCGAAGGCGGGCAGGGCTCGTTTGCCCACGATCACGGGGTGGACGAACTCGACCGCCATGTGATGCGCGTGCGGCTCCCATCTCGGCGCGACACACCACATCGTCGCGTCCGCGGCGAAGCGTCGGGCAATCGCCAGCGACGCGCCGGCGAGGTCGTCGGCCAGTCCCCCGTCGAGGATGTCGGGCGTGATGCCGGCCGTCGCGTCGAGTTCGGGTGCGCTGGTGACCCCTGCGCTCATCTCAGACCATCCCTGCGGGTGCCGGGCTTCTCGTCATTCCGACGCGCATCACAGGCCCGCGCGTCCTGATGCAAGAACCCATATCGTCTCGACCCAGTACGGTCTTGCCCGGCGCCTTCGGCGAGGAGTCGCCTCGCGGCGATGTCCTCGACTCCAGCCGAATAGGCTCGCTTTTCGAACCCTGACCTTACTGTTCACCCGATCAGCGAGTTGGGCAACAGTTGCGGTCCCGCGGCGCTCGACGTGCGCCGGACGCAAGAAGCCGTGCTCCTGTCGATCCTCGCCCGGTGCTACCTTTTCGCTGAGCAGATCACGCCGTCCCGGGGGACTGTTGCGATCAGTCAAGGCGCCGAACTCAGACGCGCCGATCCACGTCTGCGGCTATGTGGCCGAACGTGGGCCGGGTGCCGACGAGCCGGATGGGTCTAAAGGCCCCAATCGAGACCTGAACCTAGTTGATGATCATCGCGACCCATCGCGACATGACCACGGTTGCGGACGTCGTTGTTGCCACAGCGACCGCGGTCGGCCGCCGCGGGATCGCCGCTACCCCATGCCGAAATTTAGGGGTTCGGGCGGATCCGTCGCAACGTTTTGATGGCTTTCTTATATCTCCCTGAGGTGCATCCGCTTGTCGATGGGTAGCGCGGCGTTACATTCCTCTCTCGGCAGGGAAAAGAAGCGGATGGCGGTGCTGAACATCAGTACCCTGGCCTGAGGGAGTCGACATGCGTATCGGTGGCGCTTTAGTTCTCATTGCTGTGGGGGCGATCCTCAAATTTGCGATACACCTGACCAATACGCACGGATTTGATGTCAATACCATCGGGATCATTCTCATGATCGTCGGCGCCCTATGGCTGGTTGCGGAACTCATTTATGCGACGACCCGCCGACGCACCGACGTCGTGCACCGCACGCCGGCGGGGACCACTCAGACGACTTACGCCGAACCGCCGCCGGATGCTCGTTACTGATTAACACACATCGACCCTGAAAGTCGTCGCCGTGAACGCGGCGACCAACCGCAGTTGAGCGAGTCGATGCTCAGCCCAGCCCGCACTTGCCTCGGCTGCTCGCGCACGCAGCCGAGACGACCTGTCTGACCAGCGGAGCGCTGTGGAGCAAGATGACGAATGGCAGACCTCCGGGAATCCAGTCCGCAATGCCACGCTAGAGAGCGTCCACGACGACGAACCGCGCGCCAACGTTGTTGGCGCTGATAAGCGTCCGCTCGAAGGCGTCGGCGATTTAAGGCACCTCGCGCGGCGCTGTACCCGGGGCGCCTTTGACGGTGATCAGCGCGACCGAATAGCGTCCCGACTACCCACGGGATGAGGAGACGTCGATGGCTGCCCTGCCCACGCTCGTCGCCGGGCTCGCGTCCGGCTCCATCGAGGTCGTCGACCTGACGGCGCCGCTCTCGTCCGACACCCCGCTGTTGCAACTGCCCGAGCAGTTCGGCCAGACGGCGCGCTTCGAGCTCGAGTTGATTTCGCGCTACGACGACGTCGGGCCGGCCTGGTACTGGAACAACTTTCGCACCGGCGAGCACACCGGCACCCACTTCGACGCGCCGATCCACTGGATCACCGGGCAGGGCGGCGAGGACGTCGCGTCGGTGCCGCCCAGCAGTCTTGTCGGGCCGGCGGCGGTCCTCGACTTCTCGGCGGAGGCGGGCGCGAATCCCGATTTCCTCGTCGAGATCGACCACATCAAGGCGTGGGAGGGGCAGCACGGTCCGCTGCCCGACCGCGGTTGGCTGCTCGTGCGCACCGGCTGGGATGCACGGGCCCACTCGCAGGACGAGTTTCTCAACGCCGACGAGCACGGCCCACACACGCCGGGACTGTCCGCTGCGTGCGCGCAGTGGGTGGCCCAGGAATCGCCGGTCATCGGCATGGGGGTGGAGACGGTCGGCAGCGACGCCGGGGCGGCGGCGAACTTCGACCCGATGTTCCCCTGCCACTCGTTCATGCACGGAGCGGGAAAGTACGGCCTGACCCAGCTGCGCAAGCTCGACCGGCTGCCACCGACCGGCGCGGTGCTGATTGCCAGCCCGCTGCGCATCGTCGACGGCTCCGGCAGCCCCGCCCGGGTGCTCGCGCTCGTCGAGCGCTGATCGCTGATGCGGGTCGCTGCGGCGGTCGGCCGGGTTCTCGTCGACCTCGGCGTTCGCCAGGTCTTCGGTGTCGTCGGCTCGGGCAACTTCCACGTCACCAACGCCCTGATCGACGCCGGAGCCGGTTTCGTCGCAGCGCGTCACGAGTGCGGCGCGGCGACGATGGCCGACGCCTACGGCAGGCTCAGCGGCCGGGTCGCCGCGGTCACAGTGCATCAGGGCTGCGGGCTGACCAACGCGATGACCGGCATCACCGAGGCCGCCAAGAGCCGGACCCCGATGATTGTGCTCGCCGCCGAGGCGAACGATCCGCGATCGAACTTCTTCGTCGACCAGGACGCCCTTGCGACGTCGGTCGGCGCGGTGCCGATGCGGGTGACGTCGGCCGCCGACGCGGTGGCGACGACAGTGGCCGCCTACCGCACCGCGGTCGACGATCGCCGCACCATCGTGCTGAACCTGCGCCTGTCCGCCCAGGCCGAGGAGCTCGCAGACGGATGGACGCTGCCCGACCCGACACCGCTCGCCGTCGCGGGGCCGTCCGCCGAGGATGTCGAACGGCTGGCGGTCGAACTCGCCGCTTCGAAGCGGCCCGTGTTCGTCGCGGGTCGCGGTGCCCGATCGCATGCCGCACGTGATGCCGTCGCAGCCCTGGCCGCGAAGTGCGGCGCGCTACTGGCGACGAGCGCCGCGGCGAAGGGGTTGTTCCACAACGACCCGTGGTCGCTGGACGTCTCCGGCGGCTTTGCCTCGCCCCTGGCCGCCGAGCTGATCTGCGGCGCCGACCTGATCGTCGGCTGGGGCTGCGCGCTGAACATGTGGACGATGCGCCACGGCGAGCTCATCGCGCCGGGCACCACCGTCGTGCAGGTAGACGTCGAGGCCCACGCTCTCGGCCGGCACCGGCCGATCGATCTAGGCGTCGCCGGTGACGTCGCCGCGACCGCGTCCAGCGTCGAAGCCGAGCCCGAAACTGGGTACCGCACCGCCGACGTCGGCCGGCGGATCGCCGAGCGGGGACGCTGGCGTGACGTCGGTTTCGACGACGCCTCGACCGCCGGGCGCATCGACCCGCGCACCGTCACCATTGCCCTCGACGACCTATTGCCGGCCGAGCGCATCGTGTGCATTGACTCCGGTAACTTCATGGGCTACCCGAGCATGTTCCTGTCCGTGCCCGACGAGCTGGGTTTCTGCTTCACGCAGGCGTTCCAGTCGATCGGGCTCGGGCTCGCCAGCGCGATCGGGGCAGCCATCGCGCAGCCGCACCGGCTCACCGTCGCCGCGCTCGGTGACGGCGGCGCGATGATGAGCGTCGCCGAACTCGACACCGTCGCCCGCCTCGCGCCGGACATGGTCATCGTGGTCTACAACGACGAGGCTTACGGCGCCGAGGTGCACCACTTCGGCCCGGACGGGCACGATCTCGACACCGTCCGCTTTCCGGAGACCGACCTCGCGTCCATCGCCCGCGGCTTCGGGTTGGACGGCGTGACCGTGCGCCGCATCGACGATATGGACACCGTCGCGACATGGGTCGCAGGCGATCGATCCCGTCCGCTGCTGATCGACGCCAAGATCGTCGATGATGGCGGGTCGTGGTGGCTCAAAGACGCGTTCCGTGGCCATTGACCGAGATCGCCCGCGGCGTAGCGTCGGATCGATGACAGCGCCGCCGCGAATCCCTCGACGTGTGCCCCGCTGGTCTGACTTCTCGCCGCTCGTCTCGCTCGACAAGCCGGTCCTGAACCCGACGCGACGCCGCCTTGCCCATGCCCTCACCATCCACGACCTGCGGACGATCGCACGCCGCCGCAGCCCGCGCTCGGTCTTCGACTACACCGACGGTGCGGCCTGCGCCGAGATCAGCCTCGCCCGGGCCCGGTCGCTGTTCGCCGACCTCCAGTTCAACCCGTCGGTGCTGCGCGACGTCTCCCAGGTCGACACCTCGACTTCCATCCTCGGCGCGCGTTCCGAGCAGCCCTTCGCGTTCGCCCCGACTGGATTCACCCGGCTGATGCACCACGAGGGCGAGCGCGCGGTCGCGCGGGTCGCCGAGCGGTACGGCTTGCCCTACGCGCTGTCGACGATGGGGACGACGTCGATCGAAGACGTCGCGGCCGCCGCGCCCAGGGCGCGCAAATGGTTCCAGCTCTACGTGTGGCGGGACCGCGCCGCCGCCGAGGACCTGATCGCCCGGGCGCACGCGGCGGGATTCGAGGCGCTGATCCTCACCGTCGACGTCCCGGTCGCCGGGTCGCGGCTGCGCGACGTCCGCAACGGGTTCTCGATCCCACCCAAGCTCAAGGCGAAGACGGTCGGCAACGCGATCCTGCACCCGGCCTGGTGGGTGAACCTGCTCACGACCGACCCGCTGACGTTCGCGTCGCTGTCGAGCTGGGACTCCACGGTGGCCGAGATGATCGACACCCTGTTCGACCCGACGATGACCGACGACGATCTGGCGTGGCTGCGCTCGGTGTGGGACGGGCCGCTCGTGGTCAAGGGCATCCAGACCGTGAACGACGCGCGGCGGGTCGTCGACGCCGGAGCCGACGCGGTGATCGTGTCCAATCACGGCGGCCGGCAGCTCGACCGGGCGCCCGTCCCGCTGCGGCTGCTGCCGGACGTCGTGCAGGAACTACAAGGACGCGCCGAGGTATGGCTCGACACCGGCATCATGAGCGGCGCCGACATCGTCGCGGCCCGGGCTCTCGGCGCCGACGCCGCCCTGGTCGGCCGGGCCTACCTGTACGGCCTGATGGCCGGCGGCGAGCGCGGCGTCGAACGCGCGGCGGAGATCCTCACCGACGAGGTGCACCGCACGATGCAGCTGCTCGGAGTGCAGAAGATCGACGAGCTCGGCCCCCAGCACGTGACCCTGCCGTGACCGCCTTCGCATGAGGACGCCGCAATGACCGACATCATCGAGGTCACCCCGACCTTCGAGCAGTACGCATTCACGTTCGGTGGCGTGGCCCCGATGCGCAAGATTCCACCGGGCACCGTGCTGCGGCTGTGGTCCGACGACGCGTTCTGCGGCGCGCTGCGCAGCGTCACCGACCTGTCGAGCGAGAAGGTCGACCTGCGCTACGTCAACCCGCAGACCGGCCCGTTCTACGTCGAGGGCGCCGAACCCGGCGACACGCTCGCGCTGCACCTGGTCAGCCTGGAGCCCGCGCGCGACTGGGGCGCGTCGGCGGCCATCCCGTTCTTCGGTGGGCTCACCAGCACCGACCGAACGGTGATGCTGCAGGAGGCGTTGCCTGACACCACCTGGATCTATCACCTCGACACGGCCGCGCGCACCGTGCAGTTCCAGGCGCGGCACAGCGAGCATCGCATCGACCTGCCCCTCGAACCGATGCTCGGCACCGTCGGCGTCGCGCCGGCGTCCAACGAGGTGCGCAGCTCGCTCGTGCCCGACCGCTTCGGCGGCAACATGGACACCCCGCAGATGCGCGCCGGCACCACCTGCTACCTCGGCGTCAACGTCGAGGGAGCACTGTTCTCCATCGGCGACGGGCACTACCGCCAGGGTGAGGGCGAGTCGTGCGGCACGGCCGTCGAAGGAGCGATGACCACGACGCTGATCGTCGAGCTGATCAAGGGCTCGGCGCCGGGATGGCCACGGCTCGAGGACGACGACCACGTCATGACTGTCGGCTCCAGCCGCCCGCTCGAGGACGCCTGGCGGGTGTCGCAGGTCGAGATGGTCACCTGGCTCACCGAGCTGTACGGCCTGCACACGATGGACGCCTACCAGCTGCTCTCGCAGATCTCCGAGACGCCGCTCGCGAACGTCGTCGACGCGAACTACAGCGTCGTGGCCAAGGCTCGCAAGGCACTGCTCCCCGCCACCTCAGCCTTCGACGGGCTGCACCGTGCCCTGCGCGCCCGCGCGGCCGAGCTGACCGGCGCGTGACCGGAGTTCGTAACGTCCCATCTCCCGCTCCACCACCGTCCAGGAAGGGCGATCGGCATGGATCTGCAACTCACCGGGCGCCGTGCCCTGGTCACTGGCGGCACTCGCGGCATCGGCCGCTCGATCGTCGAGCACTTCGTCGCCGAGGGGGCGTCCGTCGCCTTCTGCGCCCGTGACGCCGACGCGGTGAAGCGCACCCAGGACGAGCTGGCCGCGGGGGCCGCCGCTGGAGGCGCGGTCGTCGGCACAGCCCTAGACGTCGCCAACGCCGCGGCCCTCGCCGATTGGGTGACCAGCAGCGCCGAGCAGCTCGGCGGCATCGACATCGTGGTGTCGAATGTCAGCGCGCTCGCCATCCCTGACGAGCCGGACAACTGGACCGCCTCGTTCGAGGTCGACCTGATGGGCGCGGTTCGCCTTGTCAACGCCGCCATGCCCCACCTCGAGGCGAGCGACGCAGCCTCCATCGTCGCGGTGGCGAGCGTGTCCGGCCGCGAGGTCGACTTCGCCGCCGGCCCGTACGGCACGATCAAGGCCGCGCTGATCCACTACATGCAGGGCCTGGCCAACCAGCTCGCAGCGAAGGGCATCCGGGCCAACTCGGTCTCACCCGGCAACGTCTACTTCGAAGGCGGCGTGTGGCAGTCGATCGAGCAAGACCAGCCGGAGTTCTTCGCAACCGCCATTGACCTCAACCCGACAAAGCGGATGGCGACCCCCGACGAGATCGCTCGCACCGTCGTCTTCGTCGCCAGTCCCGCGTCGAGCCGCACCAGCGGCGCAAACGTCTTGGTCGACGGCGCCCTGTCGCGCGGCGTCCAGTTCTGAATGCACTGTCCGGTGGACGCGTCCCACCGCCGCGGACTGCATCGTCGCTGACCACCTCGTCGCTCTGCAGCGCGAACGGCGGCTGGCTGCCCCGAAGAACGGGACCCAGCTCTACGACTGATCGCCGCTGCACCCTGGCCCTCCCCGTATATCTGCAGGTGTCGCTCGCTCCGGCCACGCTGGACGAGGTCGCTCCTCGTCGACTGCGGCAACCCTGCGCGCCGTGTGTCCGGCTCCGACCGCTCGGATTCATCCCGCAGCTCCCGAGCCCGTGGACTCAGGGACGCGGGCTCGCTGGAAATCGGGTGGCCACACGAGCCTCTACCAAGTCGCGCAGGCCGTGATCGTCCTCGACCACAAGTACCTAGTGCATCCCATGTTTCAGAATGGGCAGCCCCGAAATTTCGAGCGTCGCAAAAGCGGACCGTGCGACGCTCACCAGCTACGCCGCCACCTGGCTCGGACAGCGCGCAAGTCGATCGTGCGTGCCCAATCCTTCACGTCATACCTAGGGATGCAGCGCTCGCGGGAAGTGTCTGCCGGCTACCGGCCCTTCTCAACCCGCTGGGGCAGCTGACGCGGGCACGTCGAACTCGACCCCCTTATTATACTCTAGTTCAATAGCGTGGGCGCCGGCTTGTCGAGTCCCAGCAAGCCGCAGCGCTTCATGTGCTACCCCGCCAGGTGGCTTGTATGTCGCAAGAGGTGGCACAAGTGAAGGACCACCCGCAGCGCTAGCCGGTAGGCAGGTGTGGGGGGTCGCCGCCTGAGCGGGGAGCGGGTAAGTGACTTACCGCCTCGTGCCCGGTCGTGGTTCGTGCGGTCGCCCAGTGGGTGCTGGAGCGCGGCGCGGGGGGCGCAGGACCAGGGCAACCCCGACCGCTGTGAGGGCGACGCCGGCCAGTGACAGGCGTGGCAATTGCTCACCGAAGAGTAGGTAGGCCTCGAAGGCTGTGGCAGGCGGAACGAGGTAGAACAGGCTGGAGACACTTGCCGCGCTGCCGCGGCGCAGAAGGAGCAGCAGGAGTAGGACTGCGCCCAGCGAGAGTGCAAGGACCAGCCACGCCAACGCGGCGATGAAGCTTGCGGTCCAGGCGATCCTGAATCGCTCACTGGCACCGGCGGCCAGGAGCAGCACGAGCGCGGCGGCCGCGTACTGCACAGCGGTGCCGGACAGCAACGGAATCTCATCTCCGTGCCGCTTCTGGTACAGCGTGCCGGCGGTGCCCGCCGCTAATGCCACGAAGCAGGCGGCGACGCCGGCCGGCGGAAATGAAGCCACGCCTGCCGCTGCAGCCACACCGGGGGCAAGAACCAGTGCGACACCTCCGATCCCGATTCCGAGACCGATCCACTGCGGGGTGAGTAGCCGTTCACCGAGCACCTTCGTGGCCAGGCCGGCGGTCAACACCGGTTGCAGGCTCACCACGACCGCTGCCACGCTCGCGGGCAGGCCGTCGCCGATCGCGAAGAAGACGCCGCCGAGGTAGCCGGCGTGCAGCAGCAGCCCGACTGTCGCGGCGCGGCGATACTCAGCGCGGGACGCCGGTCGCGGCGATCGGGTCAACGCCGACAGGCCCGCCAGCAAAGCGCTGGCGATACCCAGGCGGACAGCCAAGAAGGTGAACGGCTCGGCATAGGGCAGTCCGTATTTCGCGCCGATAAAGCCGGTGCTCCACAACAGGACGAAGACCAGCGGGGTGGCTGCAACGGCCATCCGACGCCCAGCGAGCAGTAGCGGCATGCGTCCAGCCTTCCGCAGCCCACGCCGTCGAGTCTGGCCAGGTCGCCTTCCGTAAGACTGAGGACGGCCCAGGAGGGCCGGGTGTGGCTGAGGTCGCCTTGCGCTCTGGTCGCTAATTGGGAATGTCCGCCCGGCTCTCCGGGGTGCCCTGGCTGCTAATTGAGATCTG
>JAABUT010001985.1_pt1 | contig 21168 bp, 22 predicted proteins | sample 5559281 | NCBI WGS metagenome assembly JAABUT01 (sample SAMN10711880, study PRJNA513359) | rock metagenome | isolation source: Antarctica rocks | place: Antarctica: Victoria Land, Ricker Hills nord | collected 2016-01-04
GACGCCGTTCACCGTACTGCGACAATCCGCACGGGCGTTGCTTGATCTCTCGATTCGCCATCCGCTGCTGATCGTCGGGTTTGTCGCGTGCGTCGTCGGGATGGCCTTCGTGCCGTGGCGCGCGCGCGCGGTCTTCATCACGCTCGCGCTGACGCTGGGCCTCCCGTCGCTGATCGAACGCCAACCGGACGGCCTGGCTGCGGAGATGCGCCCGTTGCTGCTCTGGGGCGCGTTCGCCGCCGTCGGCTCCCTCCTCCTGCTCGCACTCGTCGCGCGGGAGCGGCCTGGGCTGGTGCGCGCAGTCATCCCTGTGGGTCTCGCGCTGATCGCGGCGGGTGTCGTCGCGAGCATCATTGGTGGCGACGGGGAGCGCACCATTATCATTACGGCGGGTAGCCATCCGTCGTCATACATCGCGCCGCTCACGCTCCTTGGGGGCGCGCTGATTCTTCTGCTGCTCGTCCCAATGCTGCAACGGCCGAGGGTGCGACGGGAGCGGGCGACGCTGCTCACGGCGGCGATGCTGCTACTCCTGACGGTGTTGTCCGGCTGCGGGAGCGCCGCATCCGTCGGGACGGACGCGAGAAGCGACGCGCCCAATCTCCTCCCCGCACTCGCGATGCGCGGCTCCGGCGGCATCACGACGGCGGTGTGGACGCTGGACGCGAATGCGCAGATCGCACCGGACGGTGCGACGCTGACCGCCCCGAAAGGCGCGGGAACGGCGACATCGCCGCGCGTGCCGGTGCAGGCCGGGGACGCCTATCAGGTGCGCGCACATGTCATCGGTCAGCGCGGCGCGCCGAACGGCGTGACCGGGCGTGTCCAGTGGTTCGACCGGGAGCAACACGCGCTCGGTGAGAGCGTGCTGCCGCTCCCGGTTGGGCTGCCAAGCGCCGATGCCGCCGCCCCGGTCGGTGCGACGACGGCGCGCGTCGCAGTTTCCGTTCCCGTCGGCGTGACGATTGACGACATCCAACTGCGACCGCGTGATGGCGGCAGGCTCGACCCGTTGCCTGCCTACGCGAAGGCGGCGCTCGCCTTCTCGTTCGATTACGAGACGGCGATGGGTGGGTTAATCCACACGCGCGGCGGCGAGACCGCCCACGATGTCAATGACGCTGAGGCGCGCGGGCTGGCGATGCGTAACGGCGCAGTCTTTCTCCGTCGCCTCTTCGCCGCGTACGACACGCGCGCGACGTTCTACGTCAACGGCTACAACTTCCTCACCGGCAACACCGAGCGTCGCGTCTTCGTCGGCAACCCAACGTACACGCGATATACCCAGCGGAACGGCTGGGCGTCCGACTACTGGACGACGCACCCCTGGTACGGCGACGACCCGTACGGCACGGAGCAGACGAACCCCGCGTGGTACTTCGGCTCGCTCACGAAGCAACTGGCGCAGGATGGGCACGACATCGAGTCGCACACCTTCGGGCATCTCTTCATCCACGCGGGAATCACCGCGAAGGAACTGGACGACGACCTGACGGAGTGGGACACCGTCGCGAAGGAGAATGGGTACGCGCCCGCGCATTCCTTCGCCTTCCCGTGGGTCGCATCGAACAGCGTGACGCCGGAGTATTACGCGGTTCTGGCGAAGCACGGGATCACCAATGTGACGCGTTTCTACGACCTCAAGCCGGGGACGTACGAACTTTTCAGCGTGCCCGACTACCCAGCCATCCATGTCATCCCGGATCAGGAATTGATCGACCGGCAGGGCGACGAGCAGGCGGCGATGCGCGGCATCGAGATGACGCTCGCGACGGGCGGCGTCTTCTCGCTCTGGGCGCATCCGGAGAGCATCACCAGCGCCAATGCGCAGGCAATCTGGGGGCGCGTCGTCGCGTACGCGGCGGATCGGCGGGCGCAGGGGCTGTGGGTCGCGCCGGTGACGACGATCACCAACTTCGCGGACGCGCGCGATCAGTTGCGCGTGTCGAGCGTCCATGTCGGCGCGACGACGCTTCTCACGGTCAGGAACATGGGGCAAACCGGCGTCAACGACGCGACGCTCACCCTACCGCGCGCGCCCGCTCAGGTCGAATGGATGGGCGGAACGGGCACGCGGGACATCAACCACGCGCAGATTCGCGTCGGGAACATCGCCCCCGGCGAGACGGTCTCCATCGCGGTGCGGTACTCGTGACGGGCACTGCGGCCTCAACCCCGCCGCGACGTGCCGCCGATCTGCGGCGGGCATGGGCGGCATGGTGGCGGCGTTCGTCCGCAGTCGTCACGCGATGCATCGTTGCAGCGGTGATCGCGGCGGTTGCGTACCTCGCCTTCTTCGCCATCGCCCGGCCTGTGACCATCGACATCGGCAGGTTCCCCGACCGGTTCGTCCTTTCCGGCTTCAACAGCGACGAGCGGGACAACGGCGTCACGTACCGCTGGACGCGCACGAGCGCAACGATCCAAGTGCCGGGATACGGCGGCGTGCGTTCAGCGCACCTAGAAGTTGCCGCGCGCAATGGTCGCGGTAAGCAGATCGAGACGCCGTACACCGTCGATCTCGGCGCGGAGTCGTCGCGCCTCGCGGCGGCGGAGACCTTCATCCCCGCCCTGGCCGATCTGCACGCAAAAACGGGAGGTGACGCACTGACGGTGCGGTTGCAAGCGGAGCGGTACGCGCCGGGCACTGCGGACACCCGCGTCCTCGGCGTGCAGGTTGATCGCGTCCACATCCAGCCGATAGCGGCGTCGTGGTGGCTCGGTGTGCGCGGTGGCTGGCCGTGGGCGCTACAACTCGCGCTGCTCGCCGTCGTGATCGCCCTCGCGGTGCCACGGCGGTGGAGCGGCCTTCTCGGTGGCGGTGCGAGCGCGATCGTCGCGGTGCTGGCGTTCGTCGCGCCGTCGAGTCGGGTAATTCTGCCGCCGCTGCTCGTGCCCGCCGCAACCGCGGTCGCCGTCGTTGCTGCTGTCGTGCGTTGGCGCGCGGTGGCGGCATTGCTGGATCGGGTGTGGATCGCGCTCGACCGACCGGTGGTGATGCGGTGGACGGTGAGGCTGCTCGTCGGCGCGTACATCATGCTCACGCTACTTGTTGTCCGCAACGTGGACTTCATCGGCCACGCGGACTACGCTGACAACGCGGTGCGGGCGCGGAACATCGTGCGCGGGCGCGGCGATGTCATCGACTACGTGCCGCAGTTCTACCGGCGGTTCCCGCGCATTGTGCATCCGGCGGAGACGTGGCCACCATTGCAGGTCTGGATGATTGCGGCGGTCTTTCGCGTGCTCGGCGTCTCGACGGTGGTGGCGAAACTGCCGAACATCGCGGTGATGGCCGCGTTGCTCGTGTTGACCGCGTGGATCGGCGCGTGGCGGTGGTCGCGCCGCGTCGGGCTGCTCGCCGCGCTCCTGCTCGCCGCGACGCCGCTCTTCTTTGAGGACACGCTCTTTCCCGTCAACGATCTCGTCTTCACGTTGCTCTTCGCGGCCTTCATCGTCGCGTTGCATCGCACATGGTGCGAACCCGACCTGTTACCACGTTTGCAACGCCTCGGTCGCTTCGCCGACTGGATGCCGGACATCATCGTGGGCGGGCTGGCGGGGTTGCTCCTGCTCGCGAAGCCAAGCGGCGCGGCACTGATCGCGGGGGCATCGGCGGTCGCGTTTGTCATCGCGCGTCGTGCGGGGTACGCGATTGGTTGGCGGCACGTTGGCGTCGCGGTCGCCGCGTTGATCGCCTGCTACGCGCCGTGGGTGATCCGCAACCTCGCCCGGTTCGGCACGCCGTTCCACTCGACGGAAACGTACGATGCGTGGGTGCTGAAGTACGACCTCGCGCAGCCGTCCGAGGGCATCTATCGCGTCTACTGGGATCGCCCGTTGCCGCATCCGCGCCTCCTCGTTGGTTACGGCTACGACCATTTCCTGACGGTGCAAGGGCAGCAATTTGGAAAACTCTGGCACGATTTCAGTGGGGGGGCGCTCGTGCCGCGTCTGCTGCTGCCGCTGCTCCTGATCGGGGCGTTGATCGGCGCGGCGCGGCGGCCGGGGTTCGGCGCGATGCTCGCCGGTGCGGCGGCGCCGTACACGCTCTTTGTGCTCGTCTACTGGCATTACGAGGTGCGGTATTTCCTCGTCTTCGTGCCGTGGCTGTTGCTCCTCGCGGCGGCGGGATTGGAATGGTTGTACGACGCGCTCGGCGCATGGTTCACGGGGATGTGGCGGCGCGCGCTCGTGCCCCTGCTCGCGCTCGTGCTGCTGCTCGCGGTGGTCGTGCCCGCAGGGGCTGACATCACACAGCGCGCGGAAGCCCAAACGGGTGGGAACGGGATGGTGCAACTGACGGACTGGCTGAAGGCGAACACGCCGCCGGACGCCGTGGTGATGACGCGGAACCCGTGGGAAGTGACGTGGCACAGCGACCGGCGCACGGTGATGCTCCCGCTCGGCAGCACGGACGATATCTACGCGGTGATGCGGCAGTACGGTGTAACGGTGCTCGCACTCGATCACATCAACGACGCGAGCACCATTCGCCCAAATCTGGACGACCTCTACAAGTTCAAGGCGTTGCCGGGTATCACACCACTCTATGATCCCCACAACGACTTCTTTCTCGTGTTCCGCGTTGCGGCGCCGCCCGGATGAGAGGAGGGTTCGATTGACTGGCGACGCCTTGAAAGTGGTCATGCTCACGTCATCGTACCCGCTCTATGATGGCGACATGACCGCCCCGTTCATCGAGGAGATCGCCGCCGGTCTCGTGGCGCGGGGGCACGAAATCCACGTCGTGCTTCCCGATCATCCCCGGTTGCGGCGTGCCGCTGTCGCGCGCGGCGTGCATCTCCACCCCTTCGCGGCTGCGCCGGTGCGGCGGTGGGGCGCGGCGTGGGGGTACGCTGGGTCGCTCGCGGGGGATGTCGCGCTGACGAAGGGGGCGGTCGCGGTCGCGCCCTTCGCCCTCGCGAATGCCGCCCGCGCCGTCAATCGCGTTGCGAGACTCGTGCGGCCCGATCTGCTGCACGCGCACTGGGTGATCCCGAACGGCCCGCCCACCGCGCTGATCGCGCGCCGTCGCGGCCTGCCGCTCGTTGTCAGCCTGCACGGGTCGGATGTGTTCGTTGCCGAGCGCTTCGTCCCCGCACGACGGGCCGCGTGGTGGGCGTTCGGGTCGGCAGATGGCGTGACGGCCTGCTCCGGCGACCTCGCGGATCGTGCGATGCGTCTCGGCGCGTGTGAGGACCGCACCCGCGTCGTGCCGTATGGCGTAAACAGCGCGCAGTTCCGGCCCGTGGACGATGCGACACGCGCGGTGGTGCGCGGGTGGTTCGATCTGCCGCCGGAGACGCCGCTGTTGCTCTGCGCGGGCCGACTCGTCTATAAGAAGGGGTTCGCGGTGGCCGTCGCGGCGTTCGCGCGAATTACCGCAACGCAGCCCGACGCGCGGCTCGTGATCGCCGGCGACGGGCCGCTCGACGCCGATTTGCGCCGTCAGACGGAACGCCTCGGCGTCGCTGATCGGGTATGCTTCGCGGGGCGCGTCGATCGGGACCGGCACCCGCAACTCGTCGCCGCCTGCGATGTCTACCTGCTCCCGTCGGTGCACGACCATCGGGGCAATGTGGACGGATTGCCGAATGCCCTGCTCGATGCGCTCGCGGCGGGGTGCGCGGTCGTCGCGTCCGATATTGCGGGGGTGCGGCTCGCGGTGCGGGACAGCGAGACGGGTGTGCTCGTGCCGGAGCAGGATGTGGCGGCGCTTGCCGACGCGGTCGATGCGTTGCTGCGCGATCCGGCGCAACGCGCGGCGCTCGGAGGCGCGGCGCGCGCGGATGTGACGGCGCGACTGACATGGGCGCACACCGCTGCCGCCTTTGAACGGGTCTATGAGGGCGCGCTGGCGAACAAGAGCAAGAAGGAAGGGCAGCATTGACCGAACGTGACACCGAGCCGACGGTCGGCATCATCGGGTTAGGCTACGTCGGCTTGACGTACGCGGTGGCGTTCGCGGCAGCGGGGTGCACCGTCGTCGGCTGCGATGTGCTCGCGGCGCGGGTCGCGACGATCAATCGCGGCGAAAGCCCGCTCCCCGATATCCTGTCGGACGCGGCGGTCGCAGCGGAAGTGCGGGCGGGTCGTCTTACCGCGACGACCGAGGACGGGCCGCTCGCCGGGTGCGACGTGCTGATTATCGCCGTGCCGACGCCCGTGAATGCGACGCACGACCCGGACCTGTCGATGGTGCGGGACGCCACCGAGCGCATCAGCCGTGTCTTGCGGCGCGGGCAACTGATTATCCTCGAATGCACGACGTACCCCGGCACGACCGAGGAAATTGTTGTCCCGATGGTCGAGCGGGCCGGATACCGCATCGGCGAGGATGTCTTCGTCGCGTACTCGCCGGAGCGCATCGACCCCGGCAACACGAACTCGCAGGGGTGGACGCTGAAGAACACGCCGAAGGTGGTCGGCGGCTGCACGCCTGCCTGCACCGCCCGCGCCGTTGCGCTTTACGAGCGGATGACGGAGCGCGTCATCCCCGTCTCGTCGCCGCGCGTCGCGGAGATGGAGAAACTGGTCGAGAATGTCTTCCGCGTCGTCAACATCGCGCTCGTGGACGAACTCGCGCTGCTCTGCGACCGGATGGGCCTCGATGTGTGGGAGGTGCTGGATGCCGCTGCGACCAAGCCGTACGGCTTCATGCGCTTCGTGCCGGGGCCGGGGCTGGGCGGCCACTGCATCCCCGTCGATCCGCTCTACCTGACGTGGAAGGCGAAGGCGTACAACTTCCCGACGCGCTTCATCGAATTGGCGGTGGAGGTCGATCGGCGGATGCCCTACCATGTGCGCGACCTCGTCGTCCGCGCGCTCAACGGCCAGAGGAAGAGCGTCAATGGCAGCCGGATTCTGCTCATTGGCGTCGCGTACAAGGCCGATGTCGCGGACACGCGGGAGACGCCCGCCGCCGCCCTCTGGCAACTCCTCACGGACGACGGCGCGACCGTCTCCTACCACGACCCGCACGTCGCGACGTTCCGCGCCCCCGATGACATGATGCACGCCTCGACGGAACTGACGGATGACGCACTTCGGGCGGCGGATTGCGTCGTCATCGTGACCGATCATGCCGCCGTCGATTACGCGCGGGTTGTCGCTCGCACCGCCGCCATCGTCGATACCCGCAACAAGACGCGCGGCATCCCGACGGGCGAGGGCAGCGCCGCGATCACGCGACTGTAACGGCATGATCGCGTCTCGTTCGTCGCCTCGTGGTACTCAGACCGCGCCGCGCTCGCGCCGGGAGCATATGCTCCTCATCGCGCTGCTGATCGGGTGCGCCTGCTTCGCCGTCAAGGTGATCGACATCGCGCGCTACGACGCGGCAATCGCGCAATTTCCCTTTCAGGTGGACGACGCGGAGGGCGTCGTGATCGCGGAGGCGGGCCTGATCGCGCACGGGACAAATCCGTACGCCTTCCAACCCTCGCCCGCGCCCTATTTCTACGCCGGCCCGTACACGCCGGTCTACACGACGCTCAACGCCGTCGCCGTCGCCGTAGCGGGGCCGACGTTCAAGTTCGGTCGCGCGCTCCAATGGCTGGCGACGGTTGCCGTGGCGACATGGTTGGCGTGGGCGGTGCACCGGGCGGTGTCGCGGCGCATCGGCTGGTTGCTCGGCGCGTGGTGTGCGGGACTCTTCTTCACCGCGCATCTCGTCGTCATCTGGAGCGTGCGGGTGCGCCCGGACATGACCGCGCTCGCATGGAACCTGCTCGGCGTCTTCGTGCTGCGCGCGTGGCTGGATGGGTCGGGTGATCGGGAGTTGTGGCGGGCCTCAATGTGGCCGCGCAGGCGCGACCTCGCGGCGCTCGCGCTCGGTGCGGCGTGCTTCGCGCTCGGCTGGTGGACGAAGCAGACCTTCATCGCGGCGCCGCTCGCCTTTCTCGCCGTCACGCTGCTGCGTCGTCCACGGGTCGCCGTCGTGCTCGCAGGGCTGTACGCGGCGATGGTCGCGCTGCCGTTTCTCGCGCTTACGGGCATGACGCATGGCGGCTTCGCGCAGAAGACGATTGGCTATCAAGGTTCGTGGGAGTGGGCGGCCTTTCGCCGCCTCGCGGAACCGTTCGTCCATCGGTACGCGCTCGTGCTCGGTGGCGCGCTGATCGCCGCAATCATCGTTTCCCTCCCGATGCGTCGCCCGACATTCGCCGTTTGCTGGTTCGTGCTGAGCGCGGGGTTCGCCCTCGGCGCGGGGACGAGCGGCGGCAACCACAACCATTTCGTCGAGTTGCTGGCGGCGTCCTCGCTCGTCCTCGGCCACGGCATCGGCGCGGCCATCAACCGACCGCCGCGCGCGCAACAGACGGCGTGGGCATGGACGGTGGCGGCGGTGGCGGCTATCCTGCTACTCAGCGGCGTTTCCGCGCGTGAACACGAGGGGATGGCGGGGTGGCTGGCGCGCGACTACCGGCAGCCAACGCAGATGGAGCGCGACGGTCTAGCGGCGGTGGCCTCCTATCTCGCGAACGCGCCGGGGCCCGTGTACAGTAACAACGTCGGCATCCTCGTCGTCGCGGGGCGCAAGGTGCGCGTGACGGACCCGTTCACGATGGCGGCGGAGGTGCGCCTCGGTCGGTGGGACGACGCGGAACTCGTTGCCGATGTCGCGGCGGGTCGCTACGCGGCGATTGCGCTCGGGTACAATCAGAATGTCGCGGAACTCGACCCTGATCTGCCGCCGACGGACGCGACACCGGGCTTGATCCGCGCGATCCAATCGCGGTACCGGCTAGCGGAGCGCAACATCCTGAATATCTACGTGCCGAAGTGACCGATGAACACGATGAAGGGGGAGCCAATGAGCGACGAACAGACCGGGGCGGCGACGCAGGAACCGGCGATTAGCAAGGAACTGCTGGACATCCTCGCGTGCCCGTGCAGCCACCACGCACCGCTGCGGCTCGAGGGCCAGCGCCTGATCTGCACCGACGGTGCGTGCATCCGCGTCTTTCGCATCGAGGATGGCATCCCGATCATGCTGCTCGATGAAGCGGAGGGGGACGGGCCACCCGCGTAGGGAGTATCGAGTACTGAGTACTGAGTACTGAGTACTGAGTGCTGAGTATGGTTGCAAAACCCTTCCCCTCCCCTCTCCATCGCCCGAACGCTTCGATACAGCGGGATCACGGCGGCGATGGAGAGGGGCCGGGGGTGAGGAATGGAAACCAGTGCTGAGTGCTGAGCACTGAGAAGGTTGTGCGCGCTGCATCTGGCATTTCTGTACCCGCAAATTAAGAAGCTCACCGGCGCGCAGCGGCTGATCTTCGAACTGGCGCGTGCGGTCACGGAGGCGGGGCATCGGGTGACGCTGGTGACGCATCGCGTCCATGATGAGCCGCGCGCCGCCATCCCCGCCGCAATTCGCGTGATCGAGACGGGGCGACGGGTCGATCGCTTCGCGCAGCATTATGCCGATGCCGCGCTGGAGTATGCGTTCGCGCCCGCGCTAGTGCGTCATATCCCGTCAGATACAGACGCGCTCATCTGCTTCGGCCCGCCGTCGATGCCCGCACTCCGGTGGGCGCGGCGGCGCGGCTGGGGTGCGCCGTCGCGCCCGTTACTCGCGTTCCTCTACGAGCCGCCCCGCTTCATTGACCGTGACCGCGCGGATGTGATCGCGGGCCTCGGACAGAAGGGAAAGGTGATCGGGCCATTCCTCGGCCTCTATCGCTTCGTCGATCAGCGGCTCGTCCGGACGGCGGATGCGCTGCTCGCGAACGGCGACTATGGGGCGACCCGCCTCCGCGCCGCCTACGGGCGGCCCGCGACCGTCTTGCCGCACGGCGTCGATTTCCGCACGCCAGATGTAGAGGAGATTCAGGGCGTGCGCGCGCGCTTCGGCATGCCCGACGACGTGCCATTCGCCCTCACCGTCAACCAGTTGCATCCGCGCAAGCGACTGGAGTTGTTCATCGGCGCGGTCGCGGCGGCGCGGCGGGCCGTGCCCGAACTGCGCGGGCTGATTGTCGGGCGCGGCGTCGATGAAGCCCGCCTGCGCGCGGAAGCCGCCCGCCTCGGCGTGACCGACGCCATCACGTTCGTGGGGTTCGTGCCGGACGCCGACCTGCCCACGCTCTACGCCGCCGCGACGCTTTACCTCCATACCGGGCGGGACGAAACGCTCGGGCTGTCGGTATTGGAGGCGGCATGGAGCGGGACGCCCGTCGTCGCCGCCGATGAGGGGGGGCCGCGCGATATCCTCCGCGCGGGCGAAACGGGATGGCTCACTCCAGCCAATGTGCCCGCGCTCGCGGAGGCGGTCGCGGCGGTGCTGCGGGACCCGGCTACTGCGCGGGAACGGGCGCGGCGGGCGCGAGCGGATGTACGCGGACGATTCCGCTGGGAGGATGGCGCGCGGGCGTTAATTGCCGAAGTGACACGGTTGCGCGGCGCTCGCTGAAATTATCCTTGACGTGCGTGAAGGCGTTTGGTAGTATCTCCGTGGTGAGGGAACGCGCCAGCCGGGGGAGTGTCGGAACTGGCAGACGAGCATGACTTAGGATCATGTGCCGCAAGGCGTGAGAGTTCGAGTCTCTCCTTCCCCACCAGGAAAACTCAATGTCCATAGCGAGCGGAAGTAGCTCAGCGGTAGAGCATCTCCTTGCCAAGGAGAAGGTCGCGAGTTCGAATCTCGTCTTCCGCTCCATTTTTCTGCCTTCCTGATGCGATAAACGATGAGCCGCCCTCGGGCGGCTCTGGTGCGTTTTGGCCCCGTGGGAACGTCATGGGAACGGAGGCCGTTACGCCGTTCCCGCGAAGGCGAATGCAGCCGGCGTCACAACGTCCTCATCGCGCACGTCGGACAGGGCATGTGCGTAGATTCTCATGGTGATACCCGGATTGGCGTGACCGAGGCGGCGAGAGACGGTCGGCACCGGCCAGCCGTCCGCGAGCAGGTGCGTCACGTGGGTGTGCCGCAAATCGTGCACATCGAATCCGGGGAGCAGATCGGCCTCGTCCTCCGCTTCCCGATTCGCCTTCGTGATGATGACCCGTAGCGAGCGCAGCACGTTTGACGGGTCAACCATACCGCCCGAATCGGTACAGAATACGAGGTCGGTATCCTCCCAGTCGGTAGCGCTCAGCCGACGCTTCAACTGGCGGGCGCGATGTGCGCGCAATGCGGTCACGGATTCGGGGAACAGGGTGATCGTCCGCAGCGCGGCGGTACTCTTGGGAGTCTGGATATGCGGCTTGCCCCTCAGCGCTTCCACGGATTGCCGCACGCGCAATTTCCCCTTATCGAGGTCAACGTCCTGCCAGCGCACGCCCAATGCTTCGCCGCGCCGCATTCCTGTCTGCACCAATAAGAGCCAGACCGGAGAATAGCCGCTTGTCGCTGCATGGGTGAGGAATCGCTGAATCTGTGGCGCGGTGAGGATCGTCGGGGCGGCTACGCGCATCGTTGGGGCGTCGATGGCGTGCATCGGGTTCATAGTGACGATACGCCGCTTTACCGCGTAGTCGAAGACCTGTAGAAGGCGCTGATGGCAGCGATGAATCGCGTGCTCACTGTGTCGATGCTCCCGGAGATTCGCGTAGAGAGCATCGATCGTCACGGGTTGCACCCGCTGGATTGGAACCGCGCCGATGAAGGTTCCGACGTGCGCGATGAGCGTGACGCCGTAGTGCTCCCGCGTGCGGGGTTTCAGATCGGGCGCGCGCAAGTCGAGCCATTGCTTGCATATGTCCGCAAGGGTGAGTTTCGACGGCTTGACAGCGATGCCGCTGTCCGTCTCGGACACCCATGCGATTGCCTCTTTCTCCGCTTCTTTCTTGGTGCGGAAAGTGCCGGTTCGCAGTTGCCGCTTCCCCGTGAAGGGATCGGGCGGCAACTCCACCTTGAGGCGATAGGACTTCATGCCGTCTCTGTGAGGCCGTTCCTCGATGTGCCAGCGTGCCATCCGTCATTCCCTTCGTGAGGGGGCCGGTTGCCCGGCCCCGCTGCTACTACCGTTAGTCGGTGTTACCGGATCGCTTGCCTGCCTTACTCTCTCGGTACGCAGTCACGTCATCGGGCTTGACGAGTTCGTCCCATTGGATCGGTGTCCGGTTGTTCCGCAGTACCTGGCGTTACAACACCTTTCCGCGCTGCCGATGCATCGTGCGGCATCCGTGCGACGGGCAATTCCCTACGCATCCAATCCATCAGCGCAATGCGCGTCAACTCCGACAGGGAGATACCGCGCGCCTCCGCCTCGGTCGTGAGCGCGGCGATGATCTCCGGCTGAACGTTGACGTAGAGCCGTCCGAGCCGCGTTCCGGTCGTCGGTGGCCGTCCTCTGCCCCGTCGTGGTTTCTCGTCGCCCATGTGGATCTCCTGACGTGATGATGGGAGCAGGCAGCGGGTCGTTTACCCGCCATGACGCTCCCTTTCCAGTCCCCAAGCATTCATCGTCGCCGCTATCTGCTCTTCGGGCATCCCCATGTGCCGCAACCACACATGCGTCACCCTGTTTATTTCTTCGTCTTCTCAGCGGTTGGCGCGCTCTGTAAATTCTACGAAGCAGTCCCATAATCGCCCCACCCCTTCCCGTGTTGCTACCACCGCGCCATTATCGTCGATGATTGCGTCAGTGGTGATTGTCATTGCCATCGTCCTACCCTCCATACACTACCGGGGCCGGGACATCCGGCCCCATTGACCCCTGTGCTATGCCCGGTAGCCGCTGCCCCACGCCGATGGGCTGTCCTCGAAGTCCTGCGACGGCTCCCCCGCCATGTCATCGGGTGTCGTCAACTCGTGGCACGTCAGCATCCGGTCAATGCGGAACGAGCGCACCTCGCGGCGCATCGTGCAATAGCAGCGCGCGACGATCTGATGCTCCTTCGTCAAGGTGATGCTGTTCGGCCAGAGTACCCGCGCATCCTGCTTGCCGTCCGCGCCGATGTACAAGACGACGACCGCGCTGCTGTCACGCATCGCGTCCTTGACGAGGGCGAGCGTGTCATAGGCGACGCGATAGCCGTTGTAGCGGCTGTAGACGTGGCAGGCGACTTCCATCAGGTTGAAGTCGGTCTGCGGGTCGATGGTCGTGGGCAGGATCATGCCGGACTTCGCGGCGACGGTGCGGGGGGTGGTAGACTGTGCTTGCATGAGGAACCAATCCTTCCGATTGCCAACCCCGGACCGCTCCAACGGTGCCGGGATTCCCTGTGTCAGTGGCGTTTCCATCTGACATTGACATTGACAGTGTAACACATATGATATACACTGTCAATAGGCTGGTGAAGATTCGCGGGGAATCCGGTACCATGTCGCAATGCAGATTGGAGACGAGACCGTGTACACACTAACGGAAGCGGCGACCCGCCTGGGTATCAAGCGGGGCACCCTGCTCACTCAGGTTCGCCGTGGGCTGATTCAGGCGCGGCTTGTGGGTAGCGTGTACCTTGTCACGGCCTCCGAGGTTGCGCGGTACGACGAGCAGCGCAAGCAGGCGCGCGGCTTCGCCCGGCCGGATCACCCGCTGCACGGCAAGCAGGGGCCGGGGCACCGGCGCAAGAAGGGCGAGGAACAGTGATCATCCCCAGATATACGGACGCCATTTGAGACGTGCGGGCGGGCCGGGATCGATCCCCGAAAGTTCGACGCGGGCGCGGGTCAGGTCGCCGTCTGAGCACCGACTCGTAACGCCAACAGTCCTCGCATGAGCGGGGGCTTTCGCACGGACTAATTGCCGTTCGTCGTGATGCTATCGAGCATCGCGTACCAATCGACCTGTCCATCCTTGAATACCGGACGGTCGGTGCCTCCCTGGTACTGAAAACCAATCGTGCGAACGTTCCCGGCGCCATCGGCCATGACAAAGGTGTCGTAGACGTAACCGACACCGTACCGATCCCGCAACTGATAGGTCGTCGTAATGCCCGAGAGTCCCGTTCGTGTCGTGTATGCGAATGTTGAAAAGACGTTCCACAAAACCTGATCCGCTTCTGCATTGGCGCGAATAACGGTCCGAACCTTCGCGTCTGCTTCTGTGGAATCATTTGCCGTCACTGCCCTGGACTCAAAGCCAACATCGATCCTGCATGTGGTAGACCCTCCATTCCGGCAGAAGAAAGATGCACTGGAACCGTTGCCAACATCGGTCGGATCAACCGTGCCGGGAAGCGTGAGCGTAACGTGGGGGAGCGCGACGCGACGCGGTGCTGCACTTGGGACTGGTGCAGTCGTTGCACGGGGCGCGGTCGATGTCGCCGGGATCGCGGTCGGCGGTTTCGTGGCGATGGAGGGGATCGCGGTCGCGGTCGCCGCTGGCGCGCTTGTCGGCGTTGGGGGAACCGGCGTGCTCGTGGGCGGGATCGGCGTGGGCGTGGCTGGCGCAAGGGTCGGATTCGCCGTGAGCGGGGTTGGCGTCGGGGTAAGCGCCGCGAGTTGGATCAACTCCACGCCGCGCGTAATCGTTGCCTGCTGCGCGGTCGCGGACGCCGCCACATTCACTGTTGGAGACGCCTGAACGGTTGGTGATACCGCAACAGTCGGTGTGACAACCGGTGTCCCGCCGCCGCATCCCATGAGCACAAGCGCGACAAGCGCGAAGACCGCACGACGCATAACACCCTCCCGCATCGAATGACGACGAACGGGGCGATTGTACCATCCCGCTCTCATCTGGAATGGACCCGACTGAGGCTCAGCCTCAGCCGTAAAAGAACCGTATCTCTCCCCAGCCCGGTGGTCGGTTCTCCCCGTGCCAGCACGCCAGTGCCACCGCGAGCACCAAATCATCGTGCACCGACTCTCGCCACGCCTCGTAACTGTCGTGCCCCGTCGCGAGGTTCACCTTCACCTTGAAGTTCACCAGTTCGTTGACGAGCGTCGGGCCGTCCGGCAAGCCGTCCGCGATCTTCAGCCGCCCCGATTGGAAGAGCATCACGAGGGTGCCGACCAGTTCGCGCTTCGGCACCTTGACGTGATACCGGCCGTCGCGGATCACCTCATCGCCGCCCGTGATCGTCACTGCCCACGGCCGCATCCCCGCCGCCGCGAACATGTCCACCACCGCCGTGCCGACGCCCGTTTTATCAATGACGAGTGGGGTGTCCGCCGCAAGCGCGGGCGTCGCCAGCATCTCCCCCACGCGCGCCACCACCACCGGGTACTTCGTGCCGAGCGGTGGCCGTTCCAGATGCCGGACGTGATAGGCCGCCATGCGCGTGTCCGGCGCGGGCCACTCCTCGTGGTAGCCGTACCCGATCTCCACGCGCACCGGCGGCACGGGCGGGGGCATCACGCGCTCCACCACGCAGAGGGCGGTATAGTCGCGCGCCTGCCCCAGGTCGAGGCCGATGATGAACCGATACCCGTCATCCGTCACTGCGCACCTCCGAAGAGCGGCGCGATCTCACTCGTGATCGCGCCCTGTATTTCCTCGTAACTGAACACGCTGTCGGTCGTCTCCGAGAACTGACACTCGTATTCCTGCCGGTACCACCACGGTCCCAGCGACCGGCGCTCCTCGGCGAGGAAGGTGGCCGGGATGCGCGGGCACCGGCTCGCGGGCACCTCCACCCGCCGCCAGTCGGTGCCGCCCTCCGTCCACTCCTTGTGCCACCAGCCGCGCTTGCCGAAGGGCGTGCTCATCGCCACCAGCCGCCCCGCGCCCACGGCGAGCATCGGGCGCACGGCGTAATACAGGCCATCCTCCACCCGGCTCGCCTCGTCGATCACGAGCAACTTGACGGCGCTGAAACCGCGCACGCTCCCGTCGGTCCCCGGCAGACTGACAATGCGGCTGCCGTTGTCGAGTTCGAGGCGCATCGCGGATTCCGCGCTCGCCGACACGGGACGCCCCACCGCGCGGTAGCAGTCGAGGCACTTACGGAACAACTCCTGTGACTGGCGAAGCGACGGGGAGAGCAGGAGCACGAGCGCGCCGGCGTCGTAGAGGGCCGTGTGGACGGCGAGCACGCCCGTCGTGGTGCTCTTGCCGCTCTGCCGTGAGCAGTTGAGTAGCAGGCGGGAGGCGGGGGAGCGGAGCACGTCGGCCTGCCAGTCGTCGGGCACGATGCCCGCCGCGCGCGAGAACGCCACGGGGTCAAGGCTCATCGCCAGATCGGACATCATGCTCATTGCCCGCCCTCCACGTCCGCGAGCCGGGCGGCAATCGCGAGCCGGGCATCCGGGTAGGGTGCGAGCGTGCCGATGATGACGGCGCGCAGGCGCGTCCACTCCGGCGAGAGGATGACGTTCACAACGGGATTGCGGTTCAGTTCACCCTCCATCTCCGCGAGTAGTTCCACGCACGCCCGCGCCTCCCTGACACCCATCAGCGCCGTTTTCAGGTCGCCCGCACGCTCGGCTTGTAGCAGGATCGAAATGGCTTTGCCACGGAGTTGGCGGACCTGCCCCAAGAGGTCATCGGCGTGCGCGACTTCCCCCGCCTCGTGCGCCTTCGCGAGCATCGCCGGGAGATGGTCGTCCTTGTGTCGCTGCACCGCCATGCGCCCAAGCGTGACATAGCGTGACGCCACGGAGCGGACCGGCTCACCGGCGATCAGCGCCTTGTCGATCGCTTCGCGGTGCGGCGATACACAGACGGTGCAAGTGCGCGGCATTATGCGTCCTCGCTTTCGTCCACCGGCCCGAACCATTGCACAAAGTCCGCGAGTCGCAGGCAGACAATATCCTCACTGTGCCGCCCGCCGTGCCGGTGGATGATCGCCACGGGCAACTGATCGCCCCGCACGGCGGCGCGGGCTTGCGTCAGGGCGGTCGTCAGCCACTGAGGGATACTCTGCCGGTGCTTCACCTCCACCGAGAGCCAGTCGTGCCGCACGTCCGGCTGGTCTCCCCGCTGGCGTCCACTGACCGGCACCCGCTCGCCGCCGATGATGCCCGCGATGCTCCGTTCGGTGCGCTTCCACGTTGCCCGGCTCATGCGGCTCCTCCTTCGATGAGCGGTGTGAGGATGCCCACGAGCCGCACAATTGCATCGCGCGCCGTGAGGCTGCCCGGCAGATACCCCATGTAGGTCGTGCACAGCCCCGCGAGCCGGGTGGGTTCGCGGTACGCGCTGAGGTCATCGGGCAGCGGCACGATGGCGGGGAGGGTGTCGAGCGCGTCCCGCATGAGCCAGTCGCGCATCACGAGCACCGCGCGGTCGGGGTCGGTCTCCGCGCCTAAGATGCCCGTTTCGTCGCTAAGATGCCTAAGATGCCCGTTCATTTTCGTGGGCATGTTAGGCATCTTAGGGGCATCGGCGGGCATCTTAGGCGGTTCAGTGCTCTGCGGTTCAAGGTCGGGCAGTTCCCACATCCAATGCCCTTCGTCCGCTAATCCACCTTCGCGCCGGGCGCGCACGCCCAACTTCTCGCGCGCCGTCCGCAACGTCTTCGCGCTGATCCCCGCCTTCGCCGCGATGTCGGTGATCTCTTTGGCGGGTCGCGGCCCTGCCGCGAGCGATTGCCGGAGGATGTCGGCGGCTTCGTCGCGCGCGCCCCGCTCCCCATCTTCCTCGGGCAAGGCGAGCAGTTGCTTCGCGGTGTGGGCGGTCGCGCCCTCCCACGCGACATACGCCGTGCCGTTCGCAGCGGGTTGGAGGGTATACGCGAGCGCGGACGGCATCGCGGCGAGGTTGCTCTTCGTGACCGCGATGATCCGGCGCGTCCCCGTTCCATCCTCGGGATCGGCGGCGACGAGCAGGCCGCACCGCGCCGCGCCGATGATGCCGATGCTGCCGCCGCCCCGATAGACCGCGTTCGCACCCCCGCCCTTCGACAGGTGCCGGATGACGACGATGGCACACTCCAACCGCTCCGCAAGGCGCGCCAGCGGCGCGAGGACGCGGCGCATGTCCTGATCGCGATAGGAGTTCGTCTCGCTGCTGAGAAAGGCCATCAATGGATCAATGATGACCAGTTTCGCGTCCACCGCCCGCACCGCCGCCTCGATTGCGTTGAGGTCAGTGAGCGAGAGGCTACGTTCCTCGTCGCCGTTGACGAGGCATTCCAGCGCAACGACGCGGGACACATCCGCACCGGCCGCGTCGAGCCGGGGCCGGATCGTATCGGCCAAGCCGTCCTCAGCCGTGAGGATCACGACACCGGCCGGGTCGTCGAGGTCGCTCCTCGTGCCATCGGGCATCGGTGTGTGGGTCGTCAACCGCGCCCCGATGTCGAGGAGCACGGTCGTCTTGCCCAAGCCGGGATCGCCGTCCACGACGGTCAGTTTGCCGAGCGGGATGCGACCGGGCCACAGATGCCGCACGCGCTCCGGTTGCACGTCCGAGAGATAGGTGATCTTCGGCGTCCACTCGTCGCGCGTCGCGGCGTCTTGTTCATAGGCGGGCGTCGCGTCGATGCGGGCCGTGAGACGGTCCACCATGCCGCCCTCGTGCAGCCAATCCTCAACATCCCGCCCGCTCTCGTCCTCGTAGAGATTGACGATGCGCACCGTCTTCGCGACGCCCCGCAGGGCCATCGCGATGTCCCTCATCGCGGATCGCCCCGTGCCGTCCGCATCGGGCAGGAGCGCGATATCGCGCCCGCGAAGCGCATCGACAATCTGCGCAATGGACTGCTTCAACTGCCCGCAGCCGCCACGCCAGGTGATCGCCGACGCGCCTATACCGTTGAGCGCGTCGGCGCACCCTTCGCCCTCCACGACGCGCACGGGCGCGTCGGGATGGGCCGCGAGGTCGTCACGGCGATAGACGCGCTCCTTCGGGGGAATCCCTTTCCCATCGCGCCACGGTGCGTCCGCGTCGTCGCGCACGCGCGGGTAGCACTCCTTCTTGCCGCCCGTGACGTGGCGCACCGCCTCAACTCCCTCCGTGTCCGAGTAGGCATACAGCCGTCTGCCCGCCGGTCGGGGATGCGTCTTGGTATCCGGCTTCTCCGTGGCCTGCTGCGGTACGCTGTGCGCCTCCGTGTGGGGTTTCGTGATAGGGGGCGGTAGACATGGGCGGTCGCTCTGTCCACGGCCGGTACGCGCCGTCTTCCTGGCGACGATAGACGTGCGCGGGCGGCGAGCACCTCTCGTCCAGCATCGCGCCGTCGCCGCCATCGGCGCGGGTGCAGCGTGCGAACGCGCCATCGTCGGTCAGCCCGCCGTGGCAATGACCGGACGGATCGGTGCCGTGGTGCCCGCAGATCGGGCAGGGTTGATCGCGGGTGTACCGCTGAAACGAGCTGCTCATCGGGTCCCGCCCTCTGCTCGCCACAGTCGCAGGGCAAGGGTGGCGAGCCGCGCACGGACGGTATCGAGTTCATCCCCGACACCGTGCAGCCCGGCTGCTCGGGCATCGTCCACGGCGGCTTGTGTCACGTCCACGGCGATAGACAGTCGATTGTTGACGTTCGGCGCATTCCGCCGCGTCTCGGTGTGAGGGGAGGCATTCGCTGTGCTCATTTGCGTCTCTTTCAGAATAGACGCCAGGCGGGGTGATGCACTATAATGTGAAACGTCAAGCCAGATCGTTTCACAGTTCGTCGCCACGCCGCCCGGTCGCCGCCGGGTGATGTGGCTACGCCGCATCATCGCTGTTGAGCAGGCGATCAATTTCCGATACCGGGACAACCGTGCGGTTGCCGAGTTTTACAACGCGGATTTTCCCCTGCTTCACGAGGTCGTAAAACAGAGTCTTGCCGAGGTTGCCTAGCCGAAAGCGGGCCTCGTCAACAGGGACGGCGCGCGTTTGCATTTCGCTACGCGGCGCGATTGTAGTGGACATGCTGTAAGCCTCCGTGTTCGTTCGCTAACTTCCGAGAAGGACTAGCCCGAACACAGAATACCGACCGCCTCATCTCAGAGCCGGACTATTTGTACGACAGTCTATTTTGTTGCTGTATTCATTGCTAGTCGGGAGGGATCGCGATTCCTATCCGGTCTGCGAGTACTTTCGTTGCTTTGCGTATAGCAGATTCCGTATACCACTCTTCCCATTCCGCATTGGGGTCGATATCTGTGAGAATCTGGTCGCAGGACTCGTGGTATGCGACGCGGCGGTACAACCATTCGAGATGCGGCTGACACATCGTTTTCTTGTTGCCGAACGTGTACCCGGCTTTTTCGTGAGCGGCCTGGAGACGTTCTAACTCGGCACCAATCACGGGTGCCTCCTGCCGCTTTCGCCCGGCCATTAGCCGCTTCTTGGCATCGCTACGGCGTTCCTTGTCCGCATACCAACGCTCTCCGGCTGGCACATTGAGGATCGGTGCACGGCGTTCATCCACTATGCGAACGACATGATTTTCCCCGTCCAGTGGTACCGCGATGAGAGATTCTTCCCGGCTGACGACCTCCCCGACTTCTGGACGGCCTCCACCATAGCCCATCAGGACTCCGAGATCGGCGGTGGTATAGTGCGGGATCAGCGCCTTATACATGCACCATTGATGGATAGCCTCACGGCCGAAATCGGCCAATTCTCCACCGCCGGGTGTGAAGTCATCACAGTCTGTGGAGTCGCCGCGCGCGTGGCGGTAGTCTTTAGGGGTCATGAACCTGTCGAGGCCGAATTCGCTCGCGAGCGCGTTGACGGTATCGAAGTAGGCTTGCACTGGCGGCGTGCGCAGGATGCCAAGCTGGAACCGGACATGCCACCACTGGATTGGCCACGGAGCAGCGGCGAGAACCGTGATTACCTCACGATGTGTTTCCCACAAAGTGTCCAGTTGCTCGGTGAACGCGGCATCGCGCGCGCATGTCTGTAAGTACGCTACTCTTAGTGAACCGACCGATTCCCATGTGAGCATGGCGGTTGGTCCTTGGCGCTTGCCGCGCTTCTGATGAGCAGTACGGTTCTTATCCAAGCGTCCCGACATGCCCTCACTCATTTCTCAGATGGGAACGCCGTGGGAACGGACAGCGCGAAAACGAGCGAACCCCTACGAACGCACGCAACCCTAACATGTTCAGTTTACCGCATTGGGAAACGTTCGTACACGTTCGGCGGGAACCGCATGAATCCGCGCCAGACGGTGCTTTTTCGCCTTGCCAAGGAGAAGGTCGCGAGTTCGAATCTCGTCTTCCGCTCCATTTTTATGCCCGCGATTCCTGGGAACATAGAACAGTGATACCGTGATTGCTAGTCGGCGTTGACGCAGAGAAGGGCAAACAGCGAGGCCAGCACCTTGCACAGCCAGCCTTCGTGCGTCCGCGCGTGCAGCCGCTGTACCCCCCACGCTTCCAACTGGCTGTTC
>JAABUT010001986.1_pt1 | contig 21161 bp, 26 predicted proteins | sample 5559281 | NCBI WGS metagenome assembly JAABUT01 (sample SAMN10711880, study PRJNA513359) | rock metagenome | isolation source: Antarctica rocks | place: Antarctica: Victoria Land, Ricker Hills nord | collected 2016-01-04
CTCGCAGGGCACGCATCTCGGTGCGCAGCCGTTCCCGGATCCGTCTCAGCGCCACCTTGCTCGGTTTGATCAGCAGCTTCCCGGACTGTCGGCGGACGGTGAACCCCAGGAAGTCGAAGCCCTCGTGCGTCATGAGGCGGCATAGGTGGCGTTCGCGTCCGGACGGCAATAAATGATCCTTGGTTGATTACCGGTGATCGTCGCGGTGGGCGGCCTGTAGCGCGGTGTCGTAGGCGGCGAGGGTCTGGTCAACCATCTGCTGGTGGCTAAATTCGTGACTTTGGGCCCGCCGGATGCCGTTGCGGGCTTTGTCCGCGGTGTCGGGGTCACGCAGAGCAGCGTTGATGGTTTGGGCGAACGCCTGCGGCGTGATCTCGTCGACCAGCCATGCTGTGTCCGGGAGAAGCTCGCTCGCGGGTGCCAGGTCGAAGGCTACGGGTACGCACCCGCAGGCAGAGGCCTCCAACAGGGTCAGCCCGAAACCGGTGTAGACGAGGGGATAGGCCAGCAGCTCGGCTGCCGCGTAGTAGGTCGGCATCTCCTCGTGCGGCACATAGCCCACCCGGATCAGTCGATCCCTCACCGGGCCAGGAGTCTCAGCCTCCTCCGACTCATTCAAGGGCCAGATGGCCAACACTCGCACGTCCGGGTCCAGCAGGGGCAGGCTGGCCAGCAGGGTGCGTCCACGGATCCCGAAGAACGGGCCGACGTACAGCACGTACCGGTAGGCCGGGTCCAGGCCGAGTTTGCGTCGGGCATCCGCGCGTGATGAGGGCCGGAACAGGTCGGTGTCGACGCCGTTGTAGACGACGCTGATCCGCTCCTTGGCCGCGCCGTAACCGTCGGTGAGGTCGTCACGGACCTGCCCGGAGACGGCGATGCACTGGTCGGACACCCGCGCGAGCGTGCCCTCCATGGCGGCGGCCGGTTGGGTCATCGCCAGGTCGGGTTCCTGCGGAAGGCCGAGCTCCTGCAGCCGCAGCATCCCCCCGAGCGCCGTCAGGTGGAACGTGGTGACCAGGGCAGGCCGCGGCCAGCGGGTGGCCCCCACCTGCAGGGCGGTGTGGTAGCCGTAGTGCGACTGGACGTGCACGATGTCGTAGGTGCTCCACTCCTCAGCCTCGGCGAGCTCGCGGGAGGTGCGCCACATTTGGAGGAACGGGGTGTCGTCCTTGGCTGTCGGCCGGCCGGCGGGCAGCGCGGTCACTCGTTGCAGGAGCGGAACGGTGGCCGCCGGAAGGTAGAGGCTGGGTCGGCAGACCACTCGCACGTCGACGCCGCGGGCCAGCAGTCCGGCGCACAGGTCATGGACCTGGCCCTCGAGTCCGCCGGCCCCGGGCGCCGGCAGGTGGTGCAGGACCACACAGACCTTCATGTGCGGCCTCCCCAGTTCGGACGGGTTAGATCCAGCGGGCCCGGTTGACCAGCGTGTACCGCAGATCCCGGCTGCGGTCCTTAAGGTACTTGGCCGGGACCCCACCCACCATCGTGTACGGGGCCACGTCCTTATTCACCAGCGACGCCGCCGACACCACCGCACCCTCACCGATCGTCACCCCCGCCAAAACCGTGCAGTTCATGGTGACCCACGCCCTGTCCTGAACCACTGTCTTACCCAAGGGACCAGCAAAGTCCGGGCTGTCCGGTTCGTGGCTGCCCGCGATGAACGCCGTATACGCACCCACATTCACGTTGTCACCGATCTTCAGGCCCGGCCCGTCGCCGAGCCGGACGGCCCGGCCGTCGAGCTGACAGAACTCGCCGATGATGCAGTGGTCACCGATCTCGATCCCCTGCGGCGTCATCACCCGGGCGTGCATCATGATGTTGCTGTCCGGGCCGATGCGCATCCCGGCCGCCCGGTACAACGCCATCCGAGCCGCCGGGAACGGGATCTTGTTGACCACCGTATTCAACAGGTAGCCCAGAAACAGCTCATCCGAGCGGGCCGCCTGGGCGACCAACGCCGTCAACCCCAGCGAGCCACCAACAGCCAGCCCCAGCTTCCTCATCGCCGCCTCCGTCACTTCCGCACCCGCGCTCGTCACCCCACCGTGACGAGCCCTCCCGGACAACGCTGCCGTCACTCTGGCAGCAACCCACACACTGGGCCAGCCTTGCCCAGGGCGCTTCATTCCCTGCCGAAGCCACGGCTGCACCGCAGCGTTTCTACGCCCCGCGATCAGGCAAACCCAGGACGTTGACGGCCTCGGTAAACGGCCAGCCCCCTTGAGAGCCTGACACCGGGGCATGACCGGACGTTCTACCCGCAGGCGCATCCGGATGGCGGGCCCATCTGGGCGGGCCCGCCAAGGTCCTTAGCGACCTCGAGCTTTCAGTCCTGGCTGACTTCGGTGAGCGACCCGTCGGTGACCGAGTAGACGAAGCCGCGCACCTGGTCCTTGTGCGGGATGAACGGGCTGGCCAGGATTCGTGCCCGGGACTGCTTCACATCGGCCTCAGGGTCGCGGAAGGATTCCGGTGCCCAGGCGGGTCGAAGCCCGGTGTCGGCCTCGATCTGGGCTTTGAACTCGTCGTCGGTGAAGGTGAGCATCCCGCAGTCGGTGTGGTGGATGAGCATGATTTCGCGGGTAGCGAGGAGGCGCTGGCTGATGGCGAGCGAGCGGATCTCGTCCTCGGTGATGACTCCGCCTGCGTTGCGGATGACGTGAGCGTCGCCCTCGTTCAGGCCGAGCAACCCGTAGGGGTTCAGCCGGGCATCCATGCACGCGACGATTGCGAGGTGGTACGCGGGCGGCATCGGCAGCTGGCCTTTGTTGAATGCGGCGGCGTAGTTGCCGGCGTTGTTGAGCAGGTCGTCGGTAACGCTCATCGGGGTGTCCTCCTTGGATGGCAGCCGGTGGAACACCCCGGGTCGGGCAGGCCACGCGGCCGCTGTAATGGGATCCCCAACTCTGTCAGACCGTGGCTCCGGCGCTGGCGGCCGGCCCGCTGATGGTCGGCCGTCCCCGCCCGGACGGCGGCATTTCCGGACGTTGGGCAATCCGTGGCGTATGCATAGTCATGCATATCCGTCTGCACCCGGGGCGCCGTGACGATCACCGCTGCGGGCTCACTGGTCTTCTGCTGTGGTCATCGAGTCAGGGCGATGGCATGGACCGTATGGGGGTCGTCAACTGGGACAACCCGAACGCTACAGCGGAGGGATGCAAGCGCCTCCCTCCGCTGCGGCGAAGAGGGTCCACGCCCAGCTGACTAGCGATATCCGTCCGTGGGAAGTTGGACGAAACTGATCGGCTGGCGGGCCAAGGCCTGACTCGGCTCAGTCGCCGAACGTCACGTCGATCGTGTCGACGGTGCCGCCCGTGCGACCGGGCGCACTCTGCCAAGCCCAGTACAGATTGGTGTGGGCGATCACCTTGTCCGGCGTCGGGGCGCCGTACTCAGTCAGGTCCTCCGTGGTGTGTGCGTCCCCGACCAGCGTGGCGTCATATCCGCGGACCACGGCTCCATGCAGAGTCGATCGGATGCAGGCATCCGTCTGCGCGCCGGTCACGATGAGCCGACCCACTCCCCTGTCGGCAAGGATCGACTCCAGATCGGTGCCCTCTCGAAGGAATCTCCATACGCCTTGTGGACCAGCGATTCCGCTCCCTCGCGAACGAGCTCGGGGACGTACTCCCATACCTCGCTGCCCAGAGGCAGTTCGTCGGAAGAATGCTGCACCCACACCACAGGCACGTCCTCGGCCCGAGCCTTGTCCACCAACGTGTGGATGTTGGCGATGACGCTCTCGCGGTTATGGGCGCCGGACATCACCCCGTTCTGCACATCGATGACCAGCAGGGCGGTGTTTGGTCGGTGGGGCAGATTCGTCATTGAGCTCTCCAATTCGGGTCGGTTCGACGTCCGCCCATAACGGTATGCCTGGACACCGACTACGCGGGAGCACAGGCCACACTCGTTTCGGGGACTCATGACTGGACCGCGACCGCTCGCCTGCGACACAGCCAGAGACGACGTCCTGGTCTCTTACCAGCACGAGGGTGGCTCTCGTACATCTCACGTACAACGGACAGTGCCGTAGCCTCTGCCCTTCCCCATCGCGACGATTATCCTGGTCGAGGATCCGTGACCGGTAGACGATCCTTGACCGGTGATGAGTTCGAACGAGACCTCCCGCGGATCGTGCGTTCGCCTCTTGTCTCGGCGGTGTCCGTCTGAGCGGCGGCGTAGTTGACCCAGCGCAGGCGGATTGTTGTCAGGGGGTGGTGGCAGTCTGTGGGCGTCCGAGGCGATGCGGCGGGAGTCCGTTGTCAGCCATGTCTGATCACCCGCCGGCGCTGGAGCGGCGCCGGTATGGGCGACTGCCCGTACCTCGACACTGAGGAGGTGTCCGTGAGCGACCCGAACGCCACAGGCAAGACGACAGCCGCTTTCACCGTCCGGCCCCTGGATGTGGACACGTGGCCCGCGTTCGCACAGCTGGTCGAGGCGAACAACGGTGTGTGGGGCGGTTGCTGGTGCATCGGCTTCCACGTCAAGCTCGGCAAGGGGCGCACTCCGGCGCAGAACCGGGCCGAGAAGCAGCAGCGAGTCGAGGAAGACCGCACCCACGCCGCGCTGGTGCTCGACGGCGACCAGTGCCTGGGCTGGGGTGCCAGTTCGGCCCCCCCCGCGGAGTTGCCGGAGATCAAGAGCCGGCGCCGGTACGAGAAGGACCTGACCACCCTGCCGGACTGGCGCATCACCTGCTTCTTCACCGGCAAGGGCCTGCGCCGCCGCGGCGTAGCCGACGCCGCGCTCGGCGGGGCGCTGACCGAGATCGCCCGCCACGGCGGCGGCACCGTCGAGGGCTACCCCGAGGAGACCGACGACCGCACGCTGTCGGGCTCGTTCCTGCACACCGGGCCGATGGCCGCCTTCGAGAACCACGGCTTCACCCGCACCCGGCCGATTTCACCGCACCGCTGGGTGGTCACCCGCACTGTCGAGCCGGCCTGAACAGCCCAGCGCAGGCCACCACCACAGGTCGATGCGACCGACATTCGGAGGTCGTGCGCCGCTGCCGCGCGAGCATCACGTCAGTCGAACCCCCACGCCGCCAGATCAAACAGCGGACCCCCCAGGGCACGCGACCTTCCCTGCGCCACGTGACGCACCACGCCGGTACCGGCCATCGGGCCTGTGTCAGACGGGGATCCCCATGCCGGACAGCTTCTCCGATCCTCCCGCTGGGGGGCGAAGATTGCTGCGAGCGCTGTAGCTTGGTGGCGCACTTTGATTTGATGACGAGATGGAAACACACGCCGTAGTTGTGGTCGACACCGCGGGCATCATCACCTCTTGGGGTGACGGCGCTGCAGAGCTGTTCGGCCACGATGCGCCGGCAGCGATCGGGCAACCTGTCGACATGATCATTCCCGGGCACCTGCGCGACGCTCACTGGGCTGGATTTCGTCGTGCTATGGCCTCGCCGGAAATCAAGGACATGGCCGCCGATCTCCCGGTCCTGTGTGCCGACGGCGAGATTAGAGAGTTCGCGGGGCGGCTGCTCGCGCTCAGCGATGCGCTCGGAGTCGCCATCGGAGCAATTGCGATCTACAGCGCTGAGGGATCGACCGGGGTTCGGCCCTTCTCCGCACCGCCGGCTTGAGACTAGACGTGCCCGCTCAACGATCGGCATGCGGAACAACCTGAAGGCTCTCGCGGCCTTGGGCCGAACCCGGCGGTTGCCGACGTTCCGCTCAATGGCTGAGTAACCGTGCGACGTCGTCAGCGACACCCCAGGAGACGGTGACACCGATCCCGCCGTGTCCGTAAGCGTGCACACATGGCGTGCCTTCGACATCGTCGAACTGCACCCGCGGGGTCGCCCGCGTTGGCCGCCACCCAACCTGCCGGCCCACTATCGCCGCGTCGGCGAGCCGGGGCTCGACCTCGATGGCCCGGGCCAGGATGGCGGTGGCCGCCTCGTCGTCGGACGGACCGTCCTCGGGTAGTGCGACACCACCGAGGACGATGTGTGTCGGGTACGGGAAGATGTTGGTCCAAGCTGGGGCGGCGACCGCCTCCATCCGGAACCCGTCGATCCCGACGTTGGTCACGACCACGTGGACCCCACGCGTCCCGGACAGTGCAGTATCGCCGCACAGTTCGCGAGCTCCCACACCGGTCGCGTTCACCAGCGGTGGACCACCAGCCAGGTCGCTTAGGGCGGTGACGTGGCGAGTCTCGAGCCGCCCGCCACCTGCGGTCAGCCTACTGAGCAGGTAGCCCAGATAGGTCGGCATGTCGGCGAACGGCAGCGTCACAGCCATGCCGCTACGAAACCCGCGGTGCTCCTGGACGGACAGCGCGCGGAAATCGGGCAGGATCGTTGCCCAGGGCGGAGCCTCGTCAGCGAAGTTCGTGACGATCCGGCCTTGGATCCGGTGTACGCCCGAGTCGGGGTCGTCGGCGAGCAGGTCAAACACCGGCGTGGCGGCCTGGGTCCAGCGGGTAGCCGGGTCGTCGGGCGGGGTGCCGCTGATGCCGAGCATCGCGCCAGCAGCCGCCGAGGTCGTGCGCTGCGGATCCCGGTCGGTCAGCACAACCACTGCGCGCCCGAACTCGACCAGCCGCACGGCGATGGTCAACCCGATCACGCCAGCGCCGATGACCACCACATCGGCCGCCTCTAAGCCCTCGATCACCCCCACAGTGTGCCAGCGCTGTCCCGATCCGGCTTGGAGAATTGGACCCCGGCGGCGATGGTGGGAGGCCTCCGAGTGGAATGACGAACGGAGCGCAAGGTCACACCCCCATCGCCGTAGGCCGCCCACCCCTGATCCTCGGACCAGTCAGGGATCCCTCGTGCACGGTCGAGATCATCCCCGGGCTCGTTTCCAGTTCCAGTTCGGTGTCGCGCCGACGATCAGGCTATGGGCGGCGGCCGTTTCGCGCGATCGACGTGGCCGCGGGTTTGCGATCGTGGGGCGCGTACCCGCCAGGAGTCGGTGACGAGCTCGCGAGCTTCATCGTTCTCGACCTCTGTCAAGCGCACCAGGACTATTGGGGTGCCGGCGAATCTTGACGCCGGGACAATCGAGGTCGCTAATGGGACACGTGGATGATCCTTCCGATGCCGCTCAGCATGGCGAGTTGCCTGTGGCCTGCACGCTTGGAGCGAGCGATGGTCCGGCGCGACCGCAACGTTGGCAGCACCTGCATCAGGTCGCAGCCCCCACCGCCCAACTCACCTACGTCGAGCTCGAGGTCCGCTACCAGCCCGGCCCACAGGTGCTGGCCGAGCTGCACGACCTGGTCGCCAAAGAACGAGTGTGCTGCGCGTTCGTCAGCTGGGTCGTCACCGAGGAAAGTGGGCAACCCGTCCTGCGGGCCACGGCTCCATCGGGCTCACCTCAAGACATCGAGCCCATCGCCGCCATGTTCGAAGTCACGCACTGACGCCGAACGCCGTCCCGCAGGGGATCAGCTTGCGAAACTCGGCCCGCGGCGATGAAGCAGGTTCTCGGGCACAGTTGAGCCATGACCGATCGAGCCGCCCGGACCGAGACGCAGAGCATCGAGGCCGACGCCCCCGTCACCTCCGTCATGGCGATCCTCGCCAATCCGACCCGCATCCCCCAGTGGGCGCCCGCCTTCGCCGATGAGATCCGCGGCGACTCCACGTCTGGGTGGAAGGCCACCAAGGACGGCCGGGACTTCCCCCTCCGAGTCGCCACCAACGGCGACGCCGGCACCGTGGACTACCTGCGCCAGGTCGCGCCGGGCCGAGAGGGCGGCGCCTACCTTCGAGCCATCCCCCGACCCGGGGGCGGCAGCGTCATCACCATGACCCTGCCGCTGCTCACCGACGTCGACCCGGCGGATACCGCCGCAACACTGGCCCGCGAGCTGGCCGCCCTGGCGTCCCTGACCGAGACCGGTTGAGCGGCCCGGTCGGCGATCCTGTTCCGGGCCGGGGCCCCCCGTCATCCGGAATCGGCTAGTTGTCGGGGTCTGTCCGGTCTGCGGTGGTTGTGGGCTGGGCGCGCGGGACGGTGTCTGGTCAGGTGACGGGCTGGTCGTTTGGCGGCGGGAGAGTGCTGCCGTCGCGCAGTATCACCGGGCCGACAGCGGCTGAGCCCGGTGACGGTGGCGGTGGGACGGGTGCCGGGGTGGGTGTTGGTGTCGGTGGGGTGGGCTGGGTGATTGTGGTGCCATACGCCGGCGGTGTCGCCGCCGGCTTCGCCTTGGTGTCCACCAGGTCGGCGAGGGTCGGGGCGTCGTCGAGGCGGGGCACGCCCAGGGGCGGCAGGCCGAGCAGGTCGAGCACAGTTTTGCCGATCGTGGTGTGGCCGTTCCAACGCGAGTCGATGCCAGGCCTGACGGGACCGCCGAACATCAACAGCGGCACCCGCGGTCCGTAGCCGAGTTGGACACCGTCGGGGGTGTGTTCGAGGTTCGGGGTCAGGACGTGGTCGTCGAAGCCACCCCAGTCATCCCAGCTCAGCAGGAACACCGTGGTATCCCACAGCCCGGCGCTGACCACGGCGTCCACGGCCTGCCAGATCTTGTCCTGGCCCCGGGTCACGTCGGCTACCGGGTGCTCGTCGTAGGGGCTGTCATGCCACACCATCGCCAGCTCAGGCAGCCTGGCGTTCTTGGCGTCGGTGACGAAGTCGGCGGAGCGGACAATGTTCGGTGAGCCTCTCAGCTGCTGGTAGAAGTTCACCGGGTAGGACGACGAGCCGGTATAGGCCTTCCAGCTCAGGCCATGGTCGGCGGCGTGTCCGGGCAGCGAGGGCATGTCCCAGACGGGGTCGGCCTGGTTACGCGGCGGGTTGCGCAGCGTCGGGCTCTGGCCGCCGATGATCAGCAGGTGGTTCGGGGTGGAGTTCGTGCCGAACCCGGAGCAGTGGTTCTCGCAGAACGCCCCGGTCTTGGCCAGCCACGCGTAGTACGGCAGGACCACGTCGGTGTCGAGCTGGGTGTGCGCGGCGGAGGTGGGGGTGCCGTTCGCCTGGGCGTGCAGCCATTTCGCGTACGCAGCACGGTTGTGGCCCTGGTCGTGCGCGGGCGGGTTCGGCTGGGTCGGCCAGCCGGTAGCGACGTTCGCGCCCCACGCCCGCAGCGAAGTGAAGTAGTTGTCGGTGGTGTGGTTCTCCTGGGTGAACACCACGACACGGTCGACGAGCTTGGCCATGAACCCACCGTGCCTGCGAACGCTGCTCGCGGCAAGCCAACACTTCGCGAACTCTTCCGATGTGTCTAACCTCCGGCAGTTCACCATGCTGCGTTCGACCATCGGCCGGTGCTCCAGCGGTTCTCAGCGGAACCAACCAGACCCGTCCCCTGAACGCGAAGCCCCGCAGCTGAGCCAAGACGGCCGCCCGCGACATGCGAACGGCCGTCTTCGGCGCGTTCAGCGCACCGACGGTGGAAGCTTGATCCGTCGTACCGGTCGTCATACGTCAACTGAGACAACGCACGCGCGCGGCAGCCAAAAGGTCAACCCTTCCACGACCAGGCCACCGATGAGGTGAGTCAGGGTCTGACGTAGGTGAGAGCTTCCAGCGCAAGGCCGGGCCAGTCCTGCTCTCTGGCGTAGCTGACCACGACCCATTCCTTCAGGGGGCGGCCCTGGCCGCGGTCGAACGGCTGTCCCATCTGCGCGGCGACGAGCTCGGCGCAGCGGCGGGCGGGAAGCTTCACGATGAGGCCGCCGGGTGCGAGCATTGCGAAGATCTTGCCCCCCACCCGCAGTCCTGGGGAGGACCCGAAGCCGGTGCCCTCGCCGACGTCAGGCTCGCTCAGCAGCCGGTCGGCGATTGCCTCGAAGGAGGCCTCGGTGGTCACGCGGCGCCGCGCAGGACGGCGGTGTCGTGCACGTGGCGGATGCACTGGATCAGACCCTCGCTGACGGTGAAGTGTTCGGCAACCCGGAACCGGCCGAACGGCTGGGTGTGCATGTCGTACAGCAGCAGGGCCTGGTTGCCGGAGCCGAACTCGGCGAGCAGGTCGACGTGTTCGGCGAGCGCGCCGAAGCTGGCGACTGCCGCGGCGAAGTCGTCCCGGCCTGCGTAGGTGTTGATGGGGACGTCTGTGACCAGGTCTGCGGCGAGGAAGCGGCGGGCGGCGTCGAAGTCGTGGGCCGTCCACGCATGGTGGTAGGCGCGGGCAACGTCAAGCGCAGCCTCGCCAGCGCGGAAGGGCGCACCCTGGCCAGTCTCGACCAGGCTGACAAGGCTGTTAAGGAAACGGTCCCACCCAGCCGCTACCTCCTCGGCGGGCAGGCCGAGGTGTCCGAAGGTGAGGATGCATCCCACGGACCCGGCATCGCTCAGCTCAAACTGGATCGTGGTGGCCGACCAGTCCGCTGCGCTGGTGTGGTCGAGACAGGTCCACCGCACACGCGATGGGCCGGTCATCTCGTCCACGCGCATGACGATCGCCTCGTCCGTGTCCTCAAAGCCGAATGTCAGCTGCCCGCCAGCCCGCGTCGTGCCGACGACGATCGGCGTCCACCAGCCACGAAGGCCACCGATCGTGGCCACGGCTGCAAAGACGCGCTCGCGCGTCGCCCGACAGGTCACCTCGCGCACGTAACCGTCGCCGGCAATACCTTGGATTGACTTTCTCACCGCGTAACCTCCTCACAAGCTCTTCTACAAGTCCAGGCTTACACAAGTCGTTGGGTGGCGCAACTGCCGAGGACGCTTACGCTTACCTGGTGTCCGCCGAAGCAGCCCTAGCGGCCTTGGCCGAACCACGCCGTCGGGCAATCTTGCTGCTGGTGCGGGATCAGCCCCTGTCCGTGGGCGAGATCGCCGGGCACTTCCGCATCACCCAGCAGGCGGTGTCCCAGCACCTGAAAGTCCTGCGCGACGCGGGCCTCGTCGATGTCCATGCCGAACGGCAGCGCCGTCTCTACCTGGTACGTCCCGAAGGCCTGCAGTCGGTCGAGGCATTCCTCGCCGAGCTGTGGCCAGCCAGCCTGCAGCGCCTAAAGTCGGCGGTCGAGTCCGGCGATGCCAGCTGAGCCCATCACCGCCACGGTGCACATCGATGCACCGCCCGAACGCGTTTTCGAGCACTTCACTCGGCCCGAGGCGCTGCTGCTCTGGATGGGGGAGCACGCCGTGCTCGATCCCGAACCGGGCGGGGAGTTCACGGTGGACATCCGCGGCGTCCCCGTCCGCGGCCGCTACCTCGAAGTCGAGCCACCTTGCCGACTGCTGATCAGCTGGGGTCACGCCGGCTCCGACCGGCTGCCACCCGGCGCCAGTCTCCTCGAAGTCCGCTTGCATCCCGCAGCTGGCGGCACGACCGTGACTATCTCGCACAGCGGACTACCCCAACCCGAAGCCACCGGACACCGCCAGGGATGGCGGCAGTTCCTCGACCAGTTGGCCACAGTGGCGCGTGGGTGAGCGAGCCGCCCCACGCGTCCCAGTGAGCGATCCGCTGCGGCGCCTGGCGGCGCCCCGGTCGGTCGACTGTCGTGATCTGCGAGCCGATACCGGCACAGCGGACGGTGCACGGTTGTCCTGCACACGGCTGCCTGTTCGACTATTTAGTGACGGTGGCAACCGGCCGCCGGAGGAGGTTGGGTCATGAAGTACCTGTTCTTGCTGCAGACCGCTGACGATGGGCCGCCGGCGCCCGGCGCACCGGAGGCCGCGCAGATGTTCACCGACTACCAGGTGGCCCTGCAGGAGATGGCTCGGGCGGGAGTGCTGCTGGACTGCGCGCCGCTGCAGGGCGCATCACTGGCGACCACGGTGCGGGTCCGGGACGGACAGACAATGCTCACCGATGGCCCGGCGGCCGAGCTCAAGGAGCAGGTCGGCGGCTACACCCTGGTCGACTGTGCGGACTTGGACCAGGCGCTGCACTTCGCGGCGATGCTCCCCGCGGCCACAGCCGGCTCGGTGGAGGTGCGGGCCGTCATCGACACCGGCGGCAGCGCGCTGGCAGCCACCGCCGCCGCCGAATCTACGGCGGGAGTCGCCTCCTGACCGTGCGGGGCGACGCCGACCGGATAGGGCTCGAGCAGGAGCTGCGGGAGCACTGGTGGGCCGCGGTCGCCAGCGTCACCCGGTCCACGGGTGACCTGGCGGTCGCGGAGGACGCCGTTCAGGACGCTTGCCTGGCCGCGCTGGCCACCTGGCCCACCGCCGGGCTGCCCGCCGACCCACGCCCGTTGGCTGATTGGCACAGCTCGGCACAAGGCCCTGGATGTGCTGCGCCGGGAGGCTCGCCGCAGCGTGAAGGAGGAGGTGGCGGTGCGCGAACTATCCCTGCCCAGCGAACCCTCTACAGCCGGCGACCCGGCGGTGGCGCCGGAGGACCAGCTGGCGTTGATCTTCCTGTGCTGTCACCCGGCGCTGGACTTGCAGGTCCGGGTCGCGCTGACGTTGCGTGCGGTCTGCGGGCTCAGCCCGCATCAGATCGCCGTGGCGTTCCTGCTCCCCGAGCCGACGCTGACCAAGCGTCTGGTCCGCGCCAGGCGCAAGATCCGCGATACCGGCATCCGGCTAACCTCGCCCAAAGCCGAGGCGCTGCCTGAACGCCTCGACGCCGTGCTGCGGGTGGTGTACCTGGTGTTCACCGAAGGCCACCGCACCAGCACCGGACCCGCACTCGTGGGCGAGGAGCTCTGCGACACGGCGATCGCGCTGGCCCGGGCACTGTCGGCGCTGCTGCCGCACGAGCCGGAGGTCACCGGGCTACTGGCGCTACTCCTACTGACCGACGCCCGCCGCGCCGCCCGCACCGACGACACCGGGCAGCTCGTGCTGCTCGCCGAGCAGGACCGCAGCCGCTACGACCCGGTCCTGATCGCCGAGGCCGAAGCGCTGCTCGAGCGGGCGCTGCGCACCAGCCGGCCCGGCCCCTACCAGGTGCAGGCCGCCATCGCTGCCTGCCACTCCACCGCCCGCCACCCGTCCGACACCGACTGGCGGGAGATTGCCGCCCTGTATGGCGAGCTGCTGCGCTACGAACCGACACCCGTGCACGAAGCCAACCGCGCCGTCGCCGTCGCGATGGCCGAAGGACCCGCCGCGGGCCTGGTCATCCTCGACGCGGTCGCCCACCACCCCCAGCTCGCGCGCTGGCCCGCGCTGCACGTTGCCCGCGCCGACCTGCTCCAACGACTCGGCCGCGCCGCCGACGCCATCGACGCCTACCAAAGCGCGCTCCAGCTCGACCCCGGACCCGCCGAGCGGAACTTCATCCAGCGCCAACTGCACCAGCTCACGCACGCCTGACGCCAACGTCGACCACGCCAAAGCCGTCCCTATTGCCGATCCGCTATCGAACACGGGCCAGGAGCGGAGGGCTCAGGTGGAGATCGGAGCGCTCTTGGTGGCTGGGACGATGTCGGGGTGCGATCGTTCGATGAATTGGTGGCCGAGGCCGCCGCGGCTGATGTGACCGGTTGGGGATTCGACTGGCTCAACGGCCGAGCGACCGAAGATCGACCGCCTTGGGGCTACGCGAAGCTCCTTGCCGATCGGCTCGGTCAGGTTGAGTCCGCCCTGGACATCGACACGGGTGGCGGCGAGGTCCTCGCCGAGGCAGCGACGTTCCCGTCGCGGATGGTCGCCACCGAGGCATGGCCGCCCAACGCACAGCGGGCCCGCGAACTACTCGGCCCGCGCGGTGTCCAGGTCATCCAGACCGTCCAGGACGCACCCCTGCCGCTTCCGGATGAGTCATTCGAGCTGGTGACCGCCCGACACCCGGTCCGGCCCGACTGGGAAGAAACACGCCGCGTCCTGGCGCAAGGTGGCTCCTACTTCGCACAGCACGTCGGACCGGCATCGGCGTTCGAGTTGATCGAGCACTTCCTCGGTCCGCTCCCTGAGGAACGGAACGGGCGCGACCCGCAGCGGGAATCGGCCGCCGCACAGGACGCCGGCCTGGTCGTCTCCGGGCTGCGCACCACCCGGTGTCGCATGGAGTTCTACGACGTGGGCTCCGTGGTGTGGATCCTGCGAAAGTGCGTCTGGTGGGTACCGGACTTTGCCGTGGAGAAGTACCGCGACAGGCTCGTCCAACTCGACACGCAGATGCGGGGCGGCGAACCTGTCGTCGCGTACTCGACCCGACACCTGATCGAGGCACGACGACCGGCGGCCCGGTAGCCGATCGGCCCACGGGACAGCGGTCGGCTTAGCGGGGGTCGCCGCGGTCGACGTTCCAGTGTCGGGACGGCGCCGCGAGCCGGGCGCCGTCCTGGCGGGGTAGCAGGCTGAACCGGCTGATCACGCGCTGGCCGCCCTCGTAGTCGCCGTAGAGCAGATCGACCGTCAGCAGGGTGCGGTCTGCGATGGCCTTGCGAACGGCAGTGAACTGTTCCTCCAGCGGGTCGCGCAGGGCGCCCTGCCAGAAGCCGACGTCACCGGAAGGCACGTAGATGTCGCGGGTCAGCCGGCGAAACTCAGAAACCGGGGGATGCGGGCGGTCGCCAGCCATCTGTTCCGGATGGATCACCCAGCCGTGCAGGACGGCGATGCCGTCGCCTATGTTGCGCAAGGACATGGACAGATAGATCGCTTCGTCGGTGCTCTCCGCGGTCGCGCCGCCACCGGGCGTGTGGACCCAGTGCTGGTCGACGAAGGTGACCTTCTGCTCGAGGTCCTGCACGCGCGAGGAGACCAGCAGCGGCCGCAGCCCGGCTAACAGGGATCGCTCGGCGGTACGGGCGGCACGCTGACCCGAGCGCACCGAGGCGAATGTCGCGATCGCCAACACCAGGGTGCTGCCGGCGGTCGCCAGCGACGAGATCGTCGCCCAGTCAGTCATCGGAGGGTGGGTTCCCAGCCCCGGTCGCAGAGACGACCAGCGACGGTAAGGAGTCGAGCGGCCAGTCGCGGCGACGGCCGAGCGGGGACCGGCATGCCATCAGCGTTACGGCGTGCACTACCGCGGTCCGGGTCAACGATCAGGCGACCGGGACCGAGACCGTATGCCCAGGCAAGTGGTGCGCCACGGTGTGATCGCCACAGTGCGGCGATACGCCGGGGCATGAGCCCGTCTTCTCGGACACCGTGATCTGGAGAGGCGGGTCGGTCTTTGCTAATCAGAGGATTCTCCTACCCGAGCGCTTGGTCAACCGGGCGAGGGGCTTCTGCGGATGGTGAGGAGGTGGGCGGTGAGGGCCACTACGCCGAGCGCGGCACCGACCAGCGGCAGGCGGTCGGGGGTGAGCTGGTGGCCGAGCAGCAGGCCGCCGGCGGCGGCGCCGAGTGCTTGGCCCAGGTAGATGCCCGAGGAGTTGAGGGAGATCACGACACCGGGCAGCGCGGGGGCCAACGCGGCGAGCCGGTGGTTGTTCGGGGTCGCGACGGCCCAGGCGGCGGCGCCGTTGACGGCCATCACGACGAACACGACGGGCACGGAGGTGGCGACGGTCAGGGCGGCCAGGGTGACGGTCAGTGTGGTGATGGCCAGCAGCAGGGTGCGGCCGGGTCCGTAGCGGTCGGTGAGGGCGCCGCTGCCGAAGGCGCCGACGGCTCCGCCGGCGCCCCAGACGAGCAGGACCGCGGCCAGGGTGGTGCCGGTGATGTGCGCGGTGTGGGCCAGCACGACGGCAACGTAGGTGTAGACGCTGATGCTGGCGGCGCTGGCGAGCAGCATCACCGCGACGATGGCCAGCACCCGGCGGTTGCCCAGCAGCGCGAACCTTGCCCGCAGCGGCACCGCGGGCGGCAGGGCCAACGAGGGCAAGGTGGCCAGGATGCCGAGCAGCGCGACCAGGCCCACGACAGCCACGAACACCAGGCTGGCTTGCCAGGAGATCCGCTGGCCGATGGCGGTGCCGACCGGAACGCCGAGCACGGTGCCGACGGTGAGCCCGCCCAGCACCATCGCCAGGGCGCGGCCGCGGCGGGCCGGCTCGACCAGGGCCGTCGCGGCGGCCGACGCGTTCGGCGTGTACAGGGCGGCGCCCAGACCGGCCGCGACCCGGGCCGCGAGCAGCAGTCCGAGGCTGGGTGCGGCGGCCGAGGCGAGGTTGGCCAGCACAAACATGCCCAGCGCGGCGAGCATCAGCGGCTTGCGCGGCAGCAAACCGGTGATCCCGGCGAGCAGCGGCGCGGCGAGTGCGTAGGTGAGGGCGAACACGGTGATCGTCTGGCCGGCGGCGGCCGTGCTCACGTGCAGGCCGCCGGCGATGTTGGGCAGGATCCCGGCCAGCACGAAGCTGTCGGTGCCCATCGCGAAGCTTCCCACCGCCAGCACCGCCACCGGCCGCAGCGAGCCGCCCCACTGTCTTGCGGGCGCGGTGGGCTCAGTGGGCGCAGTGGGCTCGGCGTCGTGCGCCATGGAACCGTCCTCTGTTGCGGTGTAGCCGGGGTGGGTCATAGGTCCACACTGAGGTCAGCACGCTGCCTGGTACAGAGGGCTACTTATGCTGGTATGAACGCCACCAGGCACCATCACGACACGGTGGGGCGGGAAAGGGTTCGATGTCAGACATGGCCCGCCGGCAGGAACTCGCCGTCTTCCTGCGTTCCCGGCGGGAGGCAGTCAGCCCGCTGCAGGTGGGGCTCAGCGCCGGGCCGCGGCGCCGCACCCCTGGGTTACGCCGCGAAGAGCTCGCTCAGCTGTCCGGGGTGAGCGTGACCTGGTACACGTGGCTGGAGCAGCAGCGCGACATCACCGTCAGCCGCCAAGTCGTCGACGCCCTGGCCCGGTCGCTGCTGTTGACCGTCGCTGAGCGGCGGCATCTGTTCACCCTGGCCGATCAGCCGTTGCCGCCCGAGTCCTCGCCGGGTCGCCCAGTGGTCGGAGCGGTGCTGCGCGCGCTGGTGACCACGCTGGACCCGAACCCGGCCTACGTCATGGACCAGTGCTGGGACCTGTTGACCTACAACCGGGCCTACGACGCGCTCGTCGGTGGGCTCGACCATCTCGACGAGGCCGAGCGCAACGGCATCTGGTTGCTGTTCACCCGCCCAGCCATGCGTGCGTTGCTCGCCGACTGGACCAGTGAGGCTCAGCAGCTGATCGGCCAGTTCCGGGCCGCGAACGGCGCCCGCACCGACCACCCACGGGTCCGTGCACTCATCGACGGGTTGCAGCAGGCCAGTCCGGACTTCGCCCGCATGTGGGCCGCCCACCCCATCCGCGGGTTCGCTCCCGCCCGCAAACACTTCCACCACCCCGCCGTCGGCCCGCTCACCCTGGACTACGTCAAGCTCGCCGCCCTGGAGAACCCCGACCAGCACCTGCTCACCTTCGTGCCCGCCAACCCCGACACCGCCGCCCGCCTACCCGAGCTGCTCGCCCACGCGAGCCCCCACCCCACCACCCCGGCGTGAACGGCCGCGCTCATCGCCAGGGACCATCATTGAGATCGCCGCGCCCGCGTGTGCCACATGCGGAACCTCTGCAGGACATGCATAACGCCGTCCGTTAATAACGCGGTGCGTTATACTGGTGGATGTGTTGCGCTCGTTCGCCGACAAGGACACCGAACGAATCTGGCGACGTGAACGCTCACGCCGCCTCGACCCGCCAACTCAACGTGCGGTATTGCGCAAGCTGCTGATCCTCGATGCCGCCGGGACCCTCGATGACGCGAGGATCCCGCCGGGCAACCGGCTGGAGAAGCTGCGCGGGGATCGAGCGGGGCAGTACAGCATCAGGGTGAACCAGCAGTGGCGAATCTGCTTCCGCTGGACCCCGGCCGGACCCGAGGACGTCGAGATCGTCGACTACCACTGAGAGGAGGAGGGACACATGACTGACAGTGCGCTCATGGCACCGGTCCATCCCGGCGAGATCCTCGCCGAGGAGTACCTCGGCCCGCTGGGCATCACCCAGCACAAGCTCGCAGTCGCGATCGGCGTGCCGCCCCGTCGAATCAACGAGATCGTGCACGGCACGCGGCGCATCAGCGCCGACACCGCGCTACGGCTCGCCCGCTACTTCGGAACCTCAGAGCGCTTCTGGATGAACCTGCAAGGACGTTACGACCTCGAAGTTGAGCGCGACCGGCTCGGCAGCGTCCTTGACCAGATCCATCCGCTCGCCAGCGCGTAGCGCGTCCGACACGACTGTCCCGTTGGCGGATCGTTCGAGCGGTAAGGCGCGCCGTACGTGCAGGATGAGCGGCATGGTTGACACCGCGAGAGGCATCTTCGACGTCACGATGCAGCCCGGCCCGGCGGAGCTCGACGGAGCGGTCAGCCGCTTCGAGCTGTCCAAGACCTTTCATGGTGACCTGCAGGGCACCGGTGCGGGCGTCATGCTGTCGGGCGGAGATCCGCAGGCCGGTGCGGCCGGTTACGTCGCGATCGAGACGGTGGACGGCAACCTGGGAGGGCGGCAGGGCAGCTTCGCGTTGCAGCAGTTCGGGTCCCTGCACGGCGGATCGCAGACGTTGCACTACGAGGTGGTGCCGGGCTCCGGCAGCGGCCGGCTGGACGGGCTCACCGGCATCCTGCACCTCAACATCGACGAGGACGGCACCCACCGCTACGAGCTCGAGTACGAGCTGTAGCTCCGTTATGTCGCTCCGCAGGCCGATCCGCTGTGGAGAACGTCATGCGGGACGGCACAGGGGTGGTGCTGCCCCTCCCGTGGATGGCGGCTCCTGACCTCGACGCGATCGTCAGAGACGTTGGGCAAGCAGGTAGCCGCGCCGGCTCGGGTACTCGACCCCAGGCGACGGCTGGCGCTGCAGCTGAGCGACCAGCGCGAAGTCCGCGGACTGCAGCTCGGCCACGACCTGCGCCGGGTCGAGGAAGAACCCGTCGAGCTCGACGGACCGGCCGAACCAGTTCCGGAGGTGGTTGACCTGGCCGGCCTCGAACTCGGCGCTGTCGATGTGGAACGCGACCAACAACCAGCCGCCGGGCCGCAGTGCCCTGGACAGCTCACGCCAAGCCGTCCTTCTGTCCTGCCCGGTCAGGTGGATGATCGAGTACAACGCCACCGCCCCCGCCCAAGCGCCGTCGACGACAGGCAGACGCAGCATGGACCCCACCGCGAACGTCAGCTCCGGCGTCCGCTCCCGGGCGATCGCGACCATGGCAGGCGAGAGGTCGATGCCGATCACCTGCGGATGCCGCGCCGCCAGAAAACGGGTGACGCGCCCAGGACCGCAGCCCACATCAGCGAGCGGACCGAGGGCCGCAAGCTCGGCAAAGGCTGTCAGCAACCCCCGGTCCAGCGGCTTGCCGTCCGGCTCGTCCCGCAGCGCAGCGTCGTAGGCACCAGCCACCGCGTCGTAGACCGCGCGCACACCGACCGCTACTGGTTCGGCGGCGGCATCACCGTCCCGCGGCTGCGCTACGGCCATGGCGAAACGCTAACCAGACGAAAGCACCCCTCGACGACAGTCCCGCGGGACGACCGCTTAGCGGGACAGTCTCCGGGAGACTTCTATTTGGCGGCGCTCAGCTGCGCCTCGATTGCCTCGGGCGTCACGCCAAGGCCGGCCAGGACCCCGGTCCCGTGGTCGACGGCTAGGACAGCCAGAAGGACGTGTTCGCTGCCGATGGTGTCCACTTCGAGGTGCTGAGCCTCCGCGAAGGTGCGCTGCAGTACGTCCTTGACGTGCTCGTCGAACGGGATGAGCGCGGGCACGCTTGCTGCGGCGGGTGGCAACGTAGCTGATGCCATCCGCTCGACGTCCTCCAGTGACACCCCCTGCGCTACGACGGCGCGAGCTGCCGCGCTTTCGGGGCCTGCGACCAGGCCCAGCAGGAGATGCCCGATGCCGATGGTGTCGTTACCCGCCTCTCGGGCTCGCTGCTGCGCGGTGACCACCACCGCCCGCGCCTCCTCGTTGAACCGGCTGAATCCTTGGCTGGAGTCCAGAGGTGTCGACTGGGACTGGCTCCTGCCGACGAACCGCTTCTGCGCGGCCTGCTTGCTCATCCCCATGCTGCGGCCAATCTCTGACCAGGACGCGCCGGCGCGACGTGCCTGGTCGACGAAGTGACCGATGAGCGAGTCGGCGACCTCGCCCAGGTCCTCCGCCAGCTGGACTGCGCCGGTCACCCTGTCGAGCGGGTCCTGGTGCGCGCCGGCGACAGCGCCGATGAGGTCGTCGAGGCGAAGTGGGGGAACGGCTGCTGTAGTCATGTGGTCAACCTACGGTTGACGCGCGACCGTTGTCAACTACTGGTTGACGGGGGCCCCGACAGAGTCGCGCAAGACGATCCTGCTGCGGGACGGACTCCTTGCGATCGACCGGGCGGCTCGTTTGGGGGCCGGGATGTCGTCGGGCAAGGTGAGGGGGTGGACGTACGACCAAGGCAGATCGAGGACCTGACCCCCTGCGTTGATGTTCTGCGGTCGGTTCATGCCAGCGACGGGTACCCGATGTGCTGGCCGGCGGGCCCGGCCCGGTGGCTCACCCCTCGGGGCCTGGCGGCGGCGTGGGTGGTCGAGCAAGCGACAGCTGGGCGTGGGCCGGCGAGCGACGCGCCGTACCGTTGGTGAATGAGGCTTGAGGACGTTCGTCGCGTGTTCCTCGGCTCCTTCGTGCGGCCGGCGGAAGAGACCGGGACCGGGGCAGCCAGAGTCGAAGCCGTGTAACGCTACGTGGTCCACCACCGTCAGGAGATAGTCCTGCTGGACACCGGCCTAGGAGAAGCCGGAGAAGAGACAGAGGCGTGGTATCGGCCACGTCGAATTGCCCTGCCTGACGCCTTGAGCCGAGCCGCAGGTATCCAACTTGACGACGTTGCCCAGGTAGTGAACTGTCACCTCCACTTCGATCACTGCGGCGGCAATCCCCTCATGTCCGGAAACCAATCGTCTGTCAACGCCAGGAGCTAGCCACCGCTCAGGCTGGTGACTACACGGTCGAACACCTCGTCGACCACCCAGGGGTCCGATATGAGTTGCCCGACGGTGAGACCGAAATATTGCCCGGCGTCTACATCATCCCCACTCCGGGCCACGTCGACGGGCACCAGTCGATGGCGGTCGAGTGCGACGACGGGTCCCTCATTCTGGCAGGGCAGTCCCACGACACGGCCTCGGCGTGGAGCGCCGACAGCACTAGCCGCTCGCGCCAGGGACCTCGGGCACACACCGCCGTTGCCCAACCACCCAGAGCGGATGGCCCGACTTCTGCAGTTCGACCCCAGGAGGGTCCTCTTCGCCCACGACGCTGCTGTCTGGACACCCGGCTGATTGAAGTCTATGTCGGCCTTGATGGTGCCCCAGCAGACGAACGATGACCG
>JAABUT010001988.1_pt1 | contig 21136 bp, 19 predicted proteins | sample 5559281 | NCBI WGS metagenome assembly JAABUT01 (sample SAMN10711880, study PRJNA513359) | rock metagenome | isolation source: Antarctica rocks | place: Antarctica: Victoria Land, Ricker Hills nord | collected 2016-01-04
CGGCGAGCGTGTCCTTTTCCGTCGCGGCGGAAGCGCGCAGACGCGCGAGGTCGGTGAGGTCGGCGGCGAGCGCCTCGGTGGCGCTCCGCAACTCCGGCACGACGGCACCGAGCAACATGGAGGTGCGAATCGCCAGCAACACGTCGTCGGGACGGGCCAGGATGGCGGGCAGCGGCTTCCGCCCCATGCGCTGCAGAGCCGACAGCACCTCGGCCACCACGTCACGCCGCGCTTGCAGCGATGTCCTGATGGCGTCCTCGCTGCCCGTCAACAGGTCCAGCCGCTTCTCGACCTCCGACACCTGGGTCTCCGCCGCCCGTACCCGAGCCGTCGTGTCGATCAGAGCGGCCGACAGCCGCACCCGATCGGTCCGGAGCGATTCGAGATCGGCTTCCCGGCGCTTGCGGTTCGCCTCTGCCGCGGCAGCGGCGCCGACCGCATCGCTGAGTTGACGGCGACGGCCGTCGAGATCGGTGCCGACATCCTGATCCAGCACTTGCCGATCCTGCGCGGCGGCAGGCCGCGCCAACTCGGCTGCCCGGCACGGTGCCCATGACATCAGGACTCCCGCGACGCAGAGCAGAAAGTGGAGCGACGCCCGTGGCCCGACCCCGGAGGCAAAGCGCATCTGACAAACGACCTGTCGCGGCCTGGACGATGTCCGAGCGTGAACCCTTAGCGGTTCGGCACGTCACCATTAAGGCGGATGTTCGCGGCTTCCATCGAGGTCGGGTTCAATCGAGCCAGGACGGGACCGTGTCGAGTCCGATCAGCGCCTCATAGGAGGTGCGCGGACGAATCACGGCAAATCGGTCTGCGTCGACCAGCACTTCGGGCACCAGCAGGCGCGTGTTGTAGGTTCCGGCCTGGACGGCGCCGTAAGCCCCCGCCGACATCACGGCCAGCAGGTCGCCGGCTTCGACCTCGGGAAGAGAACGCGCCAAGGCCAGGTAGTCGCCCGTCTCGCACACCGGTCCCACAACGTCGGCGAGATCCTCAGACGCGTCGGCATCCGGCGCCGAAATCGGACGGATGTGGTGGTGCGCCTCGTAGAGGGTCGGGCGGATGAGGTCGTTCATGGCGGCATCCACCACGACGAAGCGCTTGTTCTCGCCGTGCTTGACCAGCACGACCGAGGTGACGAGGACGCCGGCATTGCCGACCAGGAAACGCCCGGGCTCCAGCACCAGCATGACGCCGGCTTTGCCGAAATGTCGCTTCGCCAGAGTGGCGTATCGGATCGGCGCGAAGGATGTGGCGTCCTGGTCCGACCAGTACGGTATGCCGAGGCCGCCCCCGAGATCCACGTGATCGATCGCGTGGCCATCGGCCCGAAGCACGCGCAGCATCTCGGCCAGCGTCGCGAAGGCCCGGTCGAAAGGATCGAGGTCGGTGATCTGAGACCCGATGTGCATGTCGATGCCGGTGACCGCGATGCCGGGCAGGGTTGCGGCCTGAGCGTAGACGTCGCGCGCCCGGGTGATCGGGATGCCGAACTTGTTCTCGGCCTTGCCGGTCGAGATCTTGGCATGGGTGTTGGCGTCGATGTCGGGGTTGAGCCGGATGGCGATCCGCGCGGTCGCTCCCTTCGCTGCCGCGAGCTCCGACAAGGCCAGGAGCTCGGGTTCGGATTCGACGTTGAAGCAGTGAATGGCTTCGTCGAGCGCCAGGGCCATCTCGGACCTCGTCTTTCCGACGCCCGAAAAGGTGATGCGATCACCCGGTACTCCGGCCGCACGGGCGCGGCGCAACTCCCCTTCGGACACCACGTCCATGCCGGCACCCAGGCGCGCGAAGAGCCGCAGCACGGCCTGATTCGAATTCGCCTTCATGGCGTAGCAGGTCGTGGTGCGCAGCGGCGCGAAGCTGCCCACGAAGCCGCTGTACTGCGCCTCCATGGCGGCTCGTGAGTAGCAGTAGAAAGGCGTGCCGACCTCGGCCGCGATGACGCGGAGATCGGTGGCCTCGGCGAACAGGACTCCGCCACGGTCGCTGAAATGCTGCACGGTCGGGTTTACTGCAGGAGGGGATCAAGGACGAAGGGCGCGTCGGGCGCACGAATCGGGTGATTCGGCGCCCGCTTGTGGACCCCGGCCCTCGAGGTCGAGGCATCGTCCACCGGCGGCGCGTTCGGATCGGGCGGCGGTTCGAGCCGTCCGCGGCGCCCGCATCCGCTCACGACCGCGGCCACGAGCAGCACCAGCAGGGTGGCCTTGAAGGATTTGGTGTCGCGGGAACGCCTCAAGTCGGATCTCCAGGTGAACGCGGCCGCTACCACGCCGCGACCCCATGTACCATCGAGCGCCCGCCGCCACGCTGCCGGCCCCCCGACACCCAGGCCCCATAGCAGTCTTCGGCACCGAAAGCTTTAAGCTTCGGCGTTCGGCGCCGTCGCGGCCGATATCGTTCTCGCTCCGAACCCCGGACCGCCATGCCCACCCTCGGATCTCCGTCGCTCGATCAGCTCCGTGTGTTCCTGACAGTAGCGGAAGCCGGCAGCTTCTCGGCTGCGGCGCGGCGCCTCAACCGGCGTCAATCGGTGATCAGCTACACCATCGCCAACCTGGAACAGCAACTCGGAGGCTTGAAGCTCTTCGATCGCGGCACCCGGCGGCCGACCCTCACCGAGGCCGGCCGGACCATCCTTTCCGAAGCCCGCAAGGTGGCGCTCGGGATCGACGGCCTGCGGGCGCGGGCCGCGGGGCTCCTGGCCGGACTCGAACCGGAACTCGCGGTGGCGGTCGACGTCATGCTGCCGACCGCGCAACTCGTGGCCGCGCTGGTGGCGTTTCGCGCGGCCTTTCCGACCGTCAACTTGCGGCTCTCGATCGAGGCGCTGGGGGCGGTGGCCCAACTGGTGCTCGACCGAACCTGCGCGGTCGGGATCAGCGGACCTCTGGCGCGCTCCGTCGACGAACTCGAGCAGAGGCCGAGGCCCATCGGCAAGGTCCGCCTTCTGTCGGTCGCGGCGCCGAGCCACCCGCTCGGCGCCTGGTGCGGAGCAATCCCGCGGGCGGAACTCAGGGACCATATCCAACTCGTCTTGACGGACCGGTCCAATCTCACGAAGGGACAGGATTTCAACGTGCTCAGCACCGAGACTTGGCGGCTCGGCGACCTCGGCGCCAAGCATGAGCTTCTCCGGGCGGGGGTCGGCTGGGGCGGTATGCCGGAAGCTCTGGTGGCCGACGATCTCGCGGCGGGTCGCCTGGTGCTGCTCGACATCGAGGGGCGCAGCCCCGACGGATACCTGATCTACGGCGTGTACCGGGCCGACGCGCCGCCGGGGCCGGCCGGACGCTGGTTCCTCGACCGCCTGGCGTGCCCATCGGAACCGCCGGGCGCCTGAGGGCTCCCGCGGAGATCACCGCTCAACTTCATGGGCCGGTGTCAGAAGTGACGGTCGAGATCATCGCAGCGGTCAGTTCCGTGGGGACCCTGAGATGCGGTCAGCCTGCGGCGGCCTCGGCCATCAGCCGCTTCAGCCAGGCTTCGGCCTGCCGGCGCACGTTGGACGGTGCGGTGCCGCCATAGCTGGTGCGGCTCCTGACCGAGTTCTCGGCTCCGAGCACGTCGAAGACGGCCGCGAGGATGCGAGGTTCGATGTCCTGCATGACCTCGAGCGGAAGGTCCTCCAATGTGGCGCCTCGCTCCGAGGCTGCCGCGACGATCCGACCGGTGACATGGTGGGCCTCGCGGAACGGCATCCCGAGCGCCTGCACCAGCCAGTCGGCGAGGTCGGTTGCGGTGCTGTAGCCGAAGCCGGCCGCAGCCTTCATCCGGGCGAGATCGGGCTTCAGGTCGCGCACCATGCCGGTCATGGCCGGAATGGTGAGCGCCATGGCATCGAGCGCATCGAAGACGCCCTCCTTGTCCTCTTGCATGTCCTTGGCGTAGGCGAGCGGGAGACCTTTCATCACGATCAGCAGCCCGACGAGGGCACCGACCACGCGGCCCGTCTTGCCCCGCACGAGTTCAGCCGCATCCGGGTTGCGCTTCTGCGGCATGATCGACGAGCCGGTCGAGAACTTGTCCGACAGCGTCGCGAAGCCGAACTGCGGGGTCGCCCAGAGCACGATCTCCTCGGCGAAGCGCGACAGATGCACGGCGCAGATGGCGGCGGCCGACAGTGTCTCGAGCGCGAAGTCGCGGTCCGATACGCTGTCGAGCGAATTGGCGGTCGGTCTGTCGAAGCCCAGCGCGACCGCTACGGCCTCACGGTCGATCGGGAACGAGGTGCCGGCCAGGGCGGCGGCGCCGAGCGGCGATTCGTTCAGACGTTTGCTCGCGTCCGCGAAGCGACCGCGGTCGCGCGCGATCATCTCGACATAGGCCAGGAGATGGTGGCCCAGCGTCACCGGCTGGGCGGCCTGCAGGTGGGTGAAGCCCGGCATCACGGCGTCGGCGTGGGAGAAGGCCTTTTCGACCAGCGCGGTCTGCAGGTCGCGCAACCCCCGATCCAACGCGCCGACCGTTTCGCGGATCCAAAGCCGCAGGTCGAGTGCCACCTGGTCGTTGCGCGAGCGTGCCGTGTGAAGCCGGCCGGCGGCGTCGCCGATCAACTCGGTCAGCCGCGACTCGACGTTCATGTGGATGTCTTCGAGTGCCCGGGAGAACGTGAAGGTACCGGCCTCGATTTCGCCCGCGATCCGGTCTAGACCGTCGCCGATCGCCGCCGCGTCCTCGGCCGTGATGATGCCGGTCTCGGCCAGCATGGCGGCGTGGGCTTTGGAGCCGGCGATGTCCTGCGCGGCGAGGCGCCGGTCGAAGCCGATCGAGGCGTTGACCTCCTCCATGACGCTGTCAGGACCGCTGGCGAACCGACCGCCCCACATTGCATTGCTCATCGAAGCCTCGGATTGACGTGAATGACCAACGACACCGATCCCATGCGCGTCGACCCCGCCATTCGCCGGGATCATGGGCGCTGGCGGCGGTCGGCGCCACTGGGAGCGATCCTGGTGGTCGGGATCGCCGCGGTCCTATATGGCGTGATGGCGCCGAGCAAGGGAGGGGCCGCCAGCTGCCCGGCCGCCGCGGCCGAGACGGCGCGCCTCGATCCGCTGATCCATGGCGAGGTGGCGGCCTTCGGTCTTGCCCAGCCTGCCCGGACGGCGCCGGACCTCGCCTTCAAGGGCCCTGACGGAAAGGCGACGCGGCTCGCCGACTTTCGGGGAAAGACCGTGCTGGTCAACCTCTGGGCGACATGGTGCGTGCCGTGCCGCAAGGAAATGCCGGCGCTCGATGCGCTGCAGGCTAAACTCGGAGGGTCGGATTTCGAGGTCGTGGCCGTCAACGTCGACACGACGCGTCTCGACAAGCCCGCAGCCTTCCTCAAGGACAACGGCATTTCAGACCTGTCGCTCTATTCCGACCCTAGCGCCGACGTGCTGCAGACCCTGAAGCGGCAGGGTGGCCTTCTGGGATTGCCCACGACTCTGCTGGTCGACCGCGACGGCTGCGAACTCGGCCGCATGGCGGGGCCGGCCGAATGGGCCTCGCCCGACGCGCAGGCCGTGATCGCGGCCGCGAAAGGCTAGGCCACCTTACGTGCAGAGCCACGACCGATTTGCTTTTCAAAGTAAAATCAACGCTGCCAGACCTTCCGGAGGTAGGCAGGCTCCCAAAAATCTGCTTAGGGAAGCTGCGGAAACGACGGCTGAAGCAGCGGAGAGACCCTCAGTCTGGATCGATGATGGCGCGGAACCGCGCCAGGGTCGGATCGATCTCGGCTAGGAATGTCTCGGCGTCCCGGGCAGCGAGAGCCGCCCGATCCTCGTCGAATTCGTCGTAGGCGTGGGCTGCCACGTGGCGAAAGCCGCGAAGGCCGCTCACGGCGCGAACCAGGGACGCGTCGTCCAGGATGGCTGGACGGGAGCCGACGGCAGCCGTCGCAATCCGCTGCACCAAGGCCGTATGCCAGTCGGAGCCGGAGGGCAGGGGTTCTCCGAGGAGGGCCAAGAGGCGTTTCATGGCGGCCTCAAACGAGGTGTACCCGGACAGCATCGCATGCATGAATGCAGCGGTTTGGAAATAATAGTTCTCCTCGCCGCTCGCGCCCCTGAGATGGCCGAACACCTCTATCGCCTTCGCGAAATGGCGCCGCGAAGATGAGACGTCCCGCTCGATGTCGTTCCACAACACCGCCATCATGACAGGGTGACCCCTTCCTCGAGGGCGCGTGCCGTCAGGCCGTTGGAGGCGTAGTACGACGGCCTCACATCCGGGATCATCTTGTGCGAGAAGCAGACCTCCTCCGCGAATGAGGCGGCCTCCCGGGCAGCGTCACCCTCGAAGTCCGCGATGATGTCGACGTCGCTGTGCCGCATCATCCGCCCTTTCGCGGTCGACCCGTAGCGGATGAATCGCCCGCCGTGCTGGCGCGCGTAGGCCGCCAGCACCTGATCGATCTCCGCGATGGCCCGCGCCATCCGCTCCATCTCCCGTCTGTGTCGCTCCCTTAGCGTCACGACCACGTCGGCCATGCCCGGCTCCCGGCGTTATTCGAACCACATCCCTCAGAGTACCACGATCCCCTGGTGCTTGCGCTTGTCTTCGGGCTCGACGTGGATCGTCACGGATGAGTCCGGCACGTCGCCCTTCAGCACGCGCTCGACCCGGTCGCAGATGTCATGGGCCTGGTTCACCGTCATGTCGCCCGACACCACGAGGTGGAACTCGATGAAGGTGAGCTTGCCGGCGCAGCGTGTCTTGAGATCGTGCGCCTCGATGGCGCCTTCAGCAGTGGCGGCGATCAGGGTCCGGAGCCGTGTCATCGTCTCGTCGGGCAGCGATTCGTCGAGGAGGCCGTTCACGCTCTCGCGCATCAACTGCCAACCGCTCCACAACACGTGCAGCGCCACCAGAGCCGCGATGGCGGGGTCGAGCGCCAGCCGGCCGGTGAGGTAGACCAGCGCCACACCCGCCAACACGCCAACCGAGGTGACGACGTCGGTCTGCAGATGCCTGCCGTCGGCCGCAAGCGCCAGCGATCGATGCCGACGGCCCTGGAAACGCAGCACATAGGCCCAGATCGCATTCAGCACGCTGCCGATCGTTCCGACTGCCAAGCCCAGGACGGGCGTTTCCAGAGGCCGTGGATGGAGGTAGGCGAGGGCGGCCTCGCGCAGGATGGCGATGGCCGCCACCACGATGAGCACGCCTTCCAGCACCGCCGACAGATACTCGGCCTTGGTGTGGCCATAGGGATGGCGCGCGTCGGCGGGCTGCAGCGCCACATTGAGCGCCCAGACGGCTGCCAGCGCGGTCGCGACGTTGATGATGCTTTCGAGAGCGTCGGAGAGCAGCGCGACGCTGCCCGTGAGTTGGTAGGCGGTAAACTTCACCCCGAGCACGACGACGCTGACCGCAACGCTGCCCAGAGCGAGCTTTTGCGTTATGACCATGCGTCCTTTCCGTCCGTCGCGGCGTCGGTCGTCCGCCGGGGTGCGTGGCGTCGAGCATCGCCGACGCTATGTCCGAAACCGATAGACCATCGCTCGCCTGGAGGCCATATGGGTCGCAAGATCATCATCGATACGGACCCGGGTCAGGACGACGCCGTGGCGATCCTGCTGGCGCTGGCGTCTCCCGAACTCGACATTCTGGGGATCGTCGCGGTAGCGGGCAACGTGCCCCTCGGACTGACGCAGTCGAACGCCCGCAGGATCGTCGAACTGGCGGGGCGGACCGACATCCCGGTCTTCGCGGGCGCGGTCCGGCCGTTGACCCGTCCGCTCATCACGGCCGAGCACGTGCACGGCAAGACGGGGCTCGACGGCGCCGACCTGCCCGAGCCCGAGATGCCGCTGCATCCGCAGCACGGAGTGGATTTCATCGTCGACGCGTTGCTGGCCGCCGATCCGGGCGAGATTACGCTATGCACGCTGGGACCTTTGACCGACACGGCGCTGGCCCTGATCCGCGCGCCCGAGATCGCATCGCGCATCCGCGAGATCGTCATGATGGGCGGCGCCTATTTCGAGGTCGGTAACATCACGCCGGCAGCCGAATTCAACATCTACGTCGATTCCGAGGCCGCCGACGTCGTGATGCGGAGCGGCGTTCCGATCACCATGCTGCCGCTCGACGTGACGCATGGCGTCCTCAGCACATCCGCCCGTCTCGCCCGGATCGGTGCCATCGGGAACCGAGTCGGCCGGGTCGTCACCGACCTTCTCGGCTTCTCCGAACGCTTCGACGTCGCCAAATACGGCGGCATCGGCGCTCCCCTCCACGACCCCAACGTCATAGCATGGCTGCTCAAACCCGGTCTTTACGCAGGGCGCCACATCAACGTTGCGGTCGAGACCGCGAGCCCGTTGACGCGCGGCATGACGGTGGCGGATTTCTGGCGGGTGACGCAACGGCCCGCAAACGTCAACTATCTCAGGACCGTCGACGCCGATGGCTTCTACGACCTCCTGGTCGAGCGCCTTCGCAACCTCCCCTGAGCGGCGTTCCGGTGGAGGTGCCGCCGCCTCTTTGCTCCACCGTTGAAGGCGCTATCTGCTCAACGACAACCACCGACGGTAGGACCATGGCTCTCAGGATCGAAGATTACGCGCTGATCGGGAATTGCGAGAGCGCCGGCCTCGTGGGTCGCGACGGCTCGATCGATTGGATGGCTCTGCCGCGCTTCGATTCCGAGGCTTTCTTCGCAGCCCTGCTGGGGACGCCCGAGAACGGACGCTGGCAGATTGCCCCGGCCGTGCCGGTCACCAAGGTGACCCGCAGCTACCGGCCGGGCACTTTGGTGCTGGAGACAAGGTTCGAAACGGCGCAAGGAACCGTGTTGCTGATCGACGCGATGGGCCGGCGGGAAGGTAACGGTGACGTGGTTCGCCTGGTTCGAGGCGAGAGCGGCTCGGTCCCGATGAAGACCGAGATCATGCTTCGCTCCGGTTACGGCACGACAGTTCCCTGGGTCAGCCGCCTCGCCGACGGCCGAATCGCGGCGGTGGCGGGACCGGATCGTTACATCCTGGCGGCCACATGCGAGTTGCGCGGCGAGGACTTCAAGACAGTGGGTGAGTTCGTCGCGGAGGCGGGCATCGACACGCCCTTCACCCTGACGTGGTCGCGATCCTATCAACCGGCTCCTCAACCCGTGAATGCCGCCGAGGTGATCGATCTCGTCACCGAGGACTGGCAGCAATGGGTCAAGTCGCACCGGCCCGAGACAGCCGGCCCATGGCACGAGACGGTGCTCCGCTCCTTGATCACCTTGAAGGCGTTGACGCATTTCGAGACCGGCGGGATCGTGGCGGCACCGACGACTTCGCTGCCGGAGCAACTCGGCGGCCCCCGCAACTGGGACTATCGCTACTGCTGGCTGCGCGATGCCACCCTGACGCTCTATGCCTTGTTGACGTCAGGCTTTCTCGCGGAAGCGAGCGCCTGGCGCGATTGGCTGATCCGCGCCATCGCGGGGTCGCCCGACCAGATGCAAATCATGTACGGCCTCGCGGGCGAGCGCCGGCTGGCGGAATACGAGCTCGGCTGGCTTCCAGGATATGAGGGGTCGTCCCCGGTGCGGGTCGGCAATGCCGCCTCTGGGCAGTTGCAGCTCGACGTCTACGGCGAGGTGCTCGACGCCATGTACCAGGCTCGACGGCTGGGCCTTGCACCCGACGTCAACGGATGGAACCTCGAGCGCGCGCTCGTCAGCCACCTGGAGACGATCTGGCAGGAGCCGGACGAGGGCATCTGGGAGGTGCGGGGCGGCCGCAAGCAGTTCACGGCGTCGAAGGTGATGGTCTGGGCAGCCTTCGACCGCGCGATCCGTTCGGTCGAGGAATTCGGCCTCGACGGGCCGGTCGACAGGTGGCGCGCCGCTCGGGACCGTGTCCACGCCGACGTCTGCGAGAAGGGCTTCGATGCCGAGATGAATTCCTTCACGCAATATTACGGCGCGAAGCAGCTCGACGCGAGCCTGCTCAACATCGCCATGGTGGGGTTCCTGCCGCCCGACGACCCGCGCGTGGTCGGCACCGTCAAGGCCATCGAGGAGCATCTCGTCGAAGACGGCTTCGTGAAGCGTTACAATGAGGCCGGCAACGTCGACGGCCTCGCGGGCGGACGCGAAGGCGCGTTCCTGCCCTGCTCGTTCTGGCTCGCCGACAATTACGTGTTGATGGGGCGGTACGAGGAAGCCAAGGCGTTGTTCGAGCAGCTGATCGGCCTCTGCAACGACGTCGGGTTGCTGAGCGAAGAGTGGGATATCCAGGCTCAGCGCCAGGTCGGCAACTTCCCGCAGGCCTTCACTCACGTGGCGCTGGTGAACACCGCACACAATCTCAGCCACGATTTCGGACCCGCCCGGCACCGGGCCGAGAGCAAGGAAGCCGGGGCAGGCTCGGCGTGATGAAGGCTGTGGGTATCCGGGACGGGTTCCATCGACGCCGCGTCAGGTCAGCGTCGGGCCGCCCGCTACGGGCGGTTCGAGGGGTTGACAGGGCTGGCCCCGCGCCGTCATAAGCGCGGCCTCCGGCGACGCTTCACGGTGCCATCGGCAGGGGCGGAGGAGTGTCCCGAGTGGCAAAGGGGGCGGACTGTAAATCCGCTGGCTAAGCCTTCGTAGGTTCGAGTCCTACCTCCTCCACCAGCGCGTCCGGATTTCTGAGCGCGGCCGAGGGCGCCGGGCTCATTGGACCGCTATTTCGAGGTGGCAAGTCCGCGGGTGTAGCTCAATGGTAGAGCAACAGCCTTCCAAGCTGATGACGAGGGTTCGATTCCCTCTACCCGCTCCAACTCGCTCGACACGCGTGGCCTCGATCATCCCCCGGTTCGCGGCCCATCATGTCGGGCGGTCGGCGATGGCCGGCAGCGCGCGGTGACGCGGCGAGAGAAGCCTGTGGACCGCAAGATCGCGGAGGTCCGCTCGGGTGCTCAGGTTGACTGCGGGCAGCCGCGGCTCCGCATTTGGGCGGTGGCGCTCTTGCGCGTTTCCGCCGAAATCGCCGGATTGGTCAGATAGTAGCTGTAAAAACTGCACCATTCCGCCTTGGTCATCTTGTCGAGCGGCTTGTCTGGATCAAAAGGGTTCTTGCTGGACTGGCATCCGCCGGCTACCAGGGCCATCGCCAGTGCGGTACCGACCGCGACCTGCCTCATCACATCCGTTCCCCTTCGCACCGATCCAACTATCGTGCCCGGCAATGTCCTACCGAGCCGGCTGATTTCTAGCCCGGATCGAACGACGTGAAAACTGCCTGGATATCGGTCACGACGACAAGATCGGCGGCACGACTATTGTGCAGGTCGAGCCGGCATTCGGAACATATGCGTTGCTGCGACGTTTTCGTCGCAACTGGCGCCATGAGCGGCACAGTCGACAGGAGACGACGAACATGAGCGAACTCACTGACAAGGCCAAAGGGCTTGCGAACGAGGCTGGCGGCAAGATCAAGCAGGGAGTTGGCAACCTGACCGGTTCCGAGAAGACCCATGCCGAGGGCTCCGCCCAACAGGCCAAGGGGACTGCCCAGAAGACCGTCGGAGACGCCAAGGGTGCGGTCAAGGACACGGCCGGCAAGGTCGCCGACAAGGCCCAGGACGCCCTGAAGCACTGAGCCTTGCTCCACCATCCCGACGCGTTCCGCTGAACATCGAAGGTCGATCCATCTCGGATCGGCCTTTTTCCATGGATGGTATGCGGGTAGTGGGCGGGGATGGGGACGGCACATTGTCCCCCGACGCGCCATAGGCGCCGCGAAGGCCGGGCAGAACCCTCGTCCTTCGACCTGGATCCTGTCTCATTCGTCTCGGCTGGAAGGCTCGGGATGGTTCACCCCACGTGCTGTCGCCGAGCGTCTGGCGATTGACAGCGGTGGACCCCCCAAACTATATCGGCGGCGGCGCTGTCGGCAGCGACGTGGCGGGGTAGCTCAGCTGGTTAGAGCAGCGGAATCATAATCCGCGTGTCGGGGGTTCGAGTCCCTCCTCCGCTACCATGAAGCAAGGCCAGTTCAGGTCGAATCCTCCGCTCTGTCACTGATCGATATGTGCACGAGGGTCTGGACGGCGACGGTCTCGAAATCTCCACCCGGCCCTGCGATCGAACGCTCGGCTTTGGTCGCCGGACCAGGTCCCCCGAAGGTCTACTAGGCGAGCGATTGCGCCTCTGCGGACTGCGTATCGGCCGGCAGCTTTGCCGCCACGATCGCTTCCATCAAATTGTAAAGCTTCAACTTCACACGCTCATCGTCGATCGAGTGAAGGATTCGGATAATTTTGACGTCATAGGTGGCGCTGGCACGCGACCGCTTCCGACGGTCGACGATGTCGGCCAGATCGATCCCATCCGGCGGCTTGCCTTCGGGGGTGATGTCCTCGAAGAAAAACGAGATATCCTTGTCGAGAATGCGAGCGATGTTCAGCAGTTGACTTGCGCTGATCCGATCCTTGCCCAGCTCATATTTTTGAACCTGCTGAAAGGAAATACCAAGCTGCTCGCCGAGCGCCCCTTGCGACATTCTCTTTTCGATCCGGGCGAAGCGGACACGCGCCCCGAGATGGCGGTCGATCGCATGATTCTTTTGCGCCATCTTATCCTCGTTCAATGCGCGGTGACTAGTGTTAGCACGCCGACCACAACTGAACCAAGTGGTTGCACGTCGAAGGGCAGGAATTCTTTTCTGCGACCGGCCGCCGCATATTAGAACCGCCGGTGGAGGCCTAAGCTGCCGCCGTCAATGGACGCCGGGATAGGTCAGACTGCATCCATTGCCAGTTTCGGCCATTTCTTTATTTGATCGAAGGGTGACGTGCCTCGCGATCCATGTCCGTGCTCGCCCCTGGGCCACGGCCTGTCGTCGCGTCACGTCAGTATCCCAAGTAGCCAGTAGCTCTCGGCAGGCTTCGCCTCCCGAAATCACACGAGTGGCCGACACTGCGGCCTGTGCTCGTATCCTGGTCGCCGATCAGATGGCAAAGCTCGTGCCGCAGCCGCAGGATGCCGTCGCGTTCGGGTTATGGATCTTGAAGGATTGTCCGATCAGATCGTCGACGAAGTCGATTTCCGAGCCCTTCAGATAAGCGATCGACACGGGGTCGATGAGGACAGTGGCACCGTCCCGCTCGAGGACGAGGTCGTCGGGAGCCGGCTCCCCGACGATCGTGAAGGTATACTGGAAGCCCGAGCAGCCACCGCCGTCGACGGCGACTCGTAAGGAGGCGCCCGGTGCTTCACGCGACAGCACTTTGTTGACGCGCGCCGCCGCGGACGCCGACAGGGTGATGGGCATAAGCGTCTCGATCTGGCTCATCACAGGTCCCAGCTCTCCACCATCGATCCGAGCACGCGAAGCATGTCCCCAGACCATCCATGCACCTCGTATTTAAGAGACCCGGGCGCATGCTGCAATGGCTGGTCGCGCAGGCCGACTTGCGGTCGTCCTGCCGCTGTGCGACTCGGACGGGCTGTACACAGCCTCGGTTCGCAAACGCGTCATGGACATCTTCGCCGACTTCCACCGCCGGACTGCCGCCATCCTGAGCGAGATGGTGGCGAGCGAGACCCTTCCCGAACTCGACCTCGGGCGCTTCGTCGTCGAACCGCCGCGCGATGCCGGGCATGGCGACCTCGCCGTCAATGCCGCCATGGTCTATGCCAAGGAGGCGAAGCCGCATTACGGCAGTCCGCGCGCATTCGCGGTGGCGCTATCGGGAGAACTCGCGACCGATCCCGACGTCGATACGGCCGAAGTCGCCGGGCCTGGCTTCATCAATGTCGTGTTGCGCCCGCATGTCTACGCCCATGTCCTCCGGGCTGTGTTGAGGGGAGGTCCGCTATTCGGCGGTGGTCGGGACAGGCTCGCGGGATCCGGCAATCCGATCAACGTCGAGTACGTCTCGGCGAACCCGACAGGGCCTCTGCATGTCGGGCACGGCCGCGGCGCCGTGTTCGGCGACGCTCTCGCCAATCTTCTGACGTTTGTGGGCCGCAGCGTGACCCGCGAATATTACATCAACGATGCCGGCGTCCAGGTCGATGTGCTCGGGCGTTCCGCCTTCCTGCGCTACCGCGAAGCCCTCGGACAGGATGTCGGGCCGATCCCGGACGGACTCTACCCCGGAGACTACCTCGTACCGGTCGGGCGGAAACTCGCCGAGACGCACGGCCCGAGCCTGCTCGACGCTGCGGCCGCGGCATGGCTTCCGCTCGCACGGGACGCGGCCGTCGAGGCCATGCTGGACACCATCCGGCAAGACCTCGCTTCCCTCAATATCACCTTCGACCTGTTCTTTTCGGAGAGCGGCCTGACGGCCCCGCGGGAGGGTTCGGACACCGATGCGGTGCATCTCGCCATTGAGGACCTGCGGCGGAAAGACCTGATCTACGTCGGACGACTGCCGCCGCCCAAGGGCCAGTTACCCGAGGATTGGGAGGACCGGGAGCAGATCCTGTTCCGCTCGACCGCCTTCGGGGACGATGTCGACCGGCCGCTGATCAAATCGGACGGCAGCTACACGTATTTCGCAGCCGATATCGCCTATCACAAGAACAAGATCGATCGCGGCTTCACCTCGCTGATCGACGTCTGGGGCGCCGACCACGGCGGCTACGTGAAGCGCATGCAGGCTGCCGTGGGGGCGTTGAGCGACCGAAGCATCAAGCTCGACGTGAAGCTTTGCCAGCTGGTGAAGCTGATGCGCAACGGCGAGCCCGTGAAGATGTCGAAACGCTCGGGGGACTTCGTCACCCTGCGTGAAGTGGTCGACGAGGTCGGGGTCGACGCGATCCGGTTCATGATGCTGTTCCGGAAGAACGATGCGCAACTCGAATTCGATCTCGCCAAGGTGATCGACCAGTCGAAGGACAACCCGGTCTTCTACGTCCAATACGCCCACGCGCGGGGGCGGTCGGTGCTGCGCACCGCGGGCGCGGCTTTCCCCGGCATGGATCTGTCCGCAGCGGCCCTCGCCGCTGCAGACCTGGACCTGCTCTCCGATCCGGGGGAGATGGCAATCCTCCGACAGATCGCGCAATATCCGCGCACGGTCGAGGCTGCAGCCTCCGCCCACGAGCCGCATCGCGTTGCATTCTACCTCTATGAACTGGCCAGCGCGGTTCATTCGCAGTGGAACAGAGGCAAAGATCAGCCACAATTACGCTTCGTTAATGAACATGAGAGAGTTTTATCCCAAGCCCGGTTGGGGTTGGTGACCGCGTCAACCATCGTTCTGAAATCCGGTCTCGGCATCCTGGGCGTCACGGCTCCCGAGGAGATGCGCTGACGGAGGACCGGAACGGTGCTGGTCGCGCGACAGCGTCGGGCCTGCTGGATCTTGTCGGAGGTTCTGCGGTCGTCCTGCAGCCGACACCTCCGCCAGTTCGGCGGCCGGCAGGGCTTCGGACCGGCGAGCCGGGAAGCGATGTGAGGCGAGGTGTCCCATGAGTGAAGCCACAAGATCGCGTCGCGACCAGGTGCGCTACGAACCCAAGATCGGTTCTGCCGCGACCGACGCGTCGTCGGATCCGCTCGCGGAGCTCGCACGGCTCGTCGGCCAGGACGATCCCTTCCGCAACGTTTTCAGAGCCATGCCCCAGCCCCTCGCATCCAGGGGTGGGGCGCCTATCGGTGAGGCCCACGAGGACACCGGGAGCTCCTCCCGAGAGGCCGAGTGGGATCGCGATCGCCATGACCGTGCCGATCGCGAGGTGGAGCCTTGGTCCGACCACGGCGTCCATGATCAGGATGACGGCTGGCACGCTTCGGGCCGGAGCGTCGAGACACACGTCGAGCCCGGCTATGTGCCGGAGCAGCACGATTATGCCGAAGAGCTGGCGACCTATCCCGACGAGGCCGGGATCGCGGACGAACGCCTGCAGCCGCGCTATGCATCGGCCGCCGCGGTGCCGGACCTCTGGGCCGATGGCGAAGACGGCCCGATCGGCCACGCACCCAACATCCAGCATGGCATCGCGCCGCAAGCTTCCATCTTGACCGAAAGATCGGCGGCTCGCCGCCCCTTGTTGGTCCTGGCGTCCGTCCTCCTGCTGACACTCGGGGGGCTCGGAGCGACGTTCCTGGCCAGAGGCAATACCGGTCCCGGTGCCGGGTCCGCGGCCCGCGCCGCGCCCACCATCATGGCGGCGGCCGGCCCGACCAAGGTCAAGCTCGACGACGGCAGCGCCACGGCGCCCGAGGACAAGGACGCAGCGCTGCTCAACAAGAACGGCAATGCCGCCTCGGGTCCCGTCAAGGTGGTGATGAGCCAGGAGCAGCCGGTCGACCTCGGCCAGTTGCCCAAGACCGCGGACCTCGCGGACGGTGCCCGGCCGCTGCCGCCGGCTTCCGCCAGTCCCTTCCCGGAATCCAAGAAGGTCAAGACCTTTCTGGTCCACCCCGACGGCACCATGTTGAGCGACGCCGGCACTCCGGCATCGAGCGATGCGGGCTTGTCGACCGGCGCGTTGCCGCCCGCCACCATCGCCGACGCCGCCGTCGCGCCGTTGCCCGCAACCCCCAAGACCGTGAAGGGCGGAACCACGCCGAAGACCATCGCCAGTCTATCGGCCGACCCTGCCGCGGCCGGTGACGCTCCTGTCGCGAAATCCGCCCGGCAGCCGGCATCGACGGGTGTTCACCTGGTCGCGAGACCGACCGAAAGCGCCGCTACGGCTCCGGCCGCCGGTGTCGGCGGAAACTTCGGTCTCCAGCTCGCAGCCTCACTCAGCGAGGCCGACGCCAACGCGGCCTTCTCCAAGCTCAAGAAGAAATATCCCACACAGCTCGGATCCCACACTGCCAGCGTCCGTAAGTCCGACACCGGCGACAAGCCGGTCTACCGGGTCCGCGTCGGCGGCATGAGCCAGGACGATGCCAAGACACTGTGCTCGCAGCTTCAGGCGAGCGGCGGATCCTGCTTCGTCGTCCATAACTGACGGGGATTGTCCATGGTCCGCGCTTTCGTCTGCGGCTGTGCAGGCTTTGCACTCGACCCGGTCGAACGCGCCTTTCTGGCAGAAGCACAGCCCTGGGGGCTGATCCTGTTCCGGCGAAACGTATCGTCGACGGAGCAGCTTCAAGCTCTCACGGCCGCCTTCAGGGACACCGTAGGTCGGCCGGATGCGCCCGTGCTGGTGGATCAGGAAGGGGGCCGCGTCCAGCGGCTCGCCCCTCCGCTGTGGGCGCGCTATCCGGCGGCCTCGGCCTATGCCGGCGTCTACGCGACCGACCCCGAGGCGGGAAAACGCATGGCGCGGCTCGGTGGCGAACTGATGGCCCGCGATCTCGCGACATGCGGCATCACGATCGATTGCGCGCCCGTGCTCGACGTCCCGGTCGAGGGCAGCAGCACCGTCATCGGCGACCGCGCTTTCGGCCGCGATCCGGAGACGGTCGCCGCCTTGGCGCGAAGCTTCGCCGAGGGGTTGATGACCGGTGGCGTGCTCCCGGTCGTCAAGCACTGCCCGGGGCACGGCCGAGCCGAGGTCGACAGCCATCTCGAACTCCCGGTGGTGGTGGCGAGTCGCGCGGAACTCGATCGCGATTTCGCGCCTTTCAGGGCGCTGGCCGACCTGCCCATGGCCATGACGGCCCATGTGACCTACCGGGTGCTCGACCCCGACCAGCCCGCCACGACGTCGCGCCTCGTCATCGAGCGCGTTATCCGGGGCGAGATCGGCTTCGACGGACTGCTGCTGTCGGACGACCTGTCGATGGAGGCGCTGAGAGGCTCGCTCAACGAGCGCGCCGCGGCGGCGTCGATGGCGGGCTGCGATATCCTGCTGCACTGCAACGGGGATCTGCAGGAGGCCAGGGCCGTCGCGGCCGCGGCCCCTGCACTGGACGGGCGCGCCGCCACACGCGCCGCGGCTGCACTGTCGCGCATCGACGCTTCGGGGACGCGGGCCATCCAGGCACCGCGGGACGTGGCGTCCGAGCGCGCTGCGTTCCTGGCCGAGATGGCGGCCTGATCAGGCGCAAGTCTGCTGATGCCGGAAGGAGGCAGGCCGCCGCCCTGGCTGGCCTGCGCGGGCCGCCCGGAGCCCGCCGCTCCGCTGCCGGGTGCAGGTCGTCACACCGAATAATACATATCGTACTCGACCGGATGCGGGGTCGTCTCGTAGCGGAGGACCTCGCTCATCTTGAGCGCGATGTAGCTCTCGATCAGATCCGCGGTGAACACGCCTCCAGCCGTGAGGTAGGCGTTGTCGGCCGCCAGACTGTCGAGGGCCTCGCGCAGCGAGCCGCAGACGGTCGGGATCCGGGCCAACTCGGCCTGGGGCAGGTCGTACAGGTCCTTGTCGATCGGTTGACCCGGATCGATCTCGTTGGCGATGCCGTCGAGGCCCGCCAACAGCATGGCCGAGAAGGCCAGGTAAGGGTTCGCGGTCGGGTCCGGAAACCGGACCTCGACCCGCTTGGCCTTGGCATTCGCCGTGTAAGGGATGCGGCAGGAGGCCGAGCGGTTGCGCGCCGAATAGGCGAGCAGCACCGGCGCCTCGTAGCCGGGAACCAGGCGCTTGTAGGAATTCGTCGATGGATTGGTGAAGGCGTTCAGCGACTTGGCGTGCCTGATGATCCCCCCGATATACCACAGGCACGTCTGGCTCAGGTCGGCGTACCCGTCGCCTGCGAAAACCGGCTTGCCGTCCTTCCAGAGGGACTGGTGCACGTGCATGCCCGAGCCGTTGTCACCGAACACCGGCTTCGGCATGAAGGTCGCGCTCTTGCCGTAGCTCTGCGCCACCTGATGGATGCAGTATTTGTAGATCTGCATGCTGTCGGCCATCTGGGTCAGACGGTCGAACTTCATCCCGAGTTCGTGCTGAGACGAGGCCACCTCGTGATGATGCTTCTCGACCTTGACCCCCATCGAAGCCATGGCGGCCAGCATCTCGCCCCGCATGTCCTGCGCCGAATCGAGCGGCGGGACCGGAAAATAGCCGCCCTTGGTGCGGATCCGATGCCCGAGGTTGCCGCCCTCGTAGACGGTGTCCATGTTGGAGGGCAGTTCGATGGAATCGATGACGAAACCGGTATTGTAGGGGTCGGTCTTGAAGCGCACGTCGTCGAACACGAAAAACTCGGCCTCGGGCCCGACCAGGATGGCGTCCCCGATGCCGGACGATCTCAGATAAGCCTCGGCCTTCTTGGCGACGCCGCGCGGATCGCGGCCATAGGGCTCGCCCGTCATGGGGTCGAGGACGTCGCAGATGATCGACAGGGTGGAGGCCGAGAAGAACGGATCCATGCAGGCCGTTTCGGGATCCGGCATGAGATTCATGTCGGATTCGTTGATGGCCTTCCATCCCGAGATCGACGAGCCGTCGAACATAACGCCCTCCGCGAAAGCGTCCTCGTCCACCATCGAGACGTCGAAGGTCACGTGCTGCCACTTGCCCCGAGGATCCGTGAAGCGGAAGTCGACGTATTTGACGTCCTGATCCTTGATCGCCTTGAGGACATCCTGGGCGGTCTTCATGCTGAGCCTTTCTGAGGGATGGAAGGCGGCGCGGGGCACACCGCCCCGTATGCAGGAGCCGATCAGATCGCGTCGTTGCCGGTTTCGCCGGTCCTGATCCGAATCGCGCCCTCGATGCTCGATACGAAAATTTTCCCGTCGCCGATACGCCCGGTCTGGGCGGAGCGACGGATCGCCTCCACGGCCCGGTCCACCATGGCGTCGGCGAGCACGATCTCGATCTTCACCTTGGGAAGGAAGTCGACGACGTATTCGGCCCCGCGATACAATTCGGTATGACCCTTCTGCCGCCCGAAGCCCTTGGCTTCCGTGACCGTGATGCCCTGCAGACCGGCGTCCTGGAGAGCCTCCTTCACCTCGTCCAGCTTGAAGGGCTTGATGATGGCCTCGATCTTCTTCATGCGGGTGTCCAAACCTGTGGCGGGTGGCGAAGGTTGATCAGGACGCCGTTCCCGAGGACGGGCGGTGCGCCGACGTATCCTTGTTAGCACCGCGCGCGCCATCAGCGCGACGCCGATTGTTCCGGTGCTGGCCGGAGACATCGGGCTCGACTCCTGGCGCTCGATGAGATCGGCAGAGTAGCAATGGCGATCTGAGGAGCGGAGTGCTCCTCGCACGTCGCCGGCCAATCCCGGGCCGGTGGTTGGTTCAGGCCGCAGGAGATCCGGTTTGCCGATGCGCCACCCCGTCGAAGTGATCACCACGGCCGAGATGGCGGACGCCGATCGGCGGAGCATTGCGGCCGGCACTCCGGGCACCACGCTGATGGACCGGGCCGGGCATGCCGTCGCGGATGGCTGTGCCGGCCTGCTCGAGCGGGTCGGTGGCCGGCGGGTCCTGGTGCTCTGTGGGCCGGGCAACAATGGCGGCGACGGCTTCGTGGCCGCCACCGTGCTGCGACGGCGCGGCTACGACGTCGTGGTCGCGTGCCTTGAGCCGGTCTCACGCCTGAAAGGTGACGCCGCGGCTGCCGCGGCGGCTTGGTCCGCGCCTGTCGTGTCAGCCATGGGCACGGTCGATGGCGCGTGCTGCGATCTCGTGGTCGATGCCCTCTTCGGGGCCGGCCTGTCGCGGCCGCTCGCGGGCGAGGCGAGGGAGGTGGTCGCGCGGATCGCGGCCTCGGGCAAGCCCGTACTGGCCGTCGACCTGCCGTCGGGGCTCGACGGCGACACCGGTCGGGACCTCGGGGGAACAGCCGCGGCGACCGCGACCGTGACGTTCTTCCGTCTGAAACCCGCCCATCTGCTGATGCCGGGACGGGACCGGTGCGGACGCGTGACGCTGGCCGACATCGGCATCGACGCGCGCGTGCTACCCGCGATCGGCGTGCGCCTGTTCCACAACCTGCCGGACCTGTGGTGGCCGGCCTTCCCGAAGCCCTCCGCCGCGGGGCATAAATATACCCGCGGTCACCTCCTGGTCGTGTCGGGCCCCATGCCGACGACGGGCGCAGCCCGGCTCGCGGCGCGAGGCGGCCTGAGGATCGGCGCGGGGCTCGCGACCTTGGCGAGCCCGGTCGATGCGATGGCGGCCCATGCGGCGCAACTCACCTCGATCATGCTCCAGCCGTTCGACGAGCCGGAGGGGCTCGCGGGCATCCTGTCCGACCCGCGCAAGAATGCCGTCGTGATCGGGCCCGGGCTCGGGCACCACGCCGACACGCGGGCGCTGATCGAGGGGGTGCTCGCCTCGAGCGCGA
>JAABUT010001989.1_pt1 | contig 21132 bp, 21 predicted proteins | sample 5559281 | NCBI WGS metagenome assembly JAABUT01 (sample SAMN10711880, study PRJNA513359) | rock metagenome | isolation source: Antarctica rocks | place: Antarctica: Victoria Land, Ricker Hills nord | collected 2016-01-04
CTCTCTCACCCCCCTCCCCCTCCCCCTCCCCCTCCCCCTCCCCCTCCTCCTTTAGCCCTCCACCTCCGCCCCCATCCCCCCCCAAAACTCCCATCACCTCCACCTCCACCTCCACCTCCACCTCCCCATCACCTCCATCTCCACCTCCACCACCACCTCCACCCACCCCATCCTCCCATCTCCCATCTCCCATCTCCCATCTCCCATCTCCCACCCCGCACATCCTCATATTCATATCTTGGTTCCACAGGAAAGAAGGAAACAAGAAAAAGGGGTTTTAGGTCGAGGATGAGGTTGTGTTTGCAGGGCTGGGAGGGGCGGTAAGGGGAGAGGTGGTTGTATGCTTTTTGGATGCTTCATTAGGTGGATGTGGATGTGGTTGTGGTAAACTACGTCTCATAGCCGGTTCAGCTGAAGCGTATAGGATACGCTGCGTAAGCTCTGTACTAGCACTATCACTGTGCGCACTCTACCTATATCAGTGTTCTATATGCACTCATATCTCTGCGCTTGTGGCGCAAGGATATATCCCCTCTTGCCCTTTTCCGCGTCCGTCTCTATCCAGCCCGCTAGCATTCAGCCATAACGCACCGTCGTGAAGTGCCAATCCCCGGTTTCCAAAAGTACAGCACCAAAGTTCGCTCCCACCCTTCCTATCGCTCATAAATACTCGTCATCCATCAAACTCAAATCCGGCCCCCAAACCGGTCTTGGAATCCTCGCATCCCTGCTAACTGGCACTGGCGCTCCGCCCATCCCCATCCCTCCACCCGCGGCGTCGCCCTCATCTCCAAGCACAAAACCCACAAGGTACCCTATGAAGCTTGCTATGATTCTGGTAAGGAGTTTCAAGATGGCGAGAAAGGGGTAGACAATCGTGCCAAGTGGGGTTTTGCGATAAAGGACTTTGAAGAGAACGAAAGGGGGTTCGGGGGCATCGATGTCAACGCCATAGTCAACCATGGTGGTGGCGTAGAGGGGATGACAGTATTTATCACTGCCCAATAACACAATCAGCGACCTTGGTCTCTCTGCTTCCCGAAGTTTACGGGAAGATGTGGGTGGGGGAGAATTACAAAGGGAAAGCGTACCAAGCCCACTCCTCCCCAAGCCACCAGGCCCACCCCACCAGAGTCACCACGCCCAACCACGTCAGCCTGGGCCGCCAATCGCCCCTTTCCCACCGCCAAAGTCTCGGGATCGGAATCCTTACGGTCGTAAGATCAAAGCCTGGTTCCCACGTCGCGGGACGGCCTGGGCATCCGCAGCGGTCGCAGGGCCAGATGAAGTCGTGGAATTCGCCGGCTTCGTTGCATTCGTTGTTTTGATTGGTAGCGGCAGTGAGGGATTTTGATTTTTGGGTGGTTGAGAGGGATGGCGATGAGAGGGAACGGGAGAGGGAGGAAAGGGAGCGTTTGGTGGAGCGGAGGGAGGGCAGGATGGTGTTGAGGCGGGTGGTGAGTTGGGTGTAGGTCTTGAGGTCTGATAGGCTGGTTTTTCTTTTGGGGTTATGAAGGGATTCGTCGTTGTCGTCATCGTCATTGTTGTTTTCCTCTTCTTCTCCAGGAGGGGTGGTAGTAGTAGAAGGGGCGAGGATAGTGGAGAAGTTTGTATCATTTTCCATAATTTCTTCAAGGGATTGGATGGTTGAGTCGCCGAGGTGGAGGGTAGGGTCTTCTTCCGAATCTGAATCGGCGGATGATGTTGCGGGTTTGGGATTTCCAGAGTTCGACTTTGCGTCTGAGATGATGGCTTCAAGGGCGGATTTATGGAGAAGGGGCCTTGAGTCTTTGAGGGGTTGCTGGTCACGAGATTTGGAACCAGGAGAAGTGGGATTTAGTTTGCGAATCAAATCGGTAGTAGCCAACTTTCGGATATCATCGTCAAGATTCATCGTTAGCTCTTTTGCTTCATCTAGATCGGATGGTGTGGGCATTGGAGGTCCTCTGCCGCCTGTTGGGAGTGGTGTATCAACCCAAGCCCCAGTGACGAGTGGCGTCTTGAGAATAATAGAGGGAATTGATAGTCCAGGTGTGTCTTCTCCCTTATCAACCCATGCGCCCGTGACGACTGGGGTCTTGAGGTTTACAGCTGACCTTGTAATCACTGGCGTCATCTGAATCTCCTTTCTAGTGTCCTGGTCAGATTGAGGACTATCAGGTCTCCCGCCCTTCTGGTCGTTACTCGCATGGCCTGGCGGCTGGCTGATGTTTTCCTTCCTAATATTAGATGCAGATCGTGAAAGTGTTTTTTCCGTTGCTGGGCTAGGACTTGCACTTGACGCTCTTGCCAGGTTTTTGAGTAGACTATGAGAATCTCGCCGCTCGTGGCTTGGTCGCCGAGAAGATCGCACGCTTTGCTTCTCCTGATCTGTTTCCCGAGGACTACTCTTGTAGACCACTACTGGTGTATCTGGAATAGGGTCACCTTCTTCGACTGGCGCTGGGTCTAATCTCTGAAAACTCTTGCCGTTGATTGCGTGGTTCGAATGGGAATTCACAGAAGACCGTCGCCTTTGCGGGGTTCCATTGACCTCACCATTCACACGATGCTGAAAATCTTCAGAAGAGGAGCTAGGTTTTCTCCGTCGTAAAGGCTCTTCCGATGTCTTCTCTCGCAGTTCATCCAATCGGTTTGTCGTTACAGCCCTTTTTTCCAGACTCTCCATTTCTCTTTCTCGAATGCGGTCAAGCGAAATGTTTCGAATCTGAATCGGCGGACTCTCAGAAACTTGCAGAAATCGTCCCGTGAACTCATCGTCGTTAATCTCCCAGTCCTGGAGTTTATCAATCGTGCTGTCGGGTTTTCTCGCATTTGTCGGAGTTGAGCCACGAGACGATGCTGTTGGCTGCGACGATCTATCCTCGCCAGCCGGAAGAGGTGTTTCAGCTGCAGCCTTGATCCACTCATCTATAGGTTCCTCCCACTCTCGCCTTGAAGTTTCAGCTACGACTGGGCTCTCAATCTTCTTTTTCGGCACGTCTCCTGTATACCTCCCACTCTTACTGTTGATTCGACTGAGCCAGTCTCTGCTAGGCCTTGCTTTTCGAGCCCAATCTTTTGGAACATTGAGAGACGGGTCGGATCCTCTGCTGCTTACACTCCCTCCAAACGCACTTCCCAGGGACTCGTTGCTTTCATTACGCCGCCGCAGGTTCTCCACAGTGAGACCCACCTTTTCACCTATACGCGCTTTCCTAAACATCTGCCCTTGCAGCACTCCGTGCAACCTTTGGGCATCCTTGGCGTATTGCGATTCTACTCTCCCAGCTGATCCATCCCGTAAGCTGTCTAGGCTCGACAGGACTGATGTAGTATCCGAATGTAATGTCATATCATCCCCCGTCTGCTCTTCTACTAGCGCCATGTCCTCGATTGATGTACGTGGCGACGCTCTTCTGGAGGCTTGCAATGAAATCGGAGATGCAGAGTCCTGTATTCGCTGCAGTCTTATGAGATCTGCTTCTCGAGATCTATCTGAGAGGGGTAAAGGATATTGATATGTTTCCATATCGTCTATCGACTCTTCCTGCGCTAGATTCTCCTCGTCGTCGATCCGCTGATATGCTTCGGCAAGACCACGGGGAGGAGACGAAGCCGATGATAGCGGAGAGACTATCGAACCGACGGGCCCTCGTGTTGGACTTGGAGTGCCCGACCGTGTGTAGTTCTCTGCTTTGCTCACTGGTCTCGGCAGGCCTCGCGGAGTAGCCTGTGCCGGGCGAGGCTTGACTGACTGCCGTACGCGCTTCTTGCTGGATGAAGATGATGATGAAGGGGGCCGATTCTCGTCGTTTGTGGGGGATGTAGATTTGAAGGCTGCCGCCAGCGATCTTCGCGTGGAAGCATCCAATGCTTGTCGTGGCTTCGCGTCCACGCCATGCCCTGCATTTTTCTTCGTAGGGCTGGGTGTTGGTATGTGGGACGTGTTGAGACTGTCAGTGTTAAAGTCGAGCGCTTGCCTTGAAGGGGCGTATCTGCGTGTAGCAAATGTCGAGGGTTGGTCGCGTTTTATCTGATTGATAGGCTGTCTTCGCTTCCTGCTTTCGGTCTCAGAGCTATTTGAGGCCATCTTGAAGCGCCGAGATGGATTGATAGTCTCTCAATGCATGACATGACCTCTTCTAGGCATTGATAAGAGAACTGAAGACGCTGCCAGAGCGGGTATTTCGTGGGAAGGATCGACAATTGTTTTGATTTGCTGATATCATGATCGCGAAGCGCTGGGATTGGCCAGCTCACCGAGCCCTATGGTATGAAACACATATATACTTACTAGTCGTATTTTTTAAATGCTCTGGTCAAACCACTATAAGACCCTCGGACCACCAGAAATGTCAATAAACACATAGAAGTGCTTTTCGAGATCCGTCTTCGTCATGATCGCGACCCGGCCACGGAGGCTTACCAGGACTTTTCGCTTGGGTGGATGAGAACAGTGTCCTAGGAGCTCGAGGAGCTGCAGCGGAAATCAATTATGCCTTTCTACCAGTCACGAGATTACAGAGCTACTTCGACCGTCGCCAGCTATCTAAGCTGTTAGGAGTCCTGTTCAAAGATGACGTGCCCCCGGATCATCGCATCCTGCGCGAAAATGATTCCAAGGTCTTCTGCATTCTTCTCTATATTGGAAAGAGAGAATATATCGAACACTTCATGCAGCATGAGAGTCTCAACGATCAAAGGCTTCCTTTTGACCCTCAACGTCCCACCCACTTCCCGAGAGATCCCAATGACCAGGAGTTCTTCTCGAAACGCAGTGCATGCTTTGCGTATCAAAGTTCCACTACAACATCGCTGAGAAGTTCGAGAAAGACCGTATCCTACCCATCACCGAAAAATGCAGAATCGATGCCAGAGGTAGCGCGGAGATCTATAGAATAAAGATACATGAAGCCTACGATCGTTTGGTTCCCTTAGGCAATGGGCAAAATGTATGGGCGATGGTTCTTCCCTTCTCACGGCAGAATTGCTTTGAGCTAATAAAACATAGGATTTCAGCAATCACCCTCACACATACATTCTGAAGACTTACCGCACTCGCGATGCCGAAAAGTACTACAGAGCAGAGGTGAGCGCATTTAGGAAGCTTACTTTAGCTAGCAAATCGCCATCGAATCTGATAGGTTTCTATGGGAGTTTTGTGCAGGACTATACCTACAATGTGATTTTGAAATTCGCAGATAAAGGTAATTTGAAGCAGAACTTTCGAACAACATCACCGCCGTCCAGTAGAGAAGACATAGTTAGCTTCTGGACCGAGCTTTTCAAGGTGATACAGCCACTGGGTACGATATACGGAGTGGCGCAGAGTGAAATAGAAGGGCCACAATCCTTCCAAGGGTATGGTTGGTAGCTTTTGCGAGTAGAAGGAACAAGACAAATTCTGACCTATAGCAGGTGGCACCAAGACGTGAAACCTTCAAACATCCTTGTCAAAAGCGGCAACAGAGAATCGCCTTATGATTATCAATTTAAGCTAGCAGACCTTGGGTTGAGCCATTTCAGGCGTAATAAGAAACCGCACGAGAATATTGCAGATGCAGACTCCTATGGCACCCAGACATATGATAGACCATATTCTTCACAATTTCAATTCGTATCACTTACAACGCAATGCACAGGTGCCCCGAAATGCTACAGATCCGGTTCATTTCTTCAGACAGCGAAACTCCAAGTCAAGCAGAGCGTCGATATCTGGTCCCTCGATTGTGTATTCAGTGAAGCAGCCGTTTGAGTTGTTTGTGAATGACAAAGGCTCGAACATTATAGCCAGATGCGCATCGACGAGACCCACGATACTCCAGACTTCAAAGATGGGAATTGCTTTCACAACGGCAGCGCTTTCATAGTTCGCGAAACTACCTAGACTTGATCTTTGCTAGATCTAGGTCATTTACTTGCCGCCCCCTGACCCGATTTGCCGCCTTTTCCTGAGCCCTCTCCTTTCTTGGGCTGCGTATCAGAGGAAGCCGGTGACAGATTTGCCTTTAGTGTAGCGAACGTTGAATCGATGACTTCAGTCAACATGGTTTCCGGGACTGGCACCGGAAGATCTGCATAGGACCACACCTTGTGCGAATCCTGCGCCGCCAGCTTTTTGAGAGTTGGGGTCTACAGAGGAGAGAGCTGGTATTTCAAGCGATGAATAGTCTGATTGCTTTTGGTATAATTCTCGCCATGATCAAGACGCCCACCGGCTTTCGCGTCGTGGTTACCAGAAAGCGCCAAACAGGGCTGGTTAGGCGGGCCGACAATTACTCCGGAATGGGCTGCACTCACCAAGAAAATAAGATGACCTCGAACCATTCTTGATTCCTTTCTTTTCAAACTTATGATAAGCGAAGAAGCTCATATGCAGCCAACACTGCACTAACTTCTCATTTCACGACCGCCATGATTGCTTGCCATCATCCTACTATATTCAGAAGGTGCATTTCTCTTTTCCAATACCCTTACAGCTGTATTGCGAAGGCCACGCCGCCAACCACAATAGCACCCAAACCGCTCGTGCGTCGGAAATTTTGCTCTCCTGCGCTTGGAAAGCTCGCCAACACAAAAGAGACTCCAGTCGGCTCTCGTCAGTCAAAGATGCCCGAAAACGAAGATTTCTATCGATTCACGCGAGCCCGGTTCGTATGTAACGAGGACTATGAAAAGTCTCAACGATACGTCCGCTACGATGTAAATCAGCTCGCTCGTCTCGCAGCTGCAGCTGTGGGCTCAAAGACTTGCGTCAGCATCGAAAAATGTCCTGACGGGATGCACAATAAAGTCCTACTCTTGACTATGGATGATGGTACTCAGGCCATTGCTAAAGTCCCTAATCCCAACGCTGGTAGGCCTCATTTTACAACAGCGAGTGAGGCTGCAACAATGGACTTTGTGAGTAGGATTGATCTCATGCTAGCTTATCGCTTAATACCTCATAGGCGCGAAATGTTCTAGGTACACCAGTCCCAAGAGTCTACGCATGGAGTTCTAGAGCAAATGAGAACCCTGTTGGTGCCGAGTACATCATCATGGAGAAAGCTCCAGGTATCCAGTTAGACGATGTATGGAAGAATATGGGCTTCCAGGAGCGATGGGCTGTCACCAAGAGTATCGCTCATTACCAGTCTGCTTGGACGTCAATTCGGTTCAAAAAGCTCGGAAGTTTATATTACGCTCAAGATCTGGATCAGCCAAGTTTGGATGGCCCGCTGGCCATTGATCAGCATGGAGATGAGATCACAGACAAGGTATTTGCCGTCGGCCCGTCGAACGGACGAGAATTTGTTGATGATGGAAAGGCCGATATTGGCTTCGACCGGGGTCCATGTGAGACACGTCCCAAATCCGATGCGCTCGTTTCTGATGCGCATTGTTTAGGGAACACATTGGAAACATACTTATCGGCCATTGGCGATCGAGAAAGAACCTGCATTAAACGCATAGCGAGACTTCCAAAGTCACCAATTATGCTCTGCGGCCCAGGAACATATCAACCTACCAGGGAGAAGAAACTCAAAGCTCTTCAGTATTACTCCTCCCTGATCAAATATCTCTTACCTACGGACGAATCGATCTCAACGCCATCATTGTGGCATAGCGACCTTCATACCGGCAACATCTTCGTCAATCCCAACAACTACACGGAAGTCGTCGGAATCATTGACTGGCAAGCGACTGAGCTCGCACCACTCTTCAGCCAGATACGTCAACCGTACTTTCTTGACCACGATGGACCAACTGTTCGCGGGCTCGAGCGCCCCCGTCGACCAGACAATTTCGCAGAACTCGATCCGGCTGATCAGGAAGAAGCCAATGCCTTATACGTAAAGACATCGCTCTGCTCAGCCTACAGGTACCTCCTCAATCAAAAGTATCCTCGCCTCTATCGTGCTCTGAGCTTCCAAGAAACTCCGAATTTCGGACTCCTGCTAGTCCCTCGAAATATGCTCGTTGATGGCGAAGCGACATTCCTCGCCCAGGTCGTTGACCTGCAGAAAACGTGGGATGAGTTACCTGGCGTGCTCGCTGCAGGTGGCCCTTCGTTTCCTTTTTGCTTCTCAGATGCAGAGAAGGCGCAGATAGAGAGCGATGTTGAAGGGACGTTGCGTGGTATGCAGACCATGAACGCTGTCCAGGAGACCCTTGGCGACCTGTTTCCCGAGCTGGGGGCTGTTAGACCAGAGCGCTATGACGAGACTAAAGATGCTTTGCGGCAAGTCAAGCCGCAGGTCATCGATGAGTTTGCCAAAACCGAGCAAGAGAAAGAAGCGTGGGTAAAAGCTTGGCCATTTGACAATTGAATGCGAGGATCTTATCACAAACAATTCCGATCTAACTGGAGAAGCATCTTTGTTTAACATGTCACGACGGAAGGCGTCTGCTCGTGGGAGTCGGAGGAGATCTTATCACCGTGAGGGATGTCTCTTGGCCCTTACCAGGCAGGCTGCGCGGATTGTGCGGCAGTCTTCAAGTGCTCTTCTTCAATCGCACCTCGTTCTCGCTTTTAGCCACGCGTTGGTTGATCTTCACGGACGACGGCAGTCGTCCGAGCACGGTACTCTGTAAAGCATAGAATGCGAATCACTCTCTTCTGTATTTAAAGTTCAAGGATCCTAGTGTCTGGTCGCCTGAAGCTTGTTCATTTCTGGAGAAAACTTCAACCGCGTCAAGAGAATATTTATCTGCGGTAAGTACACTCGTCTTTCGCAAGCAAAATGGGATCTGATCGCTTCGTCTAGCATCAATCTCTCCAAAGAGCCGAGAGAGAGAAGAGTAGCTTGAACATCAACCTATGGCTGGGAAATCTCACAGTGCTAAAAAGGTGGAGGCCAATTGACAATGCCTCCGAGAGATCTGAAGCGAGATAGAATGGAACAATAAGAAAATGGGAGAATCCTTCGCATGCGATAACCTTTGAAGAGCAAATGAAGACGTCTTGAATCTCGACCCAACCATCTGACTTCAATATCCCTTCTTGGTCACTTCTATTTTTTCCTTTCATGCTATGACTTTTCAACTATGCTTATTCTACTAGACCCACTACTTCCTCTCCGAAGCCTGCGTCAAAAAAGAGAGGCTTAACGATGCACAACTCAGGTGTTCAATCGCAAGCCCTTCTCAGCTAAAGTACAGACCGATTGCTATTCGATAATGCGAGAGACATTAATTTCAACGCGGGCCTAACTCCCACAATCCACCTTTCACACGTGTCAAGGTCGCCTTGATCACGTGCCTCTCAAAGGGCCTCTTCAAAACGTGGCTCACGTTTCAAAATCAAAAGCGACCGTGATATGATCATGACAGGCAGCGGGACTGGTTCAACTAAGCAAGCTTCCACTTCTGCCTCCCCAGCATTCATTTCTGGCTCCACCTCGCCATCCCTTTCTAGCTCCCCCTTCAGCATTCAATTTTGACTTTCCTACACCATCCACTTCTACATACCACCCTCCCTCCCCTTAAAGCCTAACCCTGACACTGCGTCTAATGCATTGTTAGCTTGAACATTAGCTTGAACATGAGCCAGGTGATGATCAGAGGAGTCAGAGCAACGGTTAGAGATGTCGGTTCTATTGATGGTGTCTGAATCACAACTACACGCAGAAGTTTCTTTCACTAATACCACCAACGTGCAACCCGAATTCGAACGACAACCTGGGAAAAGACCAAGCATTGAATATGAAAGATCAGCGCGGCGGGAAATGCGAAGCTTCTCGCCGCCACCATCATCCATTCACATGAGGTAACATATCTTTTGTCGTCTTCTGTCACCTTCGTCATTGATTCGAACCCTTCAGGTGATGAGAACAAGATTACGACAAGCGCTGAGAAACAATCAGCGAAAGTACACTGGCTTAATTCTTTCACGTTCTCTGAAAGGAAAAGGGCACGACAGCTGTGTACGATGACATGACAGCGCATCTTCTACGGGCGATGTCATCTACAGCTACTATTTTCGGCATGTACGAGATTGTTCTTCGGCTCCTCGACAGTCGGGAATCAATGTAATCATTTGACTTGATATTTGACAGCAAAGACAAGTAACTTGATGGATCTTGAGAAAGCTTGTCGCTGTTCAGCCGTCATTCTTCATCTTGCTCTGTCATCAAATATTACAGCTCACGGCAGGACTGGGCCATGCACAGGAAGGATTGGACAGCAGCAAAGAGCGTCATACGAATTTCTACTACAGCCATTTGTTAGGTGGATTTGAAGCAGATCGGAAATTATTTACGCTCTATCTAGTGAATGGATAGGTGCCAAGACATCTGTATGCTTAGGCTAACCTCGCAATACTGAGAATAGAGAAAGAACTAAACCCCGTCGAAGGGAAGACGAGCAGTCTATACAGGTATGTTCTACAAGTCCTAATGACATGCAAGATGCTCCAATTCCTAACGGGGTCACGGTGGTGGACGTCGCCGCCACCGCGACCTGACCACAGTGTAGCGCCTCACCGCGGTGGGTCTAACGGGTCCAGTAGCCTAGGTACTGATAGTCCACATCTAAGTGGGAATTCAGTCATAAAGGCGAAGCAAAAGGCTACACAGTCGACGAACTCTACCTACTGGGCTGGCGACACCTCGCCGGCGCAGTCCTCAAGAGCTCATCCTTTGTCTTCCCCCCTATCTTCAACGCCAAAGCACCACGAAAGTGCGCGTCAAATGACGATGAAGCAGGCTATAGAGGAGGATTAAAACGACAAGGTTTGAGCTGCAGAGACAAAAGTTGACAGCTTCAATGAGATTATGAGAGTCGTTCGAAAAGTAGAATCAAAGACTTGACAACGCATCGACAACTGATATATGTTGCTAACGTCTTCACCTGAAAAATGTTAACAAATTACAAAACCTTCATTCACTGATACTGTTTAATCGTTCTTGTACAATGAGTAATCAAACTTCAGAAATGCACAATGTCAATCAGGGAAAGATTTCATCGAAAACGAACGATCATTCGATTAAATCAAAATCACAAAGAAGTAGACTATCAAACGATCATCAAGATGACGAACGAGACGTCACTGATGCAAACAAGTTCAAAGCAGTTAAAAACTTGAATTAAAGTTAGTCTTACAATGCGAAGAACATTCAAAAAGTCTCTGTGAATTATATATGCATGCTGTCTGCTGTGTTTTGACTCAGTCACTTTTGAGTCTTGAAGCATGTGATGAACATCAGTCTACATGCTAGTATGCGAAGAGATAAAACATAAAGATCGCACTTTGAAATCATACTCACTGTCATGAAGCCAACCAGGAACGGGAGAAAACATGATGGCTACAAAGAGAAAATGAGACATTCTTTAGATCTCTCAGGTTCATGCGTTACTTGAAGATATATAGCTGGCCTTGCGGGAGGGCAAAAGCATCATGCCTCCGAAGCTACTAATAACGCATTTAATTAATATTGCTGCCGAATCCTCTTAAAGTTCCTGCTAATTCTGAGTGGTACTCTATTTCTCTCTGCCATTCTTGATGGCGCATTCTCTTCTCAGCAAAGTCATCATCAAGATCCCATTCCACGGAAATCATCCTTTCGCTCACGATTCTCCGTCGCCAAGTCCGCCGCGGTTCCAACCAGAGTCTCCTTCAAATAATCATCGAAATGTTTTGAAGCCTTTGCAACTCGCTCAAAGTGCGCCTGCTCCAGTCTCGGCTTGAGCGTGGTCGAAGAATTGTACTTGAGCTGGATCTGATGAGCGTCCCACTCCGCCAGGGCGATGGCCGTCTGAAACGCATTGCGGATCTGACGGCCATTCCACGTAGTTTCCGACTTCGCCAGCTCCTTATAATGCTTCGAGGCGAAATTGAGCATTTCTTTGCGATCCTCCTCATCAATGCAGAGCTTGTCGCCCCACATCTGCTTCGCACGGTCAAAGTTCATCTCCCAGATCTTGACGGTGGCGTCTTCCTCGATTTTGGGATAGAAGAGGCTCACATGGATCCGACTGCGGAACGCTTGGTCAAAGGTGCCGACACGGTTGGTGGTCAAGAAGAGAATGCCCGAGTAATACTCGAGTACTCTCAGAAACACACTAACGATTGCATTGCGTTTTAAATCAGTCTTGCTCCTTGCTTCAAGGAATACATCGGCTTCGTCTAGTAACAAGACACAACCCCATTTATGAGCCAGCTGGAAGTGGTCCTCAAGCCTCCTCTCGACCTTGTCTGCAGACTCGCCAATATCACCACATGTGACCTGAAACAATGGTCTAAGCGTATACTCTGCAACAGATTCGGCAGTAGATGACTTTCCTACACCAGGCTCGCCATGCAGCAGAATGATCAAGCCTTTACCTTTACCTCGCACGAGATCCATTTGTCGGTTCTCCGCGATAAGGCCAATCTTGAGCTCTTTGCCTTTGGAATGCGTTTGTACCAATGCTAGTAACGTTTCTCGATGCCCGGGAGGAAGGACCAGAGAGTCGAAGCCACTTCCGCGTTCCTTGATGTCCTCGACAAGGCTGACATCTAGTTTCACCCACTTGCGGCTCCTAAGAGCGTAGCCCCACACCCAGCAGGCGCACACCAGGTAGTCGTCTTCCGACAGGTCATTGTCAGGCTCGATGAAGTCGCGCATGAAGCTCTTGTCTTTCAGCAATTGTGCTTTGCGCTGATTATCTATTAGGCAGTCCTGGTGAATCAAAACATTCTTGCAACATCCGGTACTGCGGCACATGTGGTCTAGATACTCTAGAGTTTCGCGCGGATCTGGTTTTAATTCGTATGTGACACCAAAAGGTACTATCAGGTTGAGCTTCAACAAACACATGCTGACATCGATTATGACCTCAGAATCGAGCTGATCAGATGAAGATTAGTCAGTGGCTCTCGAGGTATTCAGGGGATGTCTTACCTCCTCTCTAATCTCATCCACGGCCACAGTCAGACCATCATATCTCTTATGCACAACATCGGTTCTGCGCGCCAAGTCGATGAGTCGTTTGCCTCTTTCAATGAAGAAGTCGCGAGACTTTTTCGCATAGATGATTGGATAACATGGCAAGGATGTGATCGCTTTATTACCATCATACCACTTGATTTTAATGAGTTCTTCACATGCACCAACAAACCTTCCATCCGAATTATAATAGTAGCTTAGGATTTCAAATTTGGGCAAGTCTCTTTCGTTCGACGTTGACTCGGGCGTCTTCATATTTGCTTCTCTCTTGCTACACAGAAATGGTTTCCCACCGCAGACGTCCAGAATGCGGTTTATCTGATTGTGTTCATGAGGGTCATTGTGGAGAATTTCACCTCCTAGTGGAAATAGATGCCAGAGATCTTGAAAGGCGATACTACGAGCGACACCGTCCTTGATCTGTTTGCGTAGATCAAATGTTGGTTTCAAATCTTTGTCCAGCAGCTCTATCAGGACGCGCAACTCTTCGAGACATCTCTTCGAGCCCAGAAGAGTTACATCTTCGTTTTTTCCACCGATTGAGGCATCTGTTGTCGTGTTTGGATTCTTGTTATCCTTGAGATCGCCCGGATGATTCTGGCTCGACGATTCGGCTGTGGGGTGTAAGGTGTCAGTAAGTGGCTGCAGCGGTGGACTTTGGCCCTCACTCTTGGACGTCTCGGGGGACTTTGCCTTGTTTCCATTGTCATCAGGCATGTGTATCTTTTCTAGTCGTGCAACTTCGTTCCTGATCTCTTGCTCGTAGGTCACAAGTAGTTTAAAGGGTCTCAATATGACTTGAGAATCCCATTGCCGCTTGTCATCAAGGCTTCTAATGAAGGCCAGGCCGGTGATCTTCTCCAGGGCATCAAGCAAGAGACTTGAGTTGATGCGAATGCGTTCCGGTTGGACAAATTGCCCGTCACTCGTCGTCGGGTCTTGAGCCGGAGTAGCAAGACCGGGATCGGGTGAATTTGTTGGTGACTTCGTGCTTTGAACTCCACCCAGCCGCTCAGGCTGATGTGTAGCGCCAATGACGACGTCGATGAGGTGGTAAGGTCCTGGGCCAGAAAATTCGTGTCGGCGCTTGTGCTCCACATGCAAAGATGCTCCCGCCTTGGTTCCTTGGTCTGGATTGGTCGGTAGGTATTCTTGGAAGGTCATTCGCTTGAGACCCAAGATCGAATCTGTAGGCTGAATTTTCATTTCAAGAGTAGGTGGTTCAGGTTCTCTCCCTTTGTTTTCGATCTCTCGCATTCTCTTTTCCAAGTCTCCGATCCTATCTTCCATCAGCCGTGTGTATGCCATTTGCTGTAGGACACGATTTGGAGCGTTCTGGATGCGTTCCTAAAGAGTCGTTCCCGGCTCCCCAGATATGGTGTCTTGCAATATCTCATCGAGTAAGCTCTCCACAGACTCAGTATCGCTGCTATCATCTTCAGCATCAGTTTTACTAGTAGCGATGTTGTGTTCCTGCTTCGACAATTTCTCCTTGTCTAGAGAATCCGCTCCGTCTTTTTCGATATCTGGCGATTGCCCTCTGGAAGGTTCACCATTCACTGCATTGGCTTTTCCAGTGATTAGCCTGCAGTCCTACAAGATTATCCGGGTGCGTGTTACCTGCATTGGCTCCTCCATTGGCGTTGGTAGAGCTTCCGTTGACAGATAGCTCCACCCTAGTAAGCTTTACCGAATGTGAGTCATTCTCTTTGTGACCGCTGTCTGAGACACCGGCCTTCGCTGAAGGAGGTGAAGGCAAGCTGGCAGTATTGCCGTTCTCGTTTGCATAGGCGCTTTCCACACTCTCTGTAATTGCCGGCTGAAAATGGGCCTGATCATCGACAGCATTACTTTCCATACTGCTTGGTCGAAAAGCTAGCTGTATGGAACACGTATATAACTCGTGATAATCAACACTCAGAACATTGCCCAATGCTGCAAAATAGCACAAAACATGTTTAATCCCAAGAATATGTTAATCGGAAGCTCGTCTGTAGAATGACAAGGCATCGAAGAGTTGAAAGGCGAAGTTATCGCTAAGTTAAGACCACATGAGGCTGAATTACTTACTCTCCATCCCACGTCCCAGTTCCTTGACGTGGGTCTCGACCCTAGCTGGGGTCTCTTGACGCTCGTTGTTAAGTGGTCATGACAGATCCGGCGTATGTATATGTTATCTCGGTTAATGCGCGTTCCATCGAATCGGGCTCCGATAGTCTACCTACTCGACAAGTCCAATCTATTTGCAGCAAAAGACTTGATAGGCTGTGTCGGAGGAGAGAAGAGAATGACACGAGACGGGATCCCGAGTGATACGCACCCCATGCGAGCTGATTTGTTGACCTCGATTGTTGACTAGCTAATTCTACTCATCTTCACCTTTGTTGCGCCGCAAGCCTGCCTTTCCAGCTCTGCCAAACCCATTCGATTAGGCATCAATCGACGATCGCTGTCCTGTACTTGTGGATTAGAAGGGCATCGCTGATCATCTACGTGATTGGGAGTGGCTTATCTTGATGTAACCTTTGCAAGGCATTTCGAGGGCCGCTTGCTGACATTGTAACGTAGTACTGACGCTTTAATGGCTGGCTTTGTGACTTGTCAGTGTTCCTTTTTCGAGATAATTGCCGCCATGTCTCCTTATGTGTTCAGAGTTAGGACTTCCTGTTCACATTAGGTTTCTCTTTATTGGTAAATATTTTAAGGCTATGGTTACGAGCAAGATGTCAAAACACAAAATTTTCAAGCCACATTTCGGACGCCGCGGAGACTCGAAAAATTTGCCGGCAGAGTATATCCAAGACCACATGGAAGACGAGGATATCAATTCTGCCCTTGTTTCTCCTCCATTGAAATACATAGCGAGGATCAACAGCTTTGGGACCTCAGAGACTAACGAGGAGCTCGAGAGGTAAGGTGTATCGCAACTTGCTGGCAGAGAAAATTACAAATGCTAATTTGCACTGTTTGAAGCCAGGAAGAGTCGCTGTTCAGTGGAGCGAAAGAGGAGTTACAGCTACTGAAAGAAGCTGTGGTCCAATATCAACAAAAGACTGGCCAAGACTCGAATCTGCTATTAAGGGTCGACGGAACAGCTAATCAGTGGAAAGATGTGAGGGAGGCGGTCAAAGTAGCAAAGGCTCGTGAAGACGGCCAAGACAGAGAAAGCTGGTCCGCAAGAGACAGTTGTGATAAGATTGTCGATAATATCTCAGCGTTCGAGACATGGCTTGACCTTCTGCCCAGTGGAGACTACGGATCGATTGTTAGCGGCGTCTTCAAAATGGTTGTCGGGGTATGGGTGGCTCTCTTCTTGATTGACCAAAATCTCACAATCCTAGGCTGCGAAGCGCGCACACGACGTCCGAGCAACAATTTTCGAGGCGCTGGCGGATGTACCTTATTGGGTTGGACGTGCGAATAGATACCGCGACTTGTACGCCGAATCCAAACCTCGAGACCTAGTACAGATGACAGCGCAGCTTTGTAGTGCCGTACTGATTGCTCTTCGACACATCATGATCTATTTCACGGAAGGTATCTTAAGTATGACAAGTCAATCATTGCATTGCATTCGTGTCTGGATTCCTGGCTGATCGTCTGCTAGAGAAAGCATGGAAAGCAATGGCGCAAGGCCGAGCCTACAAGCAAAATCTAGTCAGTCAGCTAGACCGGGTCCAAAAACCCGTCGGCAGGGTAGACCAGGAAGCCGCAGTCAGCTCACAGTACCGCATGAGAGACTTGGAAAAACTTTGCCAAAATATCATGACGCAACTGAACAATTTGAAGGAACAGCAAAACACCAAAGAATTTCGCATCGACGAAGCAACCAAACAGGATCTCTCAACACGCATTGGAGAAGCTATGGCGGGACATGTTGTCAATAACTTTTACAGTCAATTGTCCAGCAATCCAAGCATTGACGCGAGGATACGAGGTAAGCCTTTGGGGTGGTTAGAAGATTATTCTACTATCCACTGACGGGCGCAAAGTTGCAGTCCCGCCACGGACGCTAGAAGCTCGGCCATCCCCGTTAACAGCCGGTTTGGAGGAACGTAAGCTCAACCAGGCGCTTCCATGAAAGAGCACTTGCTGACTGGCAAAGCAGTTATGAGCTGGACGAGTCTTCTTCCAGCATTGCGATCTTCGCAGGACGTTCCTCAACAGGACTTGAAGCGCTGCCTAGACATGGGCATGCCACACAGCCTCACAAATCAAGACCGCGTCAAATGGATGATGCAGTCTTGCAAGCTCCGAGAATGGCTGAATTTCCCCCAATCCCGTACGCTCTTGATCAATGGCAATGGTGATGCAAATGAGACGTTTTCGTCCACGATGTTCTTATCTGCGAAGCTGTTGGAAAGTTTGGGGCATATCAAACCCATAATCTCGCACCACTTCTTCTGCTCGCTGCATACAAGATCTAGGGACGATATCAAGGATGACGCAGTAGCCTTGGTCAAAAGCTTCGTAGTTCAGCTACTGCTACGCGACATCTCCTGGGACCTTAGCTTCCTCTCGAAAGAAGACTTCGAAAAGATTGAACATGATGATCTAGAAACCGTTTGCGTGCTGTTACGGAAATTAACCCAAAAATTGCCGAGTACAACATTTATTTTCTGGATGATTGACGGCATCAACTACTATGAGCGCTCTGGGAGGCGGCGTGACTTTTTGAAAGTCATTCATGAGTTACTAAGGGTCATCAAAGAGTGCGACGACGTTGTCATCAAGCTGCTCCTCACTTGCCACGGCAAAAGCGCATACGCCAAAGATGCTCTTGAAAAGGACGATATACTGACGGTTCCGCTCTTCATCGATGGTAGTCGTCAGGGGTGGAGCGAGCGTGCATTTCAGAAAACACTAGGTCACGACGTTGAGAACTTCGATAAAACGAATCAAGATGACCACCCCTAGTCATGAGTAGTGATAGCATGTGAAGCAATACGCATTTCTTTTGAATTGACAAGGAGATTTTAAATGACTGACATTGCTTCTGTTAGGTAGTACTTGATGGCGATTTCATAATTAGATGACGAAACAAAAAAGAACTAAAACCATATCGAGGGACCAGGACAAGAGTCCAAAGTACAAACATGATACAGATGGAGTTCGAAGCAAGCTACTAGAAAGATGACAAGGACTCGAACAATGCGGCTCAAGCACTCGTTATTGCTACTACCTGAATGAACATACGATAAGTCTCTTCAAGCGTAGAAGCACGATATTTGAGCTATCACGAAGACTAGATACCAGAAGAAGTCACGCTTCAATAACTCAATACCATCAATAACATTGATTCGACTAGATTACAGAGAAGAGTAGAACGTGGAGATGCATTCGCGCCAATTGAGTGGGAGCATTGAGGACCCACGACGATTGTTAAACACTGGAGGCACTAGGGGAAAGATAGCAGAAAGTGGAGGGTGGCAGACCTTACCTCAAGGTGGAGGGAACTCACCTGTACGGATACTCCGCGCATACTTAGAGTATAAACTAAATGAGTGTATCTTCAGTTTCAGAACTCCTACACGCCGTTTTACGCACTTCTATTCTGGGTGGGTATTTGGAGGATCTATATGACCCAACTGTCATGATACTCTCCCAGGCGACTTTACCTGCAACACAAAGATCCTCAGTGTCGATACTGAAACCCTCGGATCCTTACGGTTTGAGGGCTGCTCTACACACAGCCATGTCAGCAGTTGCTCGGGTTATCGACTCACCGTTTAAATTACCGCTCCTTTGTAACATTTAGGGGTTCTACTTCCTGGCCCACTGCGTACTACCCACTCATGTATCTACAACTCATCCCAACGTTAAGTCTCTACTCGACTTTCTGTTAAGAATTATCACTACATGAGCACAGTGTGCTCGTCGTAACCATTTCCGGAAGAAGAGCATCGGGTTGTGGAATGGCAAGAGCTTCATCGTCCGGAGAGAAAAAGACCTCAAAACGACTACTTAGCGTGACTTCTTTCGTTCCACCTGGACATGCAAAAGGTCTCCTCGCTGCCTTCTTCACTCAGTTGATAAGAGACTTTTCCGATTCCAGGGATTGTCTAGAGCACACCAGAGTGTACTCACAACATCCCAGAAGCTCTTGATAATCTAAATTCGATAGCTCGTACATCTCGAGACACCTATTATCATTGCACGAGGCGACGACGAAAACTATATCGATCTTAAGCGCCTGATGCCAATAATGTTGCAGAAAGGGCTACAGCTACTCCACATGAGGGAGGAGGACCTGGAAATAATCATAAGATAATCTTCCACCCCCTTAGTATTTCGGTTTCTTATATGTGAAGCACTGTTGATGGTGCATGGCCAGGCCTTTTCTCCAGTTGTAGAAACGAAGAACGCCACTCGTGTACGACAGTCGCAAGTTATAGGCAAAAGTGCGGACGTGATGGCAAGGATGGGAATGTCTGCAGCTCAGCGCAAGACTGCCCGACTCCTCTGAGATTTACGAGATAATGGCAACAGAAACCACTGTCAGAATCAAACACGCGGAGTGAGACAACTACACATGCATCAAGTTAATCACCAGTCGTATGGACTCCGTCGTATATATCAATCGTAAACCAACTAGCGCACTCTAGTAGTAAAAAATACCAACTCGCCAGATTTCGACGAGCTAGCCAAGGGTTTTTATATTTGGAGGATCGGAGACGATGGCTGGGAGCAGAAGGGAAATGAATTCTCCTATTATTCTGGTGGAAGTGCAGTTTGAGAAACTGCGTAGGTAAAGACGGTGTGCTGCGATTTCCATTTAAATGATGCTGAAGATACTCTGATTATTTATCAAGACGCTCAAAAAAACGCTTGATGAAGTGCTCGGTGCTGATACATCACAAAGTGCAGAAACCAAGAACCCAGCTACCGGCAGTCAAATAAATCATCAGACCATTACCCAATAATCCAACGACGCAAAAGTCACGTAAATCAATTCTATGCCAGTTCTTCTCCAGTCCTACTCACCGCACCAGCGGTACAGTTATATCAAGTCAACAGCCGTACTATTTCCCGGCTGCGATTAGTCCACATGTACTATACACCTAAACACCCCCAAATTCTCTCTTAGCTAATGACTTACTTCGTGCAAGCCTTGAACGATCAGCTTCAGCGATAGGCCCCCCCCTGACCTTTCAGCAAGGTCCTCAACTTCAAACACTCATCTCAATCGCCTCTTGGGTCCCATCATATCCAAAAATATCAATGCAGCAGTCAATATTCCCCTAGCCGTTTTCCTCCGCGTTCCTTCTTGCGACGATCCTGTCGTTGTTGAAGATTGCATGAAGCTGGGAACGAGGCTCGTAGTTGTTTCTTAGATTGCTAGGGGGTATTTTTGCTTGTATAGAAGATGCTGGTTCTGTCGAGAATCCTAAAGTCGGAGAGGGGGGGGGGGAGCAGGTGTTTACTCTCAAGTGAATAGTAGTATCACATTTACTCAATGAGCCACCTCCTTCATCGAGCCAGCTAAACCTGGAAACCCATTTCAACCCTAACCCTAGACTGAATGACTCAACGAGGGTCCTAGCTCGTTAAGGAGTATTATAAGCAGTCTTCCACACCTGATATGATAACCGTCAACGCAATGATACACACATTGATGTATTAATCCTATTAACCAGTGTCTCAAGCATACAGAGAGAGAAAGAAAATGTAATTTTCAGCGCATTTCCGTGGCTGAAATCCAACATCTTTTCCTGAGTTTTTATGCTTGGTATGGAGATTGGATACTAACTTGAGGGTATGATGACGAAAGTTGACGTCAAGATTATGGGGGTTTCTAGGGCTCGGTGATGGAATGGAGATGGAGAAGTGCATTGGACCGACGGAACGTCTACGGAGTAAAAGATTCAAAGGCCCCAAGAGAAATGTTCGCCTTTGTCCCAAAAGTCCTTCAGACGAAATGGCCAACCTTAGCCAAAGATCACGAAGGAGGTCATTTATAATCCCATTGACACCATACACATCCTGATCCAACCCCGTTGCACAACAAAAACATCATTCTGATAACCAAATCAATCTCCGCTTCTCTCACAGCGCCCCTGGCATCTCCCACTCCTCTCCCCCTGACCTCGCGATACACCGCCCCTCCCCTTCACCCTCTCCCTCCCTCCACTCCAGCTTCCCCTCACTCTCCTCGGTACCAGCATCACCAGCTCACCATTTCTTACCGTCCAGCATGCTCGCTCGCTGCGTCTTCACAATAACATCCACAGAAGGTGTA
>JAABUT010001992.1_pt1 | contig 21115 bp, 14 predicted proteins | sample 5559281 | NCBI WGS metagenome assembly JAABUT01 (sample SAMN10711880, study PRJNA513359) | rock metagenome | isolation source: Antarctica rocks | place: Antarctica: Victoria Land, Ricker Hills nord | collected 2016-01-04
TCCGCTCCCAGTACAAGAGAACGGCTCTGGGCCGGCTGTGGTCGTTCATCAATCCGCTGGCGACGATCGCGATCTTCTCGCTGGTGTTCGGGTTGATCTTCGAGATGAAGATCGCGCCGAGCCGCTATTCAGGTGTCCATGTGTTCGCGCTGTGGCTGGCGGCGGCCCTGCTGGCCTGGAACTTCATCTCCGGCGCGGTGATGGGCGGCATGAATGCCCTGCTGAACAGCGCCAGCCTGCTGAGCAAGGTGTACTTCCCGCGGTGGATCCCGGTGGTGGCAACGGTTCTGGCCATGGCGGTTACCTTCGCCACCGAACTTGCCGTGCTACTGGTGATCATGGCTGTGTGGGGCGGGCCGAAGGTCCTGCTGATGATTCCGTTGTTGATCATCCTGACGGTCATCGTGATGGCGTTCGTCACCGGTGTCGCGCTGTCGTTGTCCATCGCGGTCGTCTATTTCAGGGACACCCAGCACTTCATGGCGTTGTTCATCCAGATCTGGTTCTACCTCACACCGATCATCTACCCCATCGACACGGTCGCGCACCTGCAGGACAGGTTGGGCGCCAGTGGCCACCCGTTCCCGCTGGGCACCCTGTGGGGGCTGAATCCCGCGTTCCGGTTCACCAACGCCTTCCGGAGCATGCTCTACGACTTCGAGGCGCCGAAGTGGGAGGACTGGGCAGGGTCGATCCTCTGGGCGGCGGCGGCGCTGGGGATGGGAACGCTGATCTTCCGTAAGTTCTCCAAGCGAGTGGTGGAGGAACTGTGAGTCGAAGTGCCGTCGAAGTGCAGGACGTGTCCAAGTCGTTCCGCATCTATCGCGAGCGCAACCAGTCTCTGAAAATCGCCCTGATGCGCGGGAAGCGGTCCGAGTACGAGGACTTCTGGGCCCTGCGCGGGGTGTCCCTGGAAATACCCGAAGGCAAGACCTACGGATTGATGGGCGACAACGGTTCCGGTAAGTCCACGCTGCTCAAGTGCATCGCCCGGATCCTGGAACCCGACACCGGCGCCATCCGCTCACGTGGAACTCTGGCGGCGATGCTCGAGCTGGGCTCCGGTTTCCATCCCGAACTGACCGGCCGCGAGAACGTCTACCTCAACGGCTCGATCCTGGGGATGGGCCGCCGGGAGCTGGACCGGAAGTTCGAGCAGATCGTCGAGTTCGCCGGTGTCGGCGCGTTCATCGATCAACCGGTGAAGAACTATTCGTCCGGCATGTACGTCCGGCTGGGCTTCTCGGTGGCCATCCACGTCGAACCGGACATCCTGCTGGTCGACGAGATCCTGGCCGTCGGCGACATGACGTTCCAGGAACGGTGCAAGGAGAAGTTCGCCGAGTTCAAGGACCAGGGCAAGACAGTCGTCGTGGTCAGCCACGGCCTCGGGGAGATGCGGACGTTCTGCGACCGGGCGGCCTGGCTCAGTCACGGCGAACTGATCGACGAGGGACCGGCCGCCCTGATCGTGGACAAGTACATCGAGGAGGGGCACAACGCCCGCCCGGTAACGGCCGGCGGGATGCGGCACGGCAGCGGCGAGATCCAGGTGGAGAAAGTGGAACTGCTGGACGCCCATGGACTGGATCTCCGCCAATTCGCCACCGGCGATCAGCTGACGATCCGGCTGCACTGGCGCGCGACCCGGCCGGTGGAGCGCCCGGTGTTCAGCTGCTCGCTGTCCTCGCTGGAAGGGATGCACATCTGGGCGCATCACACCTGGGACGCCGAGTTCATCCCGGCGGAGCTCCGGGGCGCCGGAACCATCGACGTCAGCATCCCGGCGCTCGCCCTGCAGCCGGGAACGTTCGACCTCAACACCTCTGTCGTAGATGACGCGCTCGCCCACTCCTACGACCAGTGGGTGAAGGCTGTCCGGTTCGATGTGCTGCACGGCCGGCCGCGCGAGTCCGGCGGACTGGTCACCCTCGGATCGCGGTGGAACAATCTGCGGCCGACGACACTGATGTCGACAGCGCCGATCGAAACCACCGCCATGGGTCACAGCGTGGGGTCAGCGCGAGGGTGACCGAACGCCTGAAGATTCTCATCGTCACCGACGACGCCCTCGGCGCCAAGATGGCGGGGCCGGCCATCAGAGCCTGGAACATCGCGGAAGCCCTTGCGCCGCAACACGACGTGCGGCTCGCATCCACGTTGCGGGCAGAGGCGTCTTCACCGAACTTCGCGGTCTGCGACGGATCGCCGGAGATGCTGCCGGGGATCGCCGAGAACATGGACGTCATCGTCACTCAGGGTTTCACCCTCTTCTATCGTCCGTGGCTGGCGGGGCTCGGGGCGAAGATGGTCGTCGACCTGTACGACCCGATACATCTGGAGACCCTGGAAGGCGAGGCCGGGGAGGACCGCGAGGACGACGCCAGGCACCAGCGCTTGGTCGACGGCTGCCTTCAGGCCCTGAAGATCCAGATCCAGGTGGGTGATTTCTTCCTGTGCGCATCGGAGCGCCAGCGTGATCTGTGGCTCGGGCACCTGTCGGCGCTGGGCCGGGTGAACGTACCGAACTATCGCCACGACACCACCTTGCGCAAACTGATCGACGTCGCACCGTTCGGGATACCCGAGGCCCCGCCGCCCACCGGTCGGGCCATCAAGGGGGTGATCGAGGGGATCGATGTCGGTGACACCGTCCTGCTGTGGGCAGGTGGCGTCTACAACTGGTTCGATCCCGTCACCCTGGTCAACGCGATCGCCGCGCTGGTTCCCCAGCACCCGACGCTCAAGCTGGTGTTCATGGGCACCAGACATCCATCGCTGGAAGACATCTCGACGACCGTGTTGCGTCAGGCCATCGCCGTGGCCGACGGACACGGACTGATCGGCAGCCACGTGTTCTTCCGCGAAGGATGGGTTCCCTACGACGAACGCGGAAAGTATCTGACCGACGCCGACATCGGCGTCTCCACCCATTTCCTGCACGTGGAGACCGCCTTCTCCTTCCGCACCAGAATGTTGGATTACCTGTGGGCCGGCTTGCCGATCGTCTGCACCGAGGGCGACGAATTCGCCAGAATCGTTGCGGAGCAAGGACTCGGCCGAGTAGTGGGATCCGGCGACACCCAGGGGCTGGTCGAGGCGCTGCGCGAGCTGTTGGACGACCCGGTCGAGATGGCCACGGCCGCGGCGGCCGTACGGGCAACCGCGCCGCAGTACCACTGGGCCCGGGCTCTGCAACCGCTGGTGGACTACTGCGCGGCACCCTACAGCGCCCTGGACAAGGGATCTGCCGCGGCGAACCCGGGCAGGGGCGCGGAACTGGGCGGTCGGATCGACCGGAGGCTGGCTCATGTCCGGGAGTACGCCGCGGTGAACGGCTGGGGGCGGCTGCTCCGGCGCGGCACCCGGCGGGTTCTGGCCCGGCTGCTCCGGCCCGTCCGCAGACTGCTCACCGTCGGAGGTTGAGAGCGTGCGGATCGCCGTCGTCTCAGCTCATTATCCGCCGAACTTCACCTCCGGCGGAACTCTGATCCCGCAACGCATCGCCGAAGGGTTCGCCGCGAGAGGCGAGCAGGTGTTCGTCTTCGCCGGCGCCCTGGATCCCGCCGAGCAGGACATGTGGTCGTGGACCGAGTTGACCGACTCCGGGGTCGAGGTGACCTGGTCGGTGATCAACTCGATGATCGACTGGGCCGGGGAGGACAACTTCCGCAACCCGCGGATCGAGGCCGCCTTCGCCGATTTCCTGACCAGGGTGCAGCCGGACGTGGTGCACATCCACAGCTTGCAGGGCTTCGGCGGCGGCATCGCTTCGCTGGCCAAGGCCAGTGGTGCGAGCGTGGTTCTGACCATGCACGACATGTGGTGGTGGTGCGCCCGGCAGTTCCTGGCCGAGAAGGACATGCGCCCGTGCAGCCCGGTGGTGTCCTGCGGAGTGTGCCCCTGCGAGGCCGGCAACGACTGGCTGGTGAACCGGAACCGGCTACTGGCCGCGCACCTGGAGAACGTCGATCTGGTCCTGGCGCCGTCCACCACCATGCGCAACCTCTTGCAGGCCAACGGGGTCGACCCCACCAGATTGCGGCTTGACGAGAACCCTGCCTCCAGCGCGGCGCACGGGCCGGTCGCCGTTCCGCTGCGCCGGGACCGGGATCCCGGCGGCGACCGACCGGTGCGATTCGTCTACGCCGGGGGGCCGCACCCGTTGAAGGGCGCCGACGTCACCATGGGCGCCGTCCGGCTGCTCGCCGGGACCGACGGCTGGACGCTAGACGTCTACGGCATGGAGCCGCCCGCCGATGCGCCGCCCCAGGTGACGGCGAAGCCGCGGTACCCAGCCCATCAGGTCGCCGCTGTGCTCTCCGGGTACGACGCGCTGTTGATGACATCGGTGGCGACCGAGTCGTATTCGCTGATCACCCGTGAGGCGCTGGACGTCGGGACTCCGGTGATCTCCGGCGACAACCCTGGACCGGCGGAGGTGATCGTCGACGGCCAGAACGGCCTGATCGTGCCCCGCGGCGACGCCGCGGCGCTCGCGGACGCCATGCGGTCACTGATCGATGACCGGCAGCTGCTCCGGCGGCTCTCCCCCGAGCCGGGCGGGATCCGGCTACGGAGCGTGAAGGACCAGCTCGACGGGCTGGCATCGCACTACCAAAGGCTGGTGAACGCCGGCCGGGATCCCGCGTCGCCGGCGCCCGGTGTCCCCGCCGGTGACGTCGCCGACCGCCCGATCCGGCGGGTGCTGCTGCTCACCGGCATCGACCGGGCGCCACTTCGCTATCGGGGCCGCCTGCCGCAGGAGGCGCTGGCCGATCTCGGCGTGCGGATGGATATCCGGCACTACCGGGACGTGGAGGCGCCGCGACTGGCTCGCAGCGCGGAAGCGGTCGTGCTGTATCGGGTGCCGGCGACCGAACAGATACTCGACCTGATCGACATGGTGCGCCGCCGTGATCAGCCGGTGCCGGTGTTGTTCGATGTCGACGACCTGGTCTTCGATCCCGGCGTGGAGCCCGAACTCCGTGAGACGCTGGCCCACCTGTCAGACGCCGAGCGCACGCAGTACTGGCGCGGAGTGCACCGCTATCGGACCACGCTGGAGGCCGCGGACGCCTACATCGGCTCCACCACGATGCTCTGCCAGGCCGTCGGGGAACTCACCGGGATGCCGGCTCACCTGTTCGGGAACGGTGTCGGCAGGCAGCTGGCCAGGGTGTCCGACGCCGAGCTGCGACGGGATCGGCAGGGCGGACCGCTGCGGATCGGTTACCTGTCCGGGACCAGCACCCACAACCAGGACTGGGCCTTCGTGGAACCTGCGGTGCTGCAGGTGATGCGGGAGTTTCCTGAGGTCGAGCTCTGGTTGGGCGGCCTGCTGCAGACCTCGCCGGCCATGGATGCGATGGCCGACCGGGTGCGGCGCACACCGCTGGTTCCCTGGCACGAACTCCCCCGGCTGCTCCGGGACATCGACGTGAATCTGGCGCCGCTGGCTCCCGGTTCCCGATTCAACGAGGCGAAGAGCTCCATCAAGTGGCTGGAGGCCGCGCTGGTGGGGACGCCGACGGTGGCGTCCCCGACCGAGCCTTTCCGGACCGACATCGAGCACCCGCGGACCGGTGTGCTGGCCGCCGATGTGCAGGATTGGACGGTCGAGCTGCGTTCGCTGCTGGCCGATCCCGCACGGCTGCACCGGATCGGACATGCCGCCCGCAGCCGTGCGTTGCTGACCTACCCCCCGAATCTCCAGGGGCGCCGCTACCTGCAGATCCTGGCCGCGGCCAGGCGGCAGGTCGCAGAGCACGGGCACCGGAAGATCTTTTCCGACTGGGAACCGGTCTTCGATTCCGAGGCGTTCATCCCGATAGCCGCCGAGCCGTACGAGCACATCGCCATCAACCTGAACGGGCAGCCTCCGGCCGGCCAGCGCACCGTGGCGCGGATCGCCGCCGACTACCGCACCAATGCGATCAACCATCTGCGCACCGAGGGAGCGGGCCGGACAGCACGCAAGGCGGCCGAAGTGGCACTCCGGTTGCCCCGCAAGGCATTACGCCGGATACGCTGATGCTGTCTGCCCGGCTGGACGGAACCCCGCTGCTCGGCGGCCGTACCGGTGTCGGCCGGTACACCGAGCACCTGGTGAGGGAACTGGCCGCCCGGAAGGATGTTTCGGTCGGCGTGACCGCGTTCACCCTGCGGGGGGCGGGCGGCTTGCCGGCAGCCGTCCCGCCCGGGGTCGCCACCAGGTCGTTGCCGATTCCGGCCCGGCTACTGCGTCGGGCGTGGGCCCGTACCGAACAACCGCCGGCGTGGATGCTCGCTGGTCGATCGGATGTGTTCCACGGCACCAACTTCGTGCTCCCGCCGACCGGCAGGGCGGCCGGCGTGGTCACTGTCCACGACCTCACCTATCTGGTGCATCCGGAGACCGTCGACGCCACCAGCCGGGAGTTGCTCGACCTCGTGCCCCGGTCCCTGCGGCGGGCCGGTGCGGTCGCCACTCCCACCCGGGCGGTGGCCGAGGCCGTCGGCGATGCCTACCGCATCGACCCGGGCAAGATCATCGTCACACCGCTGGGGGTCACCCGCAGCTGGTTCGACGCGGCGCCCGCCACCCAGCAGGACTTGCGCGCCTGGGGCCTGCCACCGCGGTACCTGCTGTTCGTCGGTGCCCGGGAGCCGCGCAAGGACCTGACGACCCTGCTGGCCGCGCACGCCGTTGCGCAGGCCGTCGAGCCCGATACCGCGCCGCTGCTGCTGGTCGGCCCCGACGGCTGGGGCGCCGACGACGCGCGTCCCCGCTCCGATGTTCGGCTCGCCGGCTACCAGGACCAGCGCCGGCTGCCGGCGATCGTCGCCGCCGCCGAGGCGCTGGTACTCCCGTCGCTGTACGAGGGGTTCGGCATGCCCGCCCTGGAGGCGATGGCTGCCGGCACCCGCACGATCGTGTCGGATGCCGCCGCCCTGCTCGAGGTGACCGGTGGCCACGCCGAGGTCTTCACCGTCCGGGACGTCGACGCCCTTGCTGACCTGCTCACGCCGCGGACCGACGAGCCTTCGGCGCGGGATCGCCGACGCCAGTGGGCATCGCGATGGACCTGGCAGGCCTGCGCCGAGGCCACCGTGACGGCATACCGCGCCGCGATCGGCTGAGCGCTCGGCGGCGCCGGTCCACTAGGGCGGAACTCGCTCGCTCTCGGGTCCGTCGCGGTGCTCACCGCAACGCTCGGTCTGCAGCAGTGGGACAGCATGCCCAGTACGCATGGCCCCGGCCGAACCGACTGAAGCCCGAACCGACCCGGGTAGCCGCGCTCGTTCGGCCGATCGACCCCGCCGGACGGTTCTGGGAACGGCGAACTCAGCCAGTATGGTCGACAATCATGGCTGACCGCTCGGAGACGACCACTCCTACCGAGACCCGGTCACTCGTTTCTGTCGCCCAGCCCGCCGGATTCTCGATGGAAGCCCACCCGGTGTTTGCAGCCCGGATCCGCGACGAATCGCCGGTCACCCGACTTCAGATCAGAACGACGGCTGTCGGCGTGGGCGGCGCCATCGTGGCGTTCCTGTCGATCTGCCTGCTGCGGATCGCCTCGATCAAACCCTTCGTCGCCGGCGACGAGAACCAGCACGTCGACTATGCCCTGCGGCTCTGGCACGGCGTGCTGCCGGGACATCTGGCCGACAACACGGTCGCGGAGATGCCGGGCCAGGCCGTGCAGGGGCAGTACGTGGCGAATCATCCGCCGCTGTACCCGTATCTGGTGGGCTGGATCTTCCGACTCGGTATGGCCACCGGCCATCCCAATGTGTCCGTCTACCTGGGACGCGGTGTCGGTGCACTGTTCGCCGCGGCAGCCATCGCACTGATGGCGGCAACCGCCTTCCTGATCGGTGGCCGGCTCCGCGCACCGCTGGCGATCGGAACTGCGTTGGTGATCGCCGCGGTGCCCACCGTGATCGGCGTCGCGACCTCGGTGCTGAACGACTCGTTGGCCATGCTCTTCAGCGCCGCGATGTTGTACGTCCTGGCCCGGATGGTGCGGGACGGCGTCACCATCGGCGACATCGTCCGGCTGGTGATCGTGTCCTCGCTCGGCATGCTGTCCCGCGTCCAGACGATCGTCCCTCTGGTGGTCTGCGTCGGCGTGTTCATCGTGATGGCACTGGCGCCGCAGTGGTTCCCGTCCGCCGTAGACGCGAAGGTCCGGCGGCCCCGCGCCTGGATCGCGGCCGGCGCCTCCCTGGTGGTTCCGCTGCTGGCCTGCGGATGGTTCTACCTGCTGAACAGCAGGCGATATGGCGATCTGATCGGCTCGCACATGGCCGGCCCGGTCTCGCCGGTCCTCCCGCACGACTCGTTGCTGAGCATCAGCGCTCGTCCCGGATTCTGGTTCTACCTGTTGAGTCAGCTCTTCGGCAGATTCCCGTCTTCCGATCCGGCAGCCATGCACGTCACCCGGAAATGGCCCTCCGCCGGCGGTTCCACTTTCTACTGGCCGCTCATCTTCGCCATCGCGGCGATCGTGGTGCTGCTGGTCGGACTGCTCATTGTCGCCGTCCGCCGGTTCCCCCGGGCGCGCCGGATGCCGGAGATGGCTAACAGCGGCCCGGGCATCGTCGACCTCAGAGTTACGCTGATCCACCTCGGTCTGGCGCTCACCCTCGTCGGCGCGATCGCGCAGACAGCATCCCACTACTCCATCGGCGGATCCGCCCATTCCCGTTACCTGCTGGGCGGTTTGACGATCTACGCAATCGCCATCGCCGCGGCGTCCCTGGCCTGGCGACGACTGAGGTTGTTGCCGCTCGCACTGATGGTGGTCGGTGGCCTCGGCGGAACCTGGATCACCTGGGAGGGCGTGCTGGCCCGTCGGCAGATCGGGCTCACCGGCTTCCTGCCGCATTCGGTAGCAGTGGCCATGGGACGCAACGGGGTTCCGCTGTCGGGGTTGCTGACGATCGTGGTCGGGCTTCTGATGCTGGCCGGGATGGGTGTGGCGCTCACAGCCTTCCAACGAAGCGCGCCGACGGAGACAGTCCAAGGCGCGGCCGTCCCGCATTTGAGCGGCGGCACGGGATGAACCCGGGCCACCGGCCGCCGGACACCGAGGCGGCCACCGAAGATGTGCGTGCTACCACCTCCGACGAGCCGGCCCAAAAACAGGAGGTTGACACCGGACCTCTTGGCACGGACAAAGGGATCAGCCCGGTGGTACCGGAAAGCGTTATAGCGCAGAGCTTTCCTGCCATCATCAGGCTGGCCACCCTGGCCTTCGCCGCGGTCATGCTCGGCTTCCTGGTGCTCTACCCGATCTTCATGGGCTTCGACGAACAGCATCAACTGGACCGGATCTACGAGGTCACTGATGGCCAGCTGCTGCCGATCCCCGGCCAGGAGCCGGTCAACGAGGCAGTATCTCGGTCCAGCGCCATGCTGTTCCAGGGATATCCATTCGGCCAGGCGCCCACCTGGGACCAGAAGCCGTCACTGCCCCGCGACCAGCGGCCGAGCCTGTCCCAGCTCGGGGGACTGGACGACGACCCTCCCGGCGGATACATCAACCAACTGTCGCAGCATCCACCGCTCTACTACTGGATGCTGGGCGCGGCGATGGCCCTGATACCGGGTCACGACTCGATCCCGGTCGATCAGCTGGTCTTCTGGCTACGGCTGATCAACGTCCTGATCCTGCTGCCGCTGCCGTTCCTGTTCTGGCGGGGCACCGCGCACCTGACCGACGACGGCCCGGCCGCCCGAGCTGCGGCGTTCCTGCCGCTGATCATCCCGGCGCTGCCCCGGATCGGCGCCACCATCAACAACGACAATCTGGCGATTCTGGCCGGAACTGCCACCCTGGCGGCCCTGACGGCCGTGCTGCGCGGCGATCTGAGCTCGCGGCGAGGCTGGCATGTCGCCGTGCCGCTGGTAATCGCGCTCTGGTGCAAGGGCACCTCCCTGCTGTTGTGCCCCGTCGTCCTGGTCTGCTACCTGATCGGCTGGGCAACCGTCCGCGGCAAGTTCCCGGTCAGAGCCGCAATCCCGGTCGGGATCGGCGCCATCGTCGGACTGGCCTGGTGGGTCCAGAACGTCTTCCGCTACGGAACCCTGCAGCCCAACGGTTTCGGCGACTCGTACACCCAATTTGGCGATCCGCTCCGCACGCCGGGCACCCCGTTCGACGCCGCAGTGTTCTGGGATTTCGTCTGGCGGAACTTTCCGACCAGGTTCTGGGGGCAGCTCGGTGAGCCGGAGCCACCGTATCTGCAGCCGTGGATCATGGTGACGCTGACGGGCCTCGTGCTGGTCGGGCTACTTCTTGCCGTGGTCTTCGCGCGCGGCGTCCGGCTGGCCACTGCCGTGTTGTGGCTCTTCGGGATCGGGGCGCTGGCGTTGATCATCCGGGACGGCCTGGCATACAGCCAGAAGTACCAGGGCTTCACGGGCCTGCAGGCTCGATACGCTTTCCCGCTGCTGTTCGGCCTGCTGGTTCCCATCGTAATCGGTTTGGGCAGTGTGCTGCGGCGGCGAGCGGTGTGGCTGTCGCCGGCGCTGCTGGTGCTCGGGATTGTCACCACAGTGGCGTCCTTCTACCTGTGGATAAATCGGATGATGCTGCCGACCGGCACCCTGTTGGCGCCCGGGTCGGTGCGCCGGGCACTGGCCAACATCACCCGGTTCTTCCCGTTCCCCACCGCGATCTCGGTCGGCATGATTATGCTGATCGGGACCGCGTTGGCGACGGCAGTTGCCGGCGTGACGATACTTACCGTCCGGTCGATCCATTCGGAAAGCGGGTCGACGCCGGAGCCGTCAGGGACGAAAGGAGTCTCCGCCGGTGCGGAACGCGTCAGCGAGAGCGTCCCGCCAGTGACGCAGGGACGGCAGGCCGGCGGCCAACCAGGCATCGGCGCTGAGCACTGAGTAGGCCGGTCGCGGCGCCGGCCGCGGGAACGCGTCGGTGGTGATGGGCCGCACCCGCTCCGGGTCGGCGCCCAGCTCTTCGAAGATCGCCCTGGCGAATCCGAACCAGCTGGTCTGGCCGGCGCCGGTGGCGTGCAGCACACCACCGGGAACATCGGCAACAGCCAGTGCGATCAGGCCGGCGGCCAGGTCGGCGGTCCAGGTGGGCGATCCCAGCTGATCGTCGACGACGGTGATGCTCGGATTGGTGGACTCGAGCTTGGCCATGGTCTTGACGAAGTTGCCACCGGAGGCGGCGCTGTACACCCACGCGGTACGCACTACATGGGCGGCAGGATGTGCGGTCAGCACAGCCTGCTCGCCGGCCAACTTGGAAGCGCCGTAGACGTTCTTGGGTCCGGTCGGATCGTCCACCTGGTAGGGGCGTTGCGCATCTCCCGGAAAGACATAGTCGGTGGAGACGTGGATCAGCCCGGCGCCGTGCTCGGCGGCGGCCTCCGCCAGATTCCGGGCACCGGCTTCATTGACCGCGTATGCCCGCACCGCGTCGGTTTCCGCGGCGTCCACGGCGGTGTAGGCGGCCGCATTGATCACCACCGGCCGGTCGGCCCCGCGCGCGAAGTCGCTGACCGCCCGTTCGACGGCGGCCAGATCGGTGATGTCCAGCGCCCCGGAGGCGAGGCCGGTGGCCGCTACGCCGCCCGCGGCGGCGGCAGCCCGCAGGTCCGATCCGAGTTGGCCGCCGGCACCTGTGATCAGCAGAGTCGTCATGGCAAAGGATTCTGCTGCATCGCTCCGTGCGGGTCCTCCGGCGGGTCGGGCGACTACCGCCGTCGCCGTCATTACTGTTGAACCCTGGGTGAGGGGTTTCACGGCAGAGCTGCCCGAGGGCACGCAACCCCGAGGTTCCGCCCGCGTCGTCAACACCGGGCGGCTATCAGGATGACCACGGCCGGCCTGGCAGCAGGCCGACCAGCGCCATCGGACCAGGAAGGCTGAAAAAGGATGACTCATCCCTCCGGAGGCGGGCCGCAACGTGGCCCGCGCCGGTACGGACCCAATTCGGCCACCTCGCCGACCGCTCGAGCCTGGTCGGAGCTGGATCGGGCGCATACCAGGGTGATGCCGCCGACCGACGACGCTCGCGGTGCGCCACCGGTGCGCGCCGGCGGAGCGGGAGGTCCGGTCGACCCGCCACGGCGGGTGGGACCGGGTGGACCCGGTGGACCCGGAGGAGCGGCTCGCCGTGATGGCGGCCCGGCTCCCGGGTGGCTGATCGGCGGGCGCATCGTGACGGCCCTGCTGGCTGTACTGGTGCTGTTGGGTGCCGGACTTGGGTCCGTCTGGAACATCCAGGGCACCTCGAGCGCGACCAAGGACGCCAAGCAGGCGGCGCCTGCCGGTAAGGGGACGAACATCCTGCTGATCGGGTCGGACTCGCGGACCAATGCCGATGGCAGTCCGCTGTCAGCAGACGAGCTCAAGAAGGTGGCCACCGAGGCATCGGGTGGCGTCAACACCGACACCATCATGGTGCTGCACATCCCCGACGGCGGCGGCAAGGCCACCGCCGTTTCCCTCCCGCGGGACACCTGGATCGATCAGGACAACGTCAGGGATCTTCCTGGTCCGTACAGTTCAGGGGCTCAGGGCGACTACAAGCCCAACAAGATCAACGCCTTCTACGGGACGGCGAAAGCGTTCACCCAGGAGTACCTGGTCAAGCGGAACATCGGCGGCGCCGATCGCGAGCTGAGGTCCAGCGAAGCCGGGCGGAAGATGCTCATCCAGGTGGTCAGCCGGTTCACCGGACTGCACATCAATCACTTCGCCGAGGTCAATCTGATCGCCTTCTACACGATCTCCAGCGCCATCGGCGGAGTGCCGGTGTGCCTGAACAAGGCGGTGAAGGATCCGATGTCCGGCGCCGACTTCAAGGCAGGCCCGCAGGAGATCCAGGGCACGGCCGCGCTCTCCTTCGTCCGACAGCGGCACGGGTTGCCGGGCGGCGATCTGGACCGGGTGCGACGTCAGCAGGCGTTCCTCGGGGGTGCGATCAAGAAGGTGCTGTCTCAACCGACCACCATTCCCGGACTCGTCGCCGCCGCGAAGAAGGCGCTGGTGATGGATTCGGATCTGGATCTCGCCAGCCTGGCCGTCCAGATGAAGGATATTTCCTCGGGCAACGTCAGCTTTGTCACCATCCCCACCCATGGCCCGGCCGGGGGCGCTGGCACCGATGCGCTGGCGACCGACCCGGCCGAGATCAGGGCGTTCTTCGCCGGCCTGGATCGCCCGGCTACAGGGCCCGCCAGCGCAGCGCCATCGACGGCCGTCCAGAAGCTGAGCGTTGACGTGCAGAACGGCACGATGACGGCGGGTATGGGCAAGTCGGTGGCGGCCACCCTGAGCAGAGCGGGTTTGTCGGTGACCGATCCAACCGACATGCCGGGTAAGAGCAGCTCCCATCAGCTCGCGGCGACGGAGGTCCGCTTTCCGGCGGGCCAGCAGACCTCCGCCGCGAAGGTTCAGCGGGCTCTCGGCTACGGCAAGCTTCGGCAGGACGCGGACGTCGCGGCCGGGCACGTGCTGGTGGTCGTCGGAACCGACGCGCCGGCGCCGGGCCAGGGTCTGCGGTCGACGGTCAGGGCGCTGCAGGTGCCGGCCCCGGATCGGTTGGCGGCCCCGGCTCCCGGCACCGGCTCGGCTGCGCCGGTCAGCGCCGCCTCTGTCGGATGTGTGAACTGACTCAGAACGCCGGCACGGTGACGGCGCAGTTGCTCGGGCCGCTGCTCACCGGAGATCCGCACACACCTCGGTTGGTGGTCTACGCCGGGGCATCGCGCACGGAGCTGTCCACCGCCTCGCTGGCGAACTGGTCGGCGAAGGTGGCCGGTCTGCTGGTCGATGAACTGGGGACAGCTCCCGGCGATCTGATAGCGGTGCGGCTCGGCGCCGGCTGGCAGACCGCGCCGATCCTGCTCGGCTGCTGGTGGGCGGGTGCCGTGGTCACCGACGCGGACGATCCGGGTGCCGCCGCGGCCTTCGTGGCCGACGGGCAGGACGCCCTGTCTGACGAGGTGTTCGTGGTGTCGGGGCATCCGCTCGGTGCTCCGTCGACGACAGTGCTTGCCCACCAACGAGACTTCACCACCTCGGTGCTCGGCCAGGCCGACACGTTCGGCGCCGGACCGGCCGGGCAGGACTCCGCGCCGGCGGTGAGGTGCGGGGAAAACGAGCTCAGCGTCGGTGAGGTGGTGCGCACGGCGCGCGCCTCCGGTGAGCGGTTCGGCGCTCAGGCGCGGGTGCTCAGCGACGCGCTGTGGACGTTGCCGGAACCGCTGGTGCCATTGCTGTTGGGCGCGCTGTCGGCCGACGGATCGCTGGTGCAGTTGGTCGGCGACGGAACGCCGTCAGCAGCACACCTGGCCGAGGTCGAGAAGTGCACCGTTCGCTGGGCTTGACCGGCGGACCTATCGCAACAGGCTGCGGGCCATCACCAGGCGCTGGATCTGGTTGGTGCCCTCGTAGATCTGAGTGATCTTGGCATCTCGCATCATCCGCTCGACGGGGAAGTCCCGGGTGTACCCGTAGCCGCCGAGCAGTTGGACCGCGTCGGTGGTGACCTTCATCGCCACATCGGAGGCCATGCATTTTGCCGCCGAGGCCAGGAAGCTCTTGTTGGCATCTCCGCGTTCGGAGGCGGCTGCGGCCTGGTAGACCAGGGTGCGGGCAGCCTCTATCTGCATGGCCATGTCGGCGATCATGAACTGCAGCCCCTGGAACTCGGCGATCACCCTGCCGAACTGCTTGCGCTGCTTCACATAACCGATGGCCACGTCGAGGGCTCCCTGGGCGATTCCGATGGCTTGGGCGCCGATGGTCGGCCGGGTGTGATCAAGTGTGGCCATCGCGGTGCTGAAGCCGGTGCCCGGCTCCCCGATGATCCTGGTCCCGGGTATTCGGCAGTTGTCGAAGTGGATCTCCCTGGTCGGCGAACCCTTGATGCCGAGCTTGCGTTCCTTGGTGCCAACGGAGAATCCCTCGTCGTCGGCGTGCACCACGAATGCCGAGACACCTTTCACCGTGCGCCGTGCGGACACCGCCGACGGCAGGGTCGACGCCGGGGCCGGGGCCGGCGCGGCGTCCGGATCGGTGACCGCCATGACTGTGTACCAGCTGGACTCACCCGCGTTGGTGATCCAGCACTTCGTACCGTTCAGGACCCAGTCGTCGCCGTCCGGCCTGGCGCTGGTACGCATGGCGGCGGCATCGCTGCCCGCCTCCCGCTCGGACAGCGCATACGAGATCATCGCCGCGCCGGAGGCAATCTGCGGCAGCACCTGCTTCTTCAGCTCCTCGGAGCCGGACAGGATGATCGGCATCGAGCCCAGCTTGTTGACGGCCGGGATCAACGAACTGGAGGCACACACCCTGGCCACCTCCTCGATGACGATGACGGTGGCCACCGCGTCGGCGCCGGCGCCGGCGTAGGATTCCGGGATGTGCACGGCGTTGAAACCCGATTCGGAGAGCGCCTTCTGCGCCTCGACCGGATAACGCTCGTTCTCATCGCAGTCGGCGGCGTATGGCGCGATCTGCTTCTCCGAGATCTCCCTGACCGCCGCCCGAATGGCACGGTGATCCTCGGTGAGTGCGAACAGGTTGTCGTCCGAGTCGGTGCCCACTGCTCCCCCTTCCGGATTGTTACTGGCGAGTAATAGATGGTAGCTCCGCCCCGTCCGGCCACCATCCGCGGCGGACAGGGCATCCCGCACCGCCGGCCCTGGTGGCGGGCCCGTGCGCCCCTACGACTCTGCACCGACACCGGAGCAACACGCCCACTCTGCACCAACGGACGGAGCAACACGCCCACTCTGCACCAGCGGACGGAGCAACACGCCCACTCTGCACCAGCGGACGGAGCAACACACCCACTCCGGAGCAGAGTGTCAGTCGTACCCAACCGCCCCATCCGGGCGCAGATCTCGAAGCCGACACCGACTCGGGTGAGATTCCACGGGGGCGCCGGCCACTCGGGCATTCCTCCACACAGACGTGCCGAACCCCTTCATTTGTGGACAACTGTGGAGCGCCGCCGTGAGCAGTCCATAGTCATGTAGGAGAACCAGAAGGTTCGGATCAGACTGGGGGCCATTGTGTTCGATGCATCCGGCCTACTGCGTCGCGCACGCAGGCTGGCCGATCTCAGCCAGCGAGAACTCGCGGTGAGAGCCGGTACCGGCGTGGCGACGGTCGGTCGCGCCGAGTGCGGCGGCGCCGTCTCGTTGCGGATGTTCGCTCATCTGGTTCGGGCAGCCGGCTTCGAACTCGTGGTCGTCAATGCCCTGGGCGAGCCGCTGGACCCGATGCGGTCGGATGCGATCCGGGATCACGGCGGTCGGCATTACCCGGCTCATCTGGATCCAACATCGACCTCCGTCAGCCGGCGCGTTGCCGGTTTGGCGAGAGATCGGCCGATTCCGCGGCTGTCTTTCAACCGCCGCGAATACCGGGACGCGGAGCGTCGTAGGCAACGCCGTCAACCCCTCGACCATCCCGGTCCCGAAGATGTCATCGACCGCCTCGACCCGTGAGGTTCACATGTTCTGGTAAGCAACTGAATGCTCGGCGCGCCTTGGTGATCGGCGTTCCCACGTTCTGTGGACGGCGTGCTCAGGTCCGGTCGGTCTGCAGCCTCTCGTGAGTGGCCAGCACGGTCGCGGCCAGATCGTCCGCGTAGGCAGCGAGCTCGCCGGCCAGGCGGCGAGCATCCGGCTCCGGCGAGCAGGCCAGTATCCGCAGCGCGAGCAACGCTGCATTCTTCGCACCGCCGATGGACACCGTGGCCACCGGCACCCCGGCCGGCATCTGCACCATCGACAGCAACGAGTCCATCCCGTCCAGATGTCGCAACGGCACCGGCACGCCGACGACCGGCAACACTGTGGCCGAGGCAATCATGCCCGGCAGGTGTGCAGCTCCCCCGGCGCCGGCGATGACGACCCGAAGCCCTTGGCCGGCAGCAGCTCTCGCGTAGTCCAGCACTCGTTGCGGTGTCCGGTGAGCGGAGTAGACCCCCACGCGATAGCCGACTGCGAAGTCGTCCAACAGTTCCGCGGCGCCGCTCATCACCGACCAATCCGAGGCGCTACCCATCACCAGGCCGACCAGCGGGTGGTCCGTCATGTGCGCCCCTTGGAATCATCTGCCGCCGCAACATGTGCTGAGTAGCCGTCCGCCCATGAACCGCCGCCCAACCAGTCCGCGGACAGCCGAGCTACTTCGCGCAGCTGCGGTAGATCGTCGCCACACACGTTGACGTGCCCGAGCTTGCGTCCCGGGCGAAATGCCTTGCCGTACAGGTGAACCTTCACCTGCGGAAATCGCGCTGCGAGATGATGCACCCTCTCGTCCATGCCGACGGCGGCACCCGGCTGGTCCGGGGGGCCGCCCAGCACGTTGCCCATCACCGTAAACGGCGCCACCATCTCAGTACGCCCCAACGGATAATCCAGCACCGCCCGAAGGTGTTGTTCGAACTGTCCGGTCAGCGATCCGTCCATGGTCCAGTGCCCGGAGTTGTGCGGCCGCATGGCCAGTTCGTTGACGAGCAGGCCGTCAGGGAACTCATCGTCCCGGTCCACCTCGAACAGCTCGACCGCCAGAACCCCGACCACCCCGAGCTCCGCAGCAAGCCGCAGCGCGAGATGCTCTGCTGCGACGGCGATATCGGGATCGAGGTCGGGAGCGGGCGCTATCACCTGGATGCAGATGCCGTTCTGCTGGACGGTCTGCACCACTGGCCACACGGCGGCCTGGCCGAACGCCGACCGCGCCAGCACGATCGACAGCTCCCGGCGCATCGGCACGAATGCCTCGATCACCAGGTCCGTCGCGCCGGCCAGTTCGGTCGCCACTGCGGCCGCGCGCTCCGGGTCCGGCAACACCCACACGCCGCGACCGTCGTACCCGCCCCTGGCCGTCTTCACCACCACCGGCCAACTGTGCTGTTCGGCGAACCGGGAGACGGCCCCCGCCAGGTCGGACCCGCTGACCACCGTGTACGCCGGCACTGGCACGGCGAGTTCAGTCAGCCGCCGACGCATCGCCGCCTTGTCCTGAGCGAAGATCAGGGCGTCCGGCCCGGGATACACCCGGTGCCCCTCCGACTGCAGGACGCGCAGATGCTCGCCGGGCACGTGTTCGTGATCGAACGTCACGACGTCGCATCCGGCTGCGAAGCCCCGCAGTGCCGCGAGATCGGTGTGCCCGCCGATCTCCACGTCCGGCGCCACCAGCGCGGCGCAGTCGCCGGGATCGGCGGCCAGCACCCGAAGGCTCTGACCGAGCGCGATCGCGGCCTGGTGCGTCATCCGGGCCAGCTGGCCACCACCGACCATGCCGACCCGGGGAAGCCCGGTGCGCGGATCCACTTTCGCCAGCCTAGTCGGGGCGGTGCCCGGGGCAGACGGGTGACGTCAGCGACTCAGGTTCGCGACCAGTTGGGTCGCCATGCCGACCGTGGACGGCAACGGCTCGATCCAGCTCCGCACCTGGACGTCACCGACCAGGTCATCGGAACCGAGCAGTCGCTTGGCCGTCGATTGAGCGAGAGCGACCCGCCGCGGAAGCCCGCGCCCTCGTTCGCAGAGCACCGCGATCACCCAGTCGGACAGAACCGCCAGGCTCTCCCCCCCGTCGAAGACAGCGCGGAGTCCATCGGCAACGATCACCATCGGCAGCCGCCGACCCAGGGCATGCCCTTCGGCGTCCACGCTCACCATCACCAGGGCATGTGATTCGTTCACCGGAATGCCTGCGGCAGCGCCGGCCCGGTACACCTCCTCCAGACGGACCTGGAGGTAACCGAGAATGGCCAGGCCGGTCATCGGGTCGATGATCTCGCCCTGCGGTGCGGTCGCCTGCTCGGACCAGCCGAGCGAAACCGCCCGGCGCAGCTGTTCGGCGAGGTCGGCCGCCACCAGCGTCGCCAGAGCATCGATGTCCGCCAGCGTTTCCGGTAACCCGACGCCCGCTGCGGCCCGCTCTCGGCCCAACCGCTCGGCGGCATCCCAAGGCACTCTCCCGTCGACGAGTGCTTCGCACAGCGCGTCAACAGATGCCTTGAACCAATCCGATGGGAACGCCCAGCCGGCGGATTCGGACAGCGCCCGCCACGTGTCCCGTAACGACTCCGGTGACTGCGGCGGCTGGCGCGGCGGAATGAGCGGCATGACAAGGGCGCGTCCTTTCGACATTGCGCAACAGTTCGGCATACAGGGAACGACGTCGTCACCGCATTGTCACGCTGCCAGGCACCAGTTCATCCTTTAGGGTGGCGGAACGTATGGTCAACCCATCGGTGCGACCATCGGGCTCTCTTCTGGGAATGTCCACCGCAACGGTTGGCCTCTCGGACGGTGCGACAGGCACAATCAACTGCCTGTCCCGCTGGCCGGGACCATCGCCGGTCTGGGAGGTGAGCGGTGACCGAACCGATTCATCTGGTTGCCGGCGACCCCGAGCTGATCACCCGGGTGCGCGGGGGTGACCGGGACGCCTTCGGTGAGCTCTACCGGCGCCACTTGACGGCAGCGACCAATCTGGCGCGACAATTCGCGACCGGATCTTCGGCGGTCGATGACCTGGTTTCCGAATCCTTTGCCCGAGTTCTCCAGACGCTGGTTTCGGGCAAGGGCCCGGACACCGCATTCCGCGCCTATCTCTTCACGACACTGCGGCACACCGCCTACGACCGCACCCGCAAGGACTCGCGGATCGCCTTCACCGGCGACAACACCGAAATCGACCTGCCAACCGACGATGCCGACCCGGTACTGCTGGCTGCCGAGAATCAGCTGATCGGTCGGGCATACGGTGCGTTGCCGGAGCGATGGCAAGCTGTCCTGTGGTACCTGGCCGTCGAAGGTCACTCCCCTGCGCAGACCGGCCGACTGCTGGGCATGAGCCCCAATGCCGTCACCTCACTGGCCTTCCGGGCGAGGGAAGGTCTGCGCGAGAGGTACCTGCAGGCCCATCTCGACCGCACCGACTCCGGCCAGTGCCGGGCGATCGTGAACCGGCTGGGCGCCTGGACGCGGGACGGCTTGTCCAAGCGCGAACGTTCGGTGGTGGATGCCCACCTGGAAATCTGTGACGACTGCCGCGCACTGGCCGCCGAACTGGTCGAGGTCAATTCCGGCCTACGCGCTCTGCTGGCCCCGCTACTGCTGGGCAGTGCCGCCCTCGGATACCTGGCGCTGCTCGGACCGGCGCCGGCGTTCGTCCAGCTCGGTGCATTGGGCCTGGGTGGCAAGGCCGTCAACGGTGACGGAACTCCGGCGTCGACCGAAGCTGCCCTCCGCACAGCCGGTGGGGGGTCCGGCGGCGGTGGACCCGCGGCACCGAACGGGGCGACCTCTGCCGGCTTGGCCGGCGATGCCTTGGGATGGCTGCGCGTGATCATCCGATCACCGAGGGCTGTGGCGGCAGCCGGAGGGGTAGCGGTGGCCACTGTCGTCGCCCTGGTGCTGGCGCTGGCGGTCAACAGGGGCAGCACGGCGCCCCCGGTGGCCGACGGCGATCGGGCAGCGGCCACGACGGCGATCGGCCAGAACACCATCGGCGGGCCGGCCGGGGACCAGGCCAGCGGCGGAGCTGGCGGCGCCGGTACTGGCGGCGGAGCAACCGAGACGACCGCAGCCGGGACGGCCGTGAACTCGGGTGGCAGATCGGCAACCGGGACCGCCCCGGCAGGCACCGGCGCCGGCAATGCGGGCCGCCGGACGTTCCCGGCTTCGACCTTCCCGCCCTATTCGTCGCTCCTGCCGCCGGCGCTCCCCGGCACATTCACCGCCGCGGCGACGAATGGGCGATCGTCGGCCGGCGCCGGCGTGCCACCCGGAATTCCAAACATCAACGGCCCAAACGTCCAAGGACCGGCGACGAGCGCTTCCACGACGGGTGCCGCTGGATCGGTGGCCATTCCGCCGGGTGCATCACCGACGAGCCCCTCCGCCATCAGCACCCCCACCGCATCTCCGACGGCGGCCCGCGCCACCGCCGCCCCCACCAGCCCGCCGCCGACCACCTCTCGGCCAACGACGACCAGTCCCCCCACGTCGACCACCTCGCGGACCTCGACCACCACCACCCCCACTTCCCGCACGTCGACCACGTCCCCACCGACGACCACTGCTCCGCCGTCGACCACTGCTC
>JAABUT010001993.1_pt1 | contig 21106 bp, 20 predicted proteins | sample 5559281 | NCBI WGS metagenome assembly JAABUT01 (sample SAMN10711880, study PRJNA513359) | rock metagenome | isolation source: Antarctica rocks | place: Antarctica: Victoria Land, Ricker Hills nord | collected 2016-01-04
CTGCTATCAGCCGGGGACAACCCGCACCGGCTGGCGAGCGAGCGCTCCTGGGCGGCGCTGCTGGGCTCCAACCCGATCCCGGCCAGCAGCGGCAAGACCCACCGGCACCGCCTCAACCGCGGCGGCGTCCGCCAGGCCAACGCCGCGCTCCGGCGCATCGCCGTCGTACGCATGCGCAGCCACCCCGACACCCGCGCCAACATCGACAAGAAGAGCAAAGAAGGCAACAGCAAGCCCGAAGCGATCCACTGCCTCAAGCGCTACATCGCCCGCGAACTCCACGCCAAGCTGCCACCGAAAGCCCTCGCTTGACAGTAGGAGCACCGCTTATCGACGGCGGCTAACGGCTCCCCTCTACGTCAAGAGGCCCGCTTGACCCTTGGCGGTTGAGGCGTAGCGTCGGCCGCGGCGGGTCGGGTTAGTGACTTGTCCGAAGGGCTGACCGTTGGGGTTGGGTCAGACGCGCTGGATTGCAGAGTCGCCCCCGAATGTCCTTCCCGGCCCGCCGCGGCCGCTCGTGCTTGGTCTTCGAGGAGCACTCGGTAGACGGCGTCGGAGAGCCGGCGTTTCATGCAGCGCAGGGCGCCCTTTTTGCCCTTGCCCTCGGCGACCTTGCGCCCGTAGTAGGCGATGCCTTGCTCGTCGGTGCGCTTGTGGCTCATCGCGGCGTGATGCAACGCGCTGTTGAGCTTGCGGTTCCCGGCCCGGGACAGCCTGTGTCGCACGACCTCGCCGGAGGACACCTCAAGCGGGGCCGTGCCCGTGTAGCTCGCGAAGTGATGCTTGCTGGGGAACCGGCGGACATCACCGACCTCGCCCAGCACGACCGCCGCGGTCGTGATCCCGACGCCCTTGATGTTCGTCAGGGTCGTGCCGGTCGCCTCCACCGCGGTCTTGATGCGGCCGTTGATGTCCTTGATCTTGCGGTCAAAGGTGACGAGGTCGTCAAGGAAGTCGACAGCGAGCTGGCGTCGGGCCTTGCCGGCGGCGTGCCTGGGGCGGACCGTGGCGAGCAGCGCCTTGGCCTTGGTCGCGGTCAACTTCTGCTCAGCGCCAGCGGGAAGCAACTCCATCAGCAACTGGTGCAGATGGTTCACGGTCTGCGTCCGGGACCGCACGAGCTCGCGTCGACGTTCCGACAGCAGCCGAAGCGCCAGGCGCTCGTCATCGAGCACGACCTGACGCAAGCCCTTGGTCCGGATCGCGACCACAGCCACCGTCCGGGCATCACCCGGGTCGTTCTTGCGGCCGTGGCCGGTGTCGAAGATCCGCGCTCGTGTCGCCAGCTTGGGTGGCATATCCACCACGCTCTCACCGTCGGCGACCAGCCGCTGAGCGAGCTGGACCCCAACCCCGCCGGCACCCTGGACCGCCCAGGTCCGCAGCTTCCACCGCTTGGCCAAGCGCAACATCTCGCGGTAACCGTCGTTGTCGTTGCGGACCTGCAACGCCGCCTGCTCGTTCTCGTTCCGGTCGAGCACCGCCATCGCGTGAGAACGCTTGGCCGGGTCAACCCCGATCATCACTGCCGTCATCTCGCCTCCACCTCGGATCGAAGTGGCGCGGTCGGGCAGTCCTACCTCGAGCGAAGCAGACCCCTCTTGAACCACGACCCGCGCCGGGACAGTGGCCGGCGAGGACGCATCCCGTTAGGGAGCCACGCACGAGACGGGCAGGCATTTAGAGAGCGACTCGCCGACCACCTGACCCGAACCTTGGCCAGGCACCGGGCTGCTGTCGAGTGAACAGGTAGGCACTTCTCGGCGGTACGCGACGACCATGTAAGCCCCCCGGCAGCCGCTTCGCTTCGGCGTACAGCGGACGGAACGTGGCTGGCCTACATCCGCTGGCTTGACGCCGACACTCGCGACGCCTGCGAGCACGACGAGGAGGTTCTCGATGAGCTGGTCGGCGTCACGGTCGACCGAGTTCGAGTCCCTTGCTGGGTAAGGTTCGACCATGGACCACATGTCGATGCCCTTCACTCTTCGCGGCGTCAGCGGACAGATCCACGTGAGTCTGGTCGTCAACGACGACCCGTTGCGATATGGCTGCGACCTGTTGGACCCGGACCTGCCGCCGGACGCGGCCCAGGGTTACCCGGTTTGCCGGGCAGAAATCGAGCACGACGCGGACGGCTACGCAGCAGCCATGGGCTGGGTGCAGCTTGTGCGCTCGACCGACGCCGCACCGGAGTTTGAGATGGACCCGCTCGCGCTCTTTCGCGAGGTAGCCACCCCGTTCGCCTTCTTCGGCATCAAGCCGACGATGTTCGACGCCCCGTTCCGCGACGAGAAGTACGACCTCACCTGGCGCGCAGAGACCTTTCTCTGCGCCATCCCCGACGGCGTCATGAGCCAACACGCGCAGCCGCTGGCCGGTTTCGGCTGGGGCTTCGACGTGCTCGACCGTGGTATCGCTCTGGTCGCGCCCACGGTGTTGGACCTTTCGGCGTGGGATCAGCACCTCTCGGTCCTGCGCTCGCTCTATCCCACGTGGGTGTTCGACGATGTCGCGGGTCGTTGACGCCTAGCTGCGCCGGACATGACCAGCCTGCTGGCCAATCTTGGCGCGTTGAGCCGCGAATGGCCCGAGCAGGCCACCGACAGACCCGGTAGCCGGGAAGAAGAGCTTCCTTTGCCCAGTGTGCAAGCTGCCCCGAGGCCCGAGCGAAGATCTGCCCGTCCTGCGCACCCACCCGTCAGAGATCCGGATGTAAGCGAATCGGGCGTGGTGCCGAGTCTCGCAAATTCCGACGCGCCTAGCGCCGCCTCTTCGAGCTTCGGCGGCCGAGGATAGCGCCGCGTCATCGCGGTCATCACTTCTAGTCGGTCTGCTGGACCCACTGGCGGAATGCGTGCAGGGCCTCGCCGAGGTTCAGCGGTCCGCAGGCCGCGTGGAACTCGCCGCCTTCGACCCATGCGTGAATCCAGTCGTGCTCGCTGCGCTCGACCTTGCTTCGCACGTCCGTCACGCAGCTCCGTCCTTCCGACGCCACGGGAGGCACGCGCCGGCGCACCTGCCGGGTAGCAGCGTCATGGCCGCAGGGGTGCTCAGCCCGCCAACGCCGCCAGGGTGCGACGCAGCTGCTCGACGTGCCCGGCCTTGTGCCCCAGCACGTACCGGTCCAGGAAAGCGGTCAGCGGCTCGTCGCCGTACTTGACGTTGACCGTCCCGGCCGTGAGGTCGGCGTCGACGAGCGGCCGGAGCGCGCCGGCGAGGTCTGCGAGTGCTTCGCGCACGGCCGCGACGGCCAGCTCGAGCCCCTGGAACGGGTCGTCGACGGCCGTCGCCTCGCCTCGTGGTCGTGCGTCCGCCCGACGACGGCGGTCGGGTCCTCGCGCCAACGGCGGAGGTCGGCGGCGAAGAAGTGCGGGAACTCCGCGGCGTGGGCGAGCAGCTGCCCGGCCGACCACTCCTGCCCGCCAGGAGTACGGAGCAGGTCGGCGGCTGGCACGCTGTCGGCCAGCGACAGCAGCTCGTCGTCGAGCCGGGCGTTGAGCGTGCGTACGGCGTCCGCGGTGTCGGGGACGCTGCCGGGGCCGCTCACGACCGCCCCACCCGCACCACGTTGCGGCAGGAACCGATGCCCTCGACCGTCACGGTGACCACCTGGCCGTCGCGCAGGAAGGGCTTGTCGTCGCGGGCGGCGGCGACGCCCCCCGGCGTGCCGGTCGCGACGAGGTCCCCCGGCAGCAGCGTCAGGAACTGGGAGACGTAGGCGACGACGTCGGCCGGGCGGAACAGCAGGTCGCAGGTGCGCGCGTCCTGCATGACCGTGCCGTCCACCTCGCAGCGGATCGCGAGGTCGGCCGCGTCGTCCAGGTCGTCCGGGGTCACCAGCACCGGGCCGACCGGCGTCGACGCCTCGAGGTGCTTGCCGGCGAACCACTGCGTGGTGCGCCACTGCAGGTCGCGTGCGCTGACGTCGTTGACCACCGTGTAGCCGGCGATCGCCTCCCGCGCCTCGTCGGGCGACGCACCCCGCACCGCGCGGCCGACGACGACGCCGAGCTCGGCCTCCCAGTCGAGCTGCCCGGCGACGGCTTCCGGCACGACGATGTCGTCGTACGCACCGGTGAGCACCTCGGCGAACTTCGCGAACAGAGTCGGGTGCTCCGGCAGCGGGCGCCCCATTTCCTCGATGTGGCTGCGGTAGTTCAGGCCCACGCAGACCGTCTTGGCCGGCCGGACGAGCTGGGCGATCTGGGCGTCGGCGACCGGCGCACGCCGCCCGTCGGCCGCCGCCGCGTCGCGCCAGAACGGCTGGGTGAGCAGGTCGGTCACGTCCGCGGCGTCGAGCAGGACGTAGTCGTCGCCGTCGAGCCGAGCCGCGGTCGTGCCGCCGGGCGTGCGCAGCGTGGCGAGGCGCATCAGTGGACCGTCTGGTAGCTGTTGAGGGTCGTGCTCCGGGCGAGGCCCAAGGCCTCCAGCACTGGGGCATCGCACAGGCAGAACAGGTCGGTGGGCTCGGCGGCCTCGAAGTCGAGCGGCGCCCAGGACGGCACAGCCAGCGTGTCACCGGCTGCCAGGTCGTACGCCGTCCCGTCGACGACCGCACGGGCAGCGCCGCTGTAGGTGACCCACACCGACGATCCCACCCGCCGGGTGGTCGGTGTGCGCCCGCCCGGGACGAGCCGGTGCATCTCGCAGCGAAGCGTCGGCATGACGTCGCGTCCTGTGGTCGGGTCGGCGTACCGGACCGCGACGTGCGGGCCGGCCTCCTGCTCGAGCAGCGACGACAGGGCCCGGTCGGTGTCCTCGCGGCGGTAGGCCATGAGCGGGGTGTGCGCCACAGCGGCGCGGGGGCCGACCGGCACCAGCCCGGGGCCACCGGCGTAGCGGCGCTCCGACCGCGAGACCACGTCGACCGCCCGGTTGGTCATCTCGTCAGGACCGTCCTCGTAGAACACGGCGTCGAGGGCGCGCACCAGCGGGATGTCGAGGCCGTCGAACCAGAGCATCGCCTCGTTGCCCGGGTTGTGGTGCTCGTGCCACGCCCAGCTCGGCGTCAGGACGAGGTCACCTGGGCGCATCGCCACCGCGTCGCCGTCGACGAGGGTCCAGACCCCCTCGCCTTCGAGGACGAAGCGCAGCGCGCCGGGCGTGTGGTGGTGGGCGGGGGCCACCTCCCCCGGCCCCAGGTACTGCACCGCACCCCACAGGGTCTGCGTCGCGTACGGCAGCCCCCCCAAGCCGGGGTTGCACAAAGCCAAGACCCGCCGGTCGCCGCCGCGGTCGATCGGCACGAGCTTGCCCGCGTCCTGTGCCAGCCGACGAAGGGTCTGGCCGCGCCAGACGAACGGCACGTCGGCGATCGGCGGCGAGCCGGGCATGAGACCCGACTGCCGCCACAGCGGCTGCAGCTCCGACTCGGCCAGCTGCCCGTAGAACGCGTCGAGGGCCGGGTCGTCGGGTGCGTCGAAACGAGTGGTCATGCGCTTCCTCCAGCGGACATATCCTCGGCGACGAGCCGGCGGAGCGCCGCCTTGTCTACCTTCCCTACCTTGGTGAGCGGCAGCTCGTCGAGCACGAGCAGCCGTTCCGGCAGCTTGTATGCCGCCACGTCCATGCCGGCGAGCGCGTCGCGGATGCCCTCCAGGTCCGGCGTCGCCCCGGCCAGCGGGACCACGCAGACGGCGACCCGCTCACCGAGCGCGGCGTCAGGAGACGACACCGCGGCAACCCTCGCGACACCCGGCACCCGGTAGACGAGGTTCTCGACCTCCTCCGCCGACACCTTCTCGCCGCCGCGGTTGATGAGGTCCTTGTCGCGCCCCTCGACGACGAGGTTGCCCGAGCGGTGCATCCGCACCACGTCGCCGGTGCGGTACCAGCCGTCAGCGGTGAAGGCGCGGGCGTTGTGCTCCTCGGCCCGGTAGTAGCCGCGCGGGGTGTACGGGCCGCGGGTCAGCAGCGCGCCCATCTCGCCGTCAGGCACCGGCTCGTCCGCCTCGTCCACGATGCGCATCTCGTCGTCGGGGCACATCGGGCGGCCCTGCGTCTCGACGATGACGTCCTCGGGGTCGTCCAGACGCGTGTAGTTGAGCAGTCCCTCGGCCATCCCGAACACCTGCTGCAACGTGCACCCGAGCTCGGGACGCACCCGCCGCGCCACCTCGGGCGCCAGCCGCGCGCCACCGACCTGCAGGACGTCGAGCGAGGGCGGCGCAGAGAGCTCGCCGGTGGCCACGGCGTCCAGCCAGCGCTGGGCGACCGCCGGGACCACGGCGGTGGCCGTGACGCCCTCGGCGGACATGGCCGCGAAGGCCGGCTCCGGCGCCGGGGAGGGCAGCAGGACGACGCGCCCGCCGGACGCCAGGGCGCCGAGGATGCCCGGGCAGGCCAGCGGGAAGTTGTGCCCGGCAGGCAGGGCGACCAGGTAGACCGTCTGCGGTCCGAAGCCGCACACCTGCGCGCTGCGACGTGCGTTGTAGTCGTAGTCGTCGTGCGTCCGGCTGATCAGCTTAGGCAGCCCCGTCGTGCCACCCGACAGTAGGAACACCGCCACGTCGCGGCTCGACGGGGCCGTCGCGTCGAGCTGGGCCCGGGCCTTCTCGGGGTCGTCCGCGGGCCGGGCCAGGGCGCGTAGGTCGACGCTCGGCGACGTGGCCTGCCCCACGACGAGCACCGTCCGCACCGTCGGCGCCTCGGCGGCCACCTCTCGGGCCAGCTGCTCGTGGTCGAAGTCCTTGATCCGATCGGGTACCGCGATCGCGGCGGCCTCGGCGTGCTGGGCGAGATAGCCGAGCTCGCTGCGCCGGTGTGCCGGCAGCGCCATGACCGGCACCACTCCCAGGCGCAGGGCTGCGAGGGTGAGCACGACCAGCTCCCAGGTGTTGGGCAGCTGCACCAGCACCGTCTCGCCGGCGCGCAGCCCCAGGTCGCGCAGGCGCACGGCAAGCCCGTCGCAGGTCTCTGCCAGCTGCCGGTAGGTCAGTCGCGTCTGCCCATCGACGAGGGCCTCGCGGTCCCCGTGCTCCTGCGCCCCGCGCCAGAGCTGCGCCCCCAGCGGCTCCCCCCGCCAGTAGCCCTTCGCGACGTACTCGGCCGCGGCGTCCTGCGGCCAGGGCACGAAACCCTCACGCACGGGTGATCTCCTCCGCTCGTACGACGGCGTCCAGCGCGACGACGCCGCCGTCCGGCAGGACGCGCAACGGGTTAACCTCGACCTCCGCCAGGCCCGGCGTGCCGGCGGTCAGCCGGCCGACCGCGAGCACGGCGTCCGCGAGGGCGCCGGGCGTCACCGCGGCCGCCCCGCGCCATCCCTCGACGAGCGCGCGGCCGGCCAGGTCCTCCAGCATCGACGCCGCCTCGGCACGGGTCAGCGGCGCCAGCCGCACCGTCACGTCGGACAGCGCCTCGGCGGCCGTCCCGCCGAGGCCCAGCACGACGACCGGCCCGAACACCGGGTCGACCCGGCCGCCGAGCAGCAGCTCGGGTCCGGGCGGCGCCATGCGCTCGACGAGGAACCGCCGCGCTCCCACTGCGGACAGCGCGTCGAGCGCCGCCTCGAGGTCAGCGGCCGTCGTCACCCCGAGCCGCACCCCGACGACTTCGGACTTGTGCAGCACCTCGGCGTCGAGCAGCTTGACCACGACCGGGCCGCCGAGCTCGGCGAACGCGGCACGGGCGGCGTCGGCGTCGTCGCAGGCGCGGTGCGGCTGGGCTGGCACGCCGGCCTGCTCGAGGAGCGCCTTGGACTGCGCCTCGTCGAGGTGGCCGGACAGCCTCGGCAGCAGCGCCTGCGGCGCGGCGCCGTCCTGCCGACGGTGCCGGGCCCGTGCGTCGTCGACCAGCGCCCTCACGGCGGCGGCGGTCGCCGCCGCCGAGGCGGCGACCGGAATCCCCGCCCGGTTCAGGGCGCCCAGTGCCGTCTCGACGTCGACGGGGGCACCGGCGGTCGTGACGACGACCGGGGGCCGGCCGGGACCGGCGGCGGCCGCAATCACGACCGGCAGGTCGAAGGCGTCCGGCTCGAGCAGGGCGTACAGGCTGACGAGGTCGATGCGCGGGTCGTCCCCGACGGCCGCCAGCACCTTCGGCAAAGTCCCGTCGTCCGGCCGCCCGGTGTCGACCGGGTTGAGCTGGTAGGTCAGCGGCGGGAGCAGGGTCGCCAGCGTCGCCACCGTCTCGGGCCTGAGCTCCGGCAGCTCGACACTTGCCGACCGCAGCGCGTCGGCGATGAGCAGGCCCGGGCCGGCCTGGCCGGTGACCAGGCCGACGCCGGGCTGCGCCGTCGGGAGGAGCCGGCGCAGCGACAGCGCGCTGACCGCGTCGACCAGCTGCCGGTCGTCGTCGACGAGCACGGCGCCGGCCTGCCGCAGGGCGGCCCGGGTGGTCCGCCACGACGTGGCCAGCGCTCCGGTGTGCGAGCGGGCGAAGTCACCCACGTCACTGCGACCGACGACCAGGGCTGCCACAGGGATCCGTTCGCTCAGCCGGGAGATCACGTCGACGAGGCGGCGACCGTCGCCCACCGACTCGACGTGCAGTGCGACCGCCCGCACCTCCTTGTCGCCCAGCAGATGCTCGAGGACGTCGGCGGCGTCGACGTCGACGCAGTTGCCGAGGCCGACCCCGAGCCGGATCCCCGAGCCCCGGCCGGCGAGGGCGAACGCCAGGGCGTGGTTCATGCCACCGCTCGCGGCGACGACCGCGACCGGGCCGCCGGGGACCGCGGTGACACCCGGCACGAAGCTAGCCGCGAGCGAGCGCGCCGGCACCAGGAACCCGGAGGTGTTCGGGCCGAGCAGCCGCAGGCCGGGCGCGAGACGACATCGGCAAGCTCCGCCTGGAGCGCCAGACCGATGCCGCCGATCTCGGCGAAGCCGCCCGCGCACACCAGAGCCGCCCGTGCGCCGTGGGCGGCGGCGTCGCGCAGTGCGGTGGCGGTCGCCGACGCGGGCACGCACGACACCACGAGGTCAGGTCGGGCGCCCGTGGCCGCCACCGCGCCGCGAGGCTCGGGAGCGTCCCCGACCCGGGGTCCCCGCCGCGGGCGTTTACGGCGAGCACCGGGCCTGGGAAGCTGCGCAGCGACTGGCGCATGGCGGCGCCGAGTTTGCCCGGATGCGACGACGCGCCCACGACCGCGATGACGGCCGGGTCGAACAGCGCGTCGAGGGACCGGGCGCTCATGCGACGGACTCGCGGGCCACTAGGTCCGTGCGGCCGCTCAGGACCAGCGTCTCCGCGGCGTCGTCGTCACAGTCCTCGACCAGAGCGGCCGGGATGCCTGCCTGGAACCGGGCGTGCTCGGCCAGCAGCACGCGGGTCAGCGGCGTCCCGCCGCGGAGCACGGCGAGCACGGCCCCCGCCGCCATGGCGCGGTCGAGGGCATCGGCCGCCTCGGCGAGACCGGCCTCGGCGTCCGGCGCTGGGACGAGGACGGCCGACCCGGCAAGCGGCGCCGCACCGTCGACAGCAACCGGGATCGCCTCGGCACCGCACCGCAGTTCGGCCCTTCCCGCGGAGGTCGCCAGCTCCGCACGGCGTCCGGGCAGGGTCCGGCCCGCGACGTCGAGCGGCGTGCGCAGCGGGGCGGCGCCGTACGTCTGTGCCCACCAGCTGTCGACCGCGTCGACGAAGCCGGGGTCGCGGCGCGCCAGCTTGCCGCGGCTGATGCTGCGGGACAGGAAGTGGAACATGAACTGGATCGGCGGCAGGGCGTCGTAGTAGCGGCCGAAGTGCTCCCACCACGACAGGCTGGGTCGCGCGGAGCCCTGGATCCGCTCCACCCCCGGACGGCGCTCCGCCTCGTACCGCTCCAGGGCCCCCGGCACGTCGTCCGGCGTCCTGACGAGCGCCTCCGCCAGCGCGACCGCATCCTCCAGCGCCATCTTCGTGCCGGACCCCACCGAGAAGTGCGCGGTGTGCGCGGCGTCGCCGAGCAGGACGTAGCGCCCGCTGCGCCAGCTGGCTGTGCGCAGGGTGCGAAAGCTCGCCCACCGTGAGTTGTTGGTCAGCAGGGGGGCGCCGTCGATCTGCTCGGCGAACAGCTGCTCGAGGTAGGCGCGGGTCTTCTCGTCGCTCGGGCCCGGCGGCTGGCTGACGTCGAACGCGTCCAGGGCCGCCCGGCGCCAGGTCGGCTCGTCGGTCTCGACGATGAAGGTGCTGATGCCGTCGCCGATCGGGTAGGCGTGGGCCGCGAAGACGCCGTGCGGGCCCTTCTCGTGCACGAAGGTGAGGCCGTCGAACGCGTAAGTGGTGGCGAACCAGATGAACTTCGCCGTAGCGATCTCGACGTCGGGCCCGAAGTCGTCGGCATGCTCGCGACGCACCAGTGAGTTGGCACCGTCGGAGGCCACCACGACGTCGAAGCCGTCGAGCTCTGCCAGGTCGCGGACCTCGGTGCCGAATCGCAGGTCGACGCCGGCGTCGAGAGCGTGCTGCTGCAACAGGCCCAGCAGGGTGACCCGGCGGATGGCCGACATCCCGTTGCCGCCGCAGCGCAGGCGTTCGCCGCGCAACCGGGCCTCGATCTCGTCCCAGCGGACGCCGTGCTGGCGCAGCGCGTCGAGCAGGACCGGGTCGGCCTGGTGGATGCGGTCGAGCGTCGCGTCGGAGAACACCACACCGAAGCCGAAGGTGTCGGTCGGCGAGTTGCGCTCGAAGACGACGACCTGCGTGTCCGGGCGCCGTCGGCGCAGCAGGGTGGCGGTCAGCAGGCCACCGGGGCCGCCGCCGACGCAGGCCACGCGCAGGCTCACCGGTCGTCCTCCCCTTCGTCGAGCCCAGTGTGTGTCAATGTACCGACGAACGTCAAGAGTTTGACACGACTAGCGTCTGCCGGCGGCCCGTCACCTCTCGGAAGTACCGCTGCGCCTCGGGTCCGAGCAGTCCGTAGGCCTCGAGGAACAGCTCATGCACGTCGCGTCCGGCCCACCCCCGGGGCAGCAGCTCCGCCGGCAGGTCCGGGTCGCGGAAAGGAAGGCGCCGGTAGCCGGCTACGAGCCGGATGCGCTCGACCAACGCATCCCGGCCGATGGGCGGGACCGACCGGTAGCGGGCGAGCCGGGCCTGCAGCGCCTCGCGCTCCGCGACGAAGTCGGCCTGCAGTATGGTGAGGTCCCAGCACCGGCCGACCATGTCGAGGTCGACATCGCGACCGCGCGAGCGCGCCTCCAGCAGGTCGAGCCGGACCGACGTCTCGGAGGCCAGCTGGTGGGCCGCCTCGTCCAGCCGCGCGTGCGGCGAGACGAAGCTCGACGACGCCAGCGGTCCGAAGCCCAGCCAGGCCAGCCGCTTGCGGATTCGGTCACGGGCGCCGCGGTTGGTCTCCGGGACCGAGTAGATGACCAGGCGCCACAGGCCGTCCCACGGGCCCCGGGCCGGTTCGAAGATGCGGCGGCGACCGGCGTCGAGCAGCTGCCAGGACCGGTCGTTGAGGGCGTACGCCGTGGTCCGGCCGTCCCGGCGCGTGTCGAGCCATCCCTCGCGCCGCAGCCGCGCCATCACCACTCTCGAGGTCGACGCCGGGACCCCGAAGTCGCCGAGCAGGTCGACCAGGACCTGCAGGGGCGCCTCCCCGCCCGCGTAGCGGACGTAGTCGCCGAACAGGTCGAAGACGATCGCCCGCGGCTTCACTGGCCTCCTCCGGTCCGGCGTCCAGCTGCGACATGCTAAGCACGTCCGCGCAACGACCGACACACGTCGCCGGGCGCCCCTCGGTGCGCCGTGCGACCGGCACCCGCTCACCGGATCAGGGGCGGTCTCGCAGCGCCGACCGCAGCAGCTTTCCCGACGCGGTGCGTGGCAGGACCTCGACGAATTCCACGATCCGCGGGTACAGGTAGGGCGCCGCACAGGACTTGACGTAGCCCTGCAGGTCGCGCTTGAGCTCGTCGGACGCGACGTCCGGATCGCGCAGCACGACGCACGCCTTGATGACCTCGGGGCGCACGCCTTCCGGGTCGCGGGCGCCGACGCACGCGCACTCCAGAACAGTCGGGTGCTGCTCGAGGACCTCCTCCACCTGTGTCGGCGAGATCCGGAAGCCGGCGGACTTGATGACGTCGTCCTGCCGGCCCACGAAGTGGACCAGTCCGTCGCGCAGGTAGACGACGTCGGGTACGAGGTTCCAACCGTCGGAGACGGCCTCCCGCTGCTTGTCAGGTCGTCGCCAGTACTTCGTGCTCGTAGGCCCCCGCACGCTGAGCAGGCCGGGGACCCCCTCGGCGACGGGCTCGTGCGTCTCGGGTGAGCGCACGACGACCTCGTAGCCCGGCACCGGCGGGCCGATGGCAGCCGGCGCCACGGCGACACCCGGAGCGCCCCCGAGAAAGCAGCCGAGCAGCTCCGTCGTCCCGAGGAACTGCGTAAGGACCTGGCCGGTCTGCTCCCGCCATCGCTCGGTCAGCGACTCCGTCACGCGTTCCCCGCCCGTCAGGCAGCCCCGCAGGCAGGTCAGATCGACCGCTCCCCGCTCGGTCAGACGGCGCAGCAGCATGGCGTAGTACGTCGCGACGCCGACCAGCAGCGTCGGCCGGTGGCGCTCGACGTGATCCAGGCAGCGGTCCGGCGACTTGTCCGCGTCGAGCACGGCCACGCAGCCGAAGCGAAGCGGATAAAGGAAGAACAGGGCGAACCCGAGAGCGAACGGCATCGCCGCCGCACCGGCGATGACGTCGCTCTCCCGCAGCGCGAGGGTCGCGGCACCGTAGGTGTCACAGACGGCCAGCAGGTCGCCATGGGAGTGGCATGTCCCCTTGGGCTTGCCGGTGCTCCCGGAGGTGTACAGGATCAGCGCCAGGTCGTCGGCTCGCGCGGCCACCGGCGACACCGGATCCGCGCGCTGGAGCCCCTCGACGGCGCCGTGCCCCCCTGGTACCAGGACCAGGACCGCCACTTGGCGCCCCTGCGCGGCCTCATGCGCCGCCGCCTGCAGCGCCGTCTCGACCACGATCGCGCGGACCTCCGCGTCGTCGACGCGGTAGCGCAGCTCGTCCGGGCCGTACTGGACGAAGGTCGGGATGGCGATGGCGCCGAGCGAGAACACGGCGAGCAGCGACCCCGCCAGCTCGGGCGAGTCGGACAGCCGTAGCAGCACCCGTGACCCCGGTCCGACACCGGCCGCGGCGAGGGCGCCGGCGACGAACGACGCGATGGCCCGCAGGTCCGACAGCGACACCGGCGTGCCGTCGACGACGTACACCGTGCGGTCGTCGGCGCCCTGGAGCAGCGCTGCACCGGCATTTAGGGCGGCGTCGGGCGGCTGCGACGCGTCGCCCGGGCACAGGTCCGCGGTCGGTCCCCGGTCGGCAGCGTGCTCAGACCAGCGCATCGGGTTCCCCCCGGCGTCGCGGCCGCAGCAGCGGCAGCACCCGCTCGGCGACGAGCGACATCTGCCGGTGCTGCTCGGGCGACCCGATGACGAGCTGGAAGACCGAGACGCCGATGTCGATGTACTCCTGCATGCGTTCGGCGATCCGTTCCGGGGGGCCGGCCAGGGCCCACCGGTCGACCACGTCGTCGCCGACGGGCGGCCCGTGGAACCGCTCCAGGTGGTCGCGCACCTCCGACCAGCCTTGCTGCACGTCGTCGTTGACGTTCACGAAGGCGTTGAACGCCCGCACGAAGCCCTGGCCCTGGCCCGGCCGCAGCGTCGCCTCGATCTTCGCCCAGGAGTCGGCGTACTCGGTCGGTGTCGCGTGCGGGGTGATCCAGCCCTCGCCGAGCCGGGCGATTCGCTGGTACGGGCCCAGCCGGAAGGTCCCCGCCTTGTCCGTCTGCCAGTCGTGATGCACCGGCCCGCCGACTGCGCGCGGGTAGTAGATGCCGGCACCGATGACGATGGGCGGCGGGACGGCCGGGCGGGCGTCGCCAAGCGTCACCTCGGCGAAGCGGTAGAACTGCCCCTCGTAGGAGACCTTGTCCTCGCGCCAGAGCCGGCGGAGAACCTCCAGGCACTCCTCGAAGACGCGGCCGCGGGCCTCGTAGAGCCGCTCCCCCAGCCCGACGTCGCCGGCATTGAGTGCTGCCGCGGCGTGGAACTGCCGGCGCACCAGGGTGGGCTTGCCGGCCCCGGTCCCGACCCCCATGACGCTGCGGCCGTTGGAGATCTCGTCCATCGTCGCCCAGGCACCGGCCAACGACACGGGATTGCGCAGATGCGGCGCGAGGATGCCGGCACCCAACAGGATGCGATCGGTCACGGCGGCGACGGCGGCGAGGACGGTCACCGGGTCGAAGGCGGCCACGGTGCGTCGCCCCTGGGGCGCGTCGTGCACCCAGACGGCGTCGAACCCCATGGCCTCTGCCTCACGGGCTTCGGTGACGACGTCGGCGAGCGAGTAGCGCCGGCCGGTGATGCCAGACAGGTTGTTGAGGGAGACGCCGACGATCAGGTCGCGCGCAAGCCGGTCCACCACGAGCTCCCTTCGGTCGGCCGCTCAGGACGAGACGGCTGTGCCTGCTTCACTGCGTCCAGTCGCTCACGAACGGCGTGTCCGCGCCGACAGGACCGATCTTCCCGGCGCCACCGGGGTGCCCAGCGGCGCGTCGCGGCCGGGCAGGATGTCCGCGAAGAAGGCCGCGTTGTCGGCCACGAACGGCGTGCTGTCAGAGGGGATCTTGCGATCCTGGAAGATGGCCTCCACCGGGCAGACCGACTCGCAGGCACCGCAGTCGATGCACTCCTTCGGGTTGATGTAGCTCTTGCGCTCACCCTCGTAGATGCAGTCGACGGGCACTCGTCCATGCAGGCCTTGTCGTTGACGTCGATGCAAGGACCGGCGATGACGTACGGCACGAGAATCCCTCCTGGTTCGGCCGCCGGTGCGGGCACCGGCGGTGATCAGCGCAGCGACCGGCTCAACCGACACCGAGCAGGCGACGGCCGCGTTCGCCGTCGCGACGGAACTCCTCGGTGCTCGAGTCATGCACGATCTGGCCCTTCGACATGACCAGGATCCGGTCGGCTGCGCTGAACGCGGCATGCAGGTCCTGCTCGACCAGAAGGACTGACAGGCCCTCTCCCCGCAGACCGACCACGATCTCCATGACCTGCTCGACGACGGCCGGCGCCAAGCCGTCCGACGGCTCGTCGAGCAGCAGCAGCGCAGGGTCGAGCAGCAGCGCCCGGGCGATCGCCAGCATCTGCTGCTCCCCGCCGGAGAGCTGGTCACCGCGGTTGCGGCGGCGCTCCGCCAGCCGCGGCATGATCTCGTAGACCCGCTCGAGAGTCCACCGCTGGGAGCCGCCCCGCGGAACCGCGATGCGCAGGTTGTTGGCCACGGTGAGCGGCGCGAAGACCCGTCGGCCCTGCGGCACGATGGCCACGCCGGCTCGGGCGATGCGGTGCGTGGGCAGCCCCGCGAGCTCGGTGCCGTTGAGCGCAATCGAGCCGGCGGTCGGGCGGACCCATCCCATGATCGTGGACAGCAAGGTGGTCTTGCCGACGCCGTTGCGACCCAGCAGCCCGACGACCTCACCGGCCCCGACGGTGAGGTCGACGCCGTCCAGCACCATGCTGCCGCTGTAGCCGGCGCGCACGCCCTGAACGACCAGCTCACCGCTCACGTCCCCACCGCCGGGTAGAAGAGGTCCTCGCCGCGGTCCGCGCCGAGATAGGCCCGTTGCACCTGCTCGTCGGCCCGCACCGACTCCGGGTCGCCGTCGGCGAGCAGCCGGCCGAGGTGCAGGACGCTGATCCGCGTGGCGAGCCGGAAGACGACCTCGAGGTCGTGCTCGATGAGCAGGACGGTCACCTCCGGCGGCAGCGACTCCACCAGCTCGGCGAAGCGGGTGGTCTCCGCCGTCGACATCCCGGCAGTCGGCTCGTCCAGCAGCAGCAGGCGGGGCTGGGTGGCCAGGGCCACGGCCACCTCGAGCTGGCGACGTTCGCCATGCGACAGGGCACTGACCGGGTGCCGCGCCCGCTCGTCGAGACCGGTGCGGCGCAGGCAGTCGTCGACGACGTCGTCGACACCGGGGCAGCGCTGCGCTGAGCGCACGAGCGCCATGGAGTGGCCACTGACCCGCTGCGCCGCCATGGCGACGTTGTCGGCGATGCTGAGCGTCAGGAACAGGCTGGCGTGCTGGAAGGTCTTGGCCAGCCCGGCCCGCGAGCGCCAGGCATCCGACCGTCTCGTGACGTCCTGCCCGTCGAAGACGATTGTGCCGGCCGTCGGTCGCAGCGTGCCCGCGAGCATGTTGAAGAAGGTCGACTTGCCGGCGCCGTTCGGGCCGATGAGCGCGTGCCGCGCCCCCTGCGCCACCACCAGGTCGACGTCTTCGACCGCAGCGAGCGACCCGAACCGCTTGCCGACCCCGGAACACACGAGCACGTCCGTCATGTCGACTGCCCCTTGCGACGCCCGGGCAACCGGACACCTGCGAACCCACGTGGCAGCAGGAAGACCGCGGCGATGAAGGCGAGACCGAGCAGTAGGGTGCCGCGGCCCCCCAAGTTGGATCCGATCTCGTCCCGCAGCACGACGACCAGCCCGGCGCCCAGGACCGCCCCCCACAGGCTGCCGCGGCCGCCGATGATGACGGCCAGCAGCGTGAGGGCGGACACGTCGAAGCCGAGGTCCGCCGGTGACACGAACCGCTGCTGGACGACCCACAGCGAGCCGGCCGCGCCCGCCACCGCGCCGGCCAGGACGAACACGGTGAACTTGACGCGGAACGTGGAGTAGCCCAGCGAGCCCATCCGCTGCTCGTTGTCGCGGATGCCCCGCAGGGAGCGGCCGAACGCGCTGCGCGAGACGACGACGACGAGCCCGAACGCCACGACCGCCACCGCGAGGAGGTACCAGTAGCGGTAGCCCGCGAGGGTCACCGGCTCGCCGCCCGGCACGAGGGTGGCGGACGGGATGCCGACGAGACCGTTGCTGCCGCCCGTCACGGCGTCCCAGCGGTCGGCGAGGGTACGGGTGAGCTCGGCCACGGCCAGGGTGAGCATGATCAGGTATGTGCCGCGGGTGCGCACCACGAGCCAGCCGACCAGCGCGGAGAACACTGCTCCGGCCGCCACCGCGATGAGCAGCTGGACGGGCGCGACGGTGCTGAGCTTCTTGGCGGTGAGCGCGGCGGCGTAGGCGCCGACGCCGAAGGGCGCCGCATGCCCGAGGGAGGGCAGCCCGCCGACACCCACGAGCAGGTCGAGGCTCACGGCGAGCAGGGCCAGCGCCAGGATGCGGTTCAGCGTCGAGACGGCGCTCGCCGACGCGACGAAGGGCAGCGCCGCCAGCAGGACGACGATCAGTCCGGCCAGCGGCAGCTGCCTGGTGCGGAAGGTCTCGACCGAGGGCGGCACCGCCGCGGCGGTGACCGGCTCGAACTCGACGTCGGCTTCGCGCGACTGCGAGACGGGAAGGGTCATGTCGTCCTTCCCGAGGCGAGGATGCCGCGCGGTCGGAGCACCAGGACGACAGCCATGGTGCCGAAGGTCAGGAACGAGGCGTAAGTCGGCAGCAGCGAGACTCCCAGAGTCTCCACTTGCCCGATGAGCAGGGCGGCCACGAGGGCGCCCGAGACCGACCCCAGGCCGCCGATGACCACGACGACCAGGCCGAGGATGAGGATGCGGGTGTCGAGGCCGGGGTAGGCGGACAGGATCGGCGCGCCGAGCGCCCCCCCGAACGCGGCCAGTGCGGCGCCGGCCGCGAAGACGCCGGTGACCAGCCGGCCGGTGTTGACGCCGAGCGCCCGCACCATCCCGCTGTCGGCGACGCTGGCCTGGACCAGCGCGCCCACCTTGGTCCGCTCGATGACGACGTACGCGCCGACGGCCAAGGCCAGACCGATCGCGATGACAGCCAGCCGGTAGACGGGGTAGGTGTTGCCGAAGACGCTGGTGCTGCCGGCCAGCGAGCTCGGCGGCGGCACCGACCTCACCTCGTTGCCGTACTTCTCCGACAGCAGGTCGGCCACGACGAAGGCGACGCCCAGCGTCAGCAGCGCCTGGTCGAGGTGGCCCCGCACCGCGATCGGGCGGGTGACCACGGCCATCCCGGCTCCCGCCACACCCCCGATCAGGGCGGCCAGGACCGCCGCCAGCACGAACATCCACGTGCCGGCGGCGCCGCCACCGAGCAGCGCGACCGCCACGTAGGCACCGACGAGGTAGAGCGCGCCGTGGGCCAGGTTCAGGACGTCCATCACGCCGAACACCAGCGACAGGCCGAGTGCGATGGCGAACAGCAGCACGCCGATGGCCACGCCGTCGATCATGGTGATCAGATTGCTGTCGAGCCAGCCGAGCACGAGTCGACTCCGGAGGGCCGGGGGGATGTCGTGCTGCGCGGGCCAGCGAGCAGCCCGCGCAGCACGACCTGGCTACTTGTTGAGCTTTTGCACCACGGTGTTGGTCAGCACGCCGTTCACCTCGGCCACCTTGCGCAGGTAGTACGTCTGGTCTGGGCCGTGTCCCGCGCTGAACTTGAACTCGCCACGGGGACTGTCGACCTTGTCGATCGACTTCAGGCCCTCGATGATCCGCGGGCCGTCGGTGCCCTTGGCCAGCGCCTTGTCGAGCACCTGGCAGGCGTCGTAGGCCTGCACCGAGTAGACCGTCGGCGGCTTCTGCGCCACGGCGGTGTAGTCGGTGACGAACTTCTTGTTCGCCGGCGTGTCGAGTGCAGTGCTGTAGTGCAGCGCGGTCTCGACGCCGACCGCGGTGTTGCCTTGGGCGGCCAGGACGCCACCTTCGGTGAGGAAGCCAGGGGCGAACAGCGGGATGGTGCCCTTCAGCCCGAGCTCGGCGTACTGCTTGACGAAGGTCACCGCCTCGGACCCCGCGTAGAACACATAGATCGCCTTCGCGCCCGACTGCTTCGCACGCTCCAGGAACGGCTGGAAGTTCTGCGTGGTGCCGAACGGCGTGTACGCCTCGCCCACGATCTTGCCCCCGGCCGCCTCGAAGGCCGGCCGGAAGGCCCCCAGGTGCTCCTTGCCGCCGGCGTAGTCGGCGGCAAGGAGGTAGACGCCACCCTTCACCCGCCCGGCGAGGTACTTGCCCATTGCCGCCGAGATCTCGCCGTTGGCGAAGGAGGTGCGCCAGACGTACTCCGACGCGGCCTTGCCGGTGATCGAGTCGGCGCCGGCATTGGCGACGATGAGCGGGATCTTCGACTCGGTGAACAGGTCCTTGACGCCCAGGACGGTCGCGCTGTTGACGACGCCGACCACCGCCTTGACGTTGGACTGGACGAGCTTCTGCGCCGCCGGCACACCGGTGTCGGGACCACCGCCCTCGTCGACCTGCTTGATATTGATCTTGTGCCCTCCCAGCGACCCGCCCTTCTGGTCGAGGCACAGCTTGAAGCCCTGCTCCATGTCCTTGCCGAGCGGTGCGTAGACGCCGGACTGTGGCAGCAGCAGGCCGATGTCCACTGCCGCGGAGCCGCCGCCGGAGCCACCCGAGCCGCTGGAGCCGCCCTTGTCCAGGCCCGACCCGCCGCACGCGGCGAGGACCGTGGCGGCGGTGAGCCCGGACAGGACCGCCACCACCCGACGGGAGAGATCAGTCATGCGTTTAGCCTCCACCTGGAAGTCGTCTATCAGCGACGTGACGGGCGTCACTTCGATGGCACATTCTCAAGCCCTGTCCCACCACCGTCAATAACGGCGGCGTCACGACCTCGAGGACCGTCCTGGGCCCCTACCTTGAGGCTCAACGCCGCCGCACGCGTGGCTGCGCCAAGTACTCGACCGCTGCCTGAGGAAGATCTCCCTCGGCCGAGGTGATCGTGTCGAGGACCCCGAACGATCAGATGCCAGACCGCGTCGGGGTCGGTCAACGGCCGGTCGCCCACGAGGCCCTCAGGATCAGACAGCGCCGCCCAGGACCGGCGGTCCTGCGGGACCTGCCGCAGCAGCTCCGCCTCGACCTCGAGCAGGTCGATTGTGGGCGGATCACCGGTGAGGACACCGCCGTTCCAGGTCAGGTGCACCAGGCTGCCGTTGCGACTGCCTTCGACCCGGAACCGCCGGTCCGCAGCGGGCTGCGCGGTGGTCACCGCTGGGTCCCCACGGCCTGCCAGAGCTGCATGAGGGCGTCCTGGTCGTCCAGACCCTCCGCCCACCCGTAGGGCTTAGCGAAGACGAACGTCTGCGGCTCGCGAAAGGTGGTGCTGTCCGGCTCGATCGTGGTGACCGACACCGACGTGTCGCCGACCGCGACGAGGAAGAACTCGCGGTAGTCGGACAGGCCTAGCGTCGAACATGGCCACCCTCGGGTGCGGACGGGAGGCCTCGATGCGCCACCCGCCGGCCCCGGGTCGGCCGCTCACAGGAAGCGGCGGTTGGCGCGATCGTCGGGCACGTCGATGCCGAGCTCCTCGAGCAGCGGCCGGATGTCGGCGATGAACTGCTCGCGCAGCTCGGCGTTGTTCTTCTGGCGCAGCCCCCAGCGCACATAGGCCTCGGAGAAGTCCGAGTCGGAGCGGCCGAACATGTCGAGCGCGGCCGGCCACCAGATCTGAATCTTGTCGTTGGCCTCGGCGAGACCCTCCGGTGTCGCACAGACCCGGCGCAGGTTGTTGTAGCCGAAGGTCGCGTGGAAGACCTCGTCCTTGTGCAGCCGCTCCGCCACGTTAAGCAGTGGCTCGTAGGGCACGCCGTCCCACGTCTCGCCGATGTAGCAGCCGACCCGGTCGCCCAAGGCGTTGAAGTAGGCGAGGTCGCAGTAGGTGTCGATGGGCAGGCCGAACAGGTACTGCTTGATGTCGGCCTCGATCGGGCCGACGCCAAGCCCCTCCAGGATCCGGGCGGTGATCACCCCGTGCTCGACCTCCTGCTGCATGAGCTTGGCGTAGCTCACCTTGAGCTTCTGGTCGGGGATGAGCCGCATCCCGGCGCTCCACAGCTTGCTGAGCAGCTCGGTGTACTTCGGGTTCGTGGAGTTCTCGAGGTGGTGCGACAGCATCCGCACGAGCAGCTCGTGGAACTTCTGCGGCATGTCGCTGTCGCCCTCGGCGTACACGCGCCTACCGGTCTCGGTTGTCACGCCCACTCGGTCCTCCTGCTCGGCTCCCGGCTCAAGTACCTGGACCGGATCCTCGCAGAGATCGCCTCCGCCGACGACGTCTGGCTTGCCACGAGCGACGAGATCGCGCAGTGCTACCTCGATTCGCACTACGACGCTGCCGTGGCCGCC
>JAABUT010001995.1_pt1 | contig 21096 bp, 17 predicted proteins | sample 5559281 | NCBI WGS metagenome assembly JAABUT01 (sample SAMN10711880, study PRJNA513359) | rock metagenome | isolation source: Antarctica rocks | place: Antarctica: Victoria Land, Ricker Hills nord | collected 2016-01-04
CTAACCCTAACCCTAACCCTAACCCTAACCCTAACCCTAACCCTAACCCTAACCCTAACCCTAACCCTAACCCTAACCCTAACCCTAACCCTAACCCTAACCCTAACCCTAACCCTAAGCTGAGTTAAATCTTCATATTTTTCGATGATTTTTGAAGCGTTGAAGTCGCTCAAGTTGACTCTACAATTGTCATCATAGAAAGTATTGAGTTCAAGCGCGTCTAGTAGAAATTCGAAGCAAATGACGAATCAATCAAAGAAGCAAATGATGAATCAACGCGTCAAGACAATCGTCATTGAAGTTGTTGAGAACATCATTTGCTCAGATGATGATCAAGAATAAAAGATAGAAACAATCAAACTATGTTCATCACTTTAGATTTGAACAATTTTGAAGTTATCAAAGTTATTGAAACTTTAAAAACAAGTTGAAAGTACTACATAATTAAATGTTAGCAATCATGTTAAACATGTTTTTTCTCACTATGCATGTGATAACTTTCAAGAATAACATTAACAGAAAGTAGAAATTTTGTTACTTACTCAATAAAAAATAAGTGCATTCATAGAATTCATGATACAAAATACAATTTTCTCATTCTTGTTTCAGACATGATTAATGAGTTTATTAATTGCTTTGATCTTAATACAGTTCATTTTGAAGATAATTTCAAGAATGTGCTTCTCATAAAAAGACTCAACTTTCTTCAAATTGTAAAGATGATTTGTTTTAAAGCAAACATATTTCTTCTCTTAATCTTCTTTTTCAGAAAATGCAAGTAACTATGTTTTTGAAAGTTGTTCAAGATGTAAAAATGTGCTAAGTACTTTGAATCAATGAACTTTCATCATTCAATTGTAATAATATTGATTTAAGATTGATTTTCAATGCACTTTTGTGCTTTTGTTACAAGTGTATTAAGATTGACAAGATTGATAAGATTAAACAAGATTGAAGCTTTAATCAATTTATAATGTATGTTAGCGAGTACTTTGTATAATGATTAGAGCTAGTCAATGATCTGATCAAGATCTGACTCAGATTTGACTCAGATATAACTCAACATCTTTTTTCTTTTTCAACATTCTTTTCTTTCATCAACATTTTGTTCATTTACATCATTTTCTTTTCATGTTACAAACACATTTCTTTCAAGTTTAGCACAGTTTCTGAACATTACATAAATAGAAGCTTTTGTATCAATCTTCTTCTGTATTTTTAATATTCAGTTATAGTTATTTCTAAAGATCAAGCACTATCAATTCTGATTTTCATTGATTGTATTATTTAAACACGATTCTGACATTATATTAAGAATTCATTAATCACATGATACTAATTTCATTACTCATTTAATCAACTCATACAGATGAATCAAGTTTAAAGAAATTTGTTTATCTGATGATTCAATCTTGAAAGACAAGAACAACATCAGAAAATTCATAGAATCAACAAGAACATATGATCATTGAATTGCTAGAAGATTTATTGCTCATTCAGTATGCATTCATTCAAAATCGATTAATAGAATCTATGATAAAGAATCTTCGTGAATTGCTAGAGAATCAAATCGATCAAAAGAATTATAATAAAGAATTTTCGTAAATTGCTTCAAGATCAATCACTCTCAGAAACATCTTCTTTGTTGAACAAATATACATCTTTCTTTTTCAATCATCAAGCATCATCATTCATTCAATTCTCTTTCAAACAACTTTCATCTTCTTCACTATAACATTTAAGAACATTTCTGATAAAGATAAAGCTTTTGTTAACTTTTTGCAATAAACACGTTCACAAGCTCTTTCTTTTATCATTGATTCACAACACACTTCTTCATTCATTGCTTTCAACGAATTAAACGCTGAAATCATCATACATGATGATATGAAAGTATGAAAGAAATGTATCTATGCTCTTAATAGAGAAACAGATCATCTTGTCAAGATGAAACAATGAGACAAGAATGAAATTCAACAGTTGAAAGCACAACTACAAGCTTTCACTGCTATCACAGTCAATGTAATCATCATTGCTTTCTTGATTATCATCTACTTCAAACAATCTAAATATCATAAAATACTTAATTTTTCAATGTTCATTGATGAAAAGAACTCTACTTGAAAGAACTGATCTCTTGACATACAAGAGAAGCTAGCAATTAACATTAACATCTTCTCAAATGAACTTTACAAGCTGAGCTACATAAACTCTTGACTAGCAGATGACATTGTTGAAATCACTCAAGTCAGATGCAATTTCAACTGTGATAATTTCTATCTGACTGTTAATGAACTTCTAGAGAAACTAGCTCAATTATTTCATGATTCTGATAAAAAAGATAACTATCATAGAAAATATATTAATCTGATTCAAGAATCAAAGAAATTCAATAATTTCTTTAATCAGTTTCAACGACTATACATTTATTTGAAGTATCAGAAGAATGTACTAGTTGTTGATCTAAAAAATAAAATAAACTCTCGTTTTTGAATCTTTTGAACAGCTCAGATGAAGTCACTCATTAAACTATCAGATATTTAAAACTATCTGATTCACTTGAATAATAAACATAAAGCAGTTCAAGAGATTAAGAATAAACTACTCAAACATGATGATTCAAAGATCATCATTTTTAAAGCAATTATTGCTGTTCAATCTTTTGCTTTAAAGTCTGACTGATCAAAGTCACGCAGCGCAGTTTTGACTAGTGTCAAGAATGCAAACGTTTTAGTTGAAATCTGTTTTGTATATCACAAATCAGATCATAGTTTCAGAAAATGCTTAAATCAATTTATCAAAGTCAATGCAGTTGATGAGAACTATGATTGTTTCAAACTCAATACTGAATCAGAGTTCAAGTCAAAAAACTAGTCATCTCTTCAATAATCATTGAAGTGAAGATTATATCTTTGTGCAATCTAGATGAAATTCTATTGAAAGAGAATTACTTTGATAAGTCATTTCTAGTCGATGCTCTTCTCATTTTGCAAAATGAATCATTCAATTTTCATTCTTTGATAGACAGTGATTCAGTCATTTATATGATTATACATATCAATCTAGTCAATAAAGTATGTAAAGAGTTGAAAATTCAATCTATATCACTGACAAAAGAGAAGTTAATAAAAGAATATGATGAAAAGATATTTAAGAAAATTATCACTCATAAAATTCTATTAAATCTCATCATTGAAAGTCATAAGAAATTGACTGTTTCTATGTTGATAACTGACATCAATCATCACGAAGTCATATTAGAAAAATCATGAATGAACAAAAATGAAATATTATTGAATATGCAAATCAATGTCATCGTTTTTTTCAATCAATTAAATACTTTCATTTCAATTTTTTCAATTTCTTTCAATTCAAAGCACTCAAGTTGATTGCAATCAACTTTATTTACTTTTATCTTTCAGTTAAAGATTTCTAGAATGCTCAAATGATCTGTTTCAACTACAATTCAGAAAGAGTCATTCTCAATTTGAAGCATAAACATTGCTTTGTTTAAAATGTTGTTGAATTGTTCAAAGAGAAACAAGATTGAAGTCTTTACTTTATTCATGATGAACATCAATAAAGAAATTACGTACAATACTCAGTGCAATTTGAACGCTTTAAACATTTCTTTAATTGATGAAACTACTCAGAATTTGAAAGATATTAAAGCGAAGCTGTCATTGAAATATCATGAGTTTCTAAATGTTTTTGATCAAGCTCAATTAAATAAACTATCTTTTCATTGCTTTTATGATCATAAAATTGAACTCATCAATGATTCAATGCTTTCTCACTGTCAAGTTTATCAAATGTTCTTTGTTAAACTTCTGAAAGTAAAGAAGTACTTAAATGAGAACTTATTGAAGAAATTTATCATTCTCAATCAGACTTTCTATTTCTTTCTCATTTTATTTATTCTTAAAGCAAATGAAGATCTTTGATTCTGCGTGTATTATTGAAAGCTAAATGTTATTTTTAAAAGAAATAAATATTCTCTATCGTTGATAGATGAGATCATTGATAAAATAGTGAATTGCAAGCATCTGACTAGATTGAACATCATATCAGCATTCAACAAACTTCAAATGCATTTCAATAGCAAGAATTACATTATCTTTATCACTGCTTTAAAAGCATATAAATACAAAATGCTATCATTCAAACTGATTAATGAATTGATCTTCTTTCAGCAATATATGAATGACATTCTATGAAACTTTCTGAACGACTTTTGTTAAGTTTATCTAGATGACATTCTCATCTATAGCAAAATAAGAAAGAAACATAAAGATCACATCAAACTAGTATTGACTCAACTACGTGAAGCTGAACTGCAGATAAATATTCGAAAGTGCAAATTCAATGTAGAAAAGACAGTTTTTCTAGAAATCATTGTATCAGAACAAGATCTTTGCATGAATTCAAGTAAAATGATCATCATAGTCAACTGAACTACTTCGATCAATTTGAAAGAAATTCAGAGATTCATGAGATTTGTGAACTTCTATCGTTGTTTCATTAGAGACTTCTTCAAACTAGTCAAATCATTCACTTAATTAACTAGAAAAAATACGTCTTTTGTTTAAAATGAAGTTTGCATTCAAGCTTTCAGAAATCTGAAGAAACAGATCAGTTTCGCTTCAATTTTTTGTCATTTTGATCTCAAACATCAGACTATTTTGAAAATCGATGCATCAAACTATGTAAAAGATGAAATATTGTTTCAGTACAACAATGAAAGTGTACTTCACTTGATGATTTTTTACAGCAAAAGCATAATTCTTGATAAAATCAACTATCATATTTATGACAAGAAATTGCTGATCATTATTCGCTGTTTCAAACATTGATGACTCAAGCTGAGATGTACTGAATTACTCATTCAGATATTCATTGATCATCAAGTTCTGAAAATCTTCATGAAAAATAAACAGCTAAGTCAACATCAAGTCAACTATCTGAACATTCTATCAAAGTTCAATTTTCAGATTATTTTTAAATCAGGCAAAATGAACACTAAAGTTAATGCTTTAATTAAAATGTTTCTAATGAACATTTTTGAATCAGCTCAACGTCTTGAAGATCATTTTCAGACTATTTTAATCTTTGATAGAATCAATGTTTTATCTGTTGAATCGAAAGTCAATCTCTATCAAAGAGTATGATTAGTCAATCAAACAGATGAGTTCTGCAGCGAATATAAATAAGCTAAAAACAACAACAAGCTCAAGCTTTATAACATTAAGATGAAGAACTGCAAAATTATTAATGACGTTTTATTTAAAAAAGATTTACTGTGAATCTCTGAGAACATGCACACGAAATTACTACAAGAAGTGCATGATCAATCTTCAATCTCTCATCTCAACAATAAATAAATCATTGATTTAGTTCAACGTTTTTACTATTGATCAGATCATTGAGTTACTATTCAATGATATATTTGAAACTATCATGCTTGTCAGCGAAGCAAAGTCTTTAAAGATAGCATCAATGAACTTCATCATTCTCTTTCAATTTCACAGAAATGCTGAAAGAATATAACTATGAACTTCATCACTGAACTATCTTTGTCAGAAGACTATAACATCATTTGCACAATCATATGTCATCTCATTAAAGAACATCATTATATTCTTTGTCATTGAGAAGATGATGACATCTCAGTTGAAGAAATAATTTGAATCATGCTATGAAATGTCTATTGACTGCATGATTTATTCAGTTCTATTATTTTGAACAAAGACTTTTAATTCATATCAACTATGTGAAAAAGTCTTTGCAAGTGATTGAAAATTACAGTTAATCTATTCACAGTTTATCATTCTGAGATCAATGATCAATTGAAACAAGTCAATCAAGACGTTGAATGTGAACTTAGAATTTACTGCAATTACGTGCAAAACGACTGAGTCAAATGAATATCTATGATGAAATTCAGCAATAATTTCAATATTTTCTTGATTATTTCAATGACTCTCTTCTACTTCAATAAAGAATTTCACTCTTGAATGAATTTCAATCTCAATACAACTGACTATGAAACAACTTGTAAACGACTTGAAGCTAGAAAAGCAGATGATATTATCATTCAAATGAAAGAGTTACTGAGTTTTGATCATCAAGAATTGAAAAAGACAAAGCTGATCATCAAAGTTCAAATCAATAAACATAAATAAAACGTCACATATAAAGTAAATGATTGAGTTTGACTATCTTTCAAAAATGTCAAGACAATGAGACTCTGCAAAGATTTGAAAGACAAACAGCTAAATCTTTATCAAATCACTGCTAAAAAATAAACTTTCTATCATCTTTGTTTATCTACAAGCATGAAGCATATACACTCAATGTTCAGCTCGAAGCTACTACAATCATACTCAGAAGACTCTCTATCAGAACAACATTCAGAATCACTCAGATCAATCACTATCAAAGATGATGAACATTGAGAAATAAATGATATATTGAACTTCAGATGTTATCAAGATCAAATACAGTACAAAGTCAAATGAAAAGATTTAGATAAAGACGATGAATGATACTATGTTGATAAAGAGAAATTCAATGATTCAGAGAAAGTTTTGAATGAATTTCATAAGTTATATTCAAGCAAATCACGCTAAGTATTGAAATAATTATCAACAAAAAGTGAGCAAATGAACTACATTCATATGAACATGAATTTTCAAAGAAAGAAATAATGTTACAAATGTATCAAGATTGACAAGACTGATAAGACTGAACAAGATTGAAGCTTTAATTAATTTACAATGTATGCTAGCAAGTACTCTGTGTAATGATTAAAGCTAGTCAATGATCTGATCGAGATCTGACTCAGATTTAACTCAAATATGACTCAACATCTTTTTTCTTTTTCAACATTCTTTTCTTTCATCAACATCTTGTTCATTTACATCATCTTCTTTTCATGTTACAAACACATTTCTTTCAAGTCTAGCACAATCTTTGAACATTACATAAATAAAAGCTTTTGTATCAATCTTCTTTTATATTCTTAATATTCAGTTATAGTTATTTTTAAAGATCAAGCACTATCAATTCTGATCTTCATTGATTGTATCATTTAAACATGATTCTGACAGCTTTTCACTCTTACGTTTTTCTATTTCTATTCTTTTGAAGTTGTTTAATGATTGTCATTACTGAGAAATTGACAAGTTCATTGAACATTAATGAAAGTTTATAATCAACATCTTGATGTTTATTTAATTTCATATTTGTAAGAAAAAAGTTGAAAAACTTTGATAAATTAACATCATGTTGTAATCATAATGTGTTGCATATGATCTTTAGTTCTTTGATGTACTTCTTAATGACTTGATGATCTTTCTCTTGAAGATTAATGATTTTCATATATATCTTGTTCATCTTTTTCAACTTTTGATATGTATAATATATCAAATTAACTCAATGAACTTCTTTTTCTTTTCATGTTAATTCATGTTGATTCATCATTAAGTCTGTCATCAGCATGTTCATTCATGTCATCATTTATATGAATGATTGTTCAAAGAATTTATTTGTAACAAATCATTTACAAGATTTTTCATTTACATTCTTAAATAAATAAATGATTTTGAATGTTTGAATCATCTTTTTATGCATCTCATTTGCTATCAGTTGATCTCATTTTATATTTTAAAACTATCATATTAACTATGATTGTTTTGATTTAGAAGTTGCTCTTTCAGATTAATATCAATTTCTCATTAATGTTACAATGCAAGTCTTGTACATGTTTATCATGATTATACATATAAAACTAGAACTAGCTTGCTTTTATTTTATTAAAAAATCTTTATCTGTTCATGTCAATTTGATGATTAGCACATTTATCTTTGCATCACAATACATGTGATGAATTTATCAATATAATAAATCATTATTCTTATTAAGATGAATTTGAATTTTCTTTAATTAATTTGCAATCAAGACTGATAAAATGATAATTAGATTGATAAATTTCAATAATATGAAATGTGCAGATGAACTCATGTTTATACATGAACACTTAATTTTCAACTTGTTATTAAAAAAGTACTTTGCATCTTTAGATTGAAATGTACTGAAAGTATCTTCTTTTAAATATTCATTAAACTTCTTCTTGTAACAAGCATTGTTGATCTTGTCATATATTATGTGCAATAAATGATTCAAACAAATTAATTTAAACATCTTTATTGTTTTATCAATAAATTAGCATGCTTCATTCTTAATCTTGCTGACATTCATGTTTATCTTTTCAAGACTCATATTATTGATATTGAATTCTTTTCTTATGAATATTTTCATTTTAAACATTATAAAAATCTTAAAAGTCTGATATAAAAAGAGTGACATGTTCATTCTTTGCAAATGTATACATGATTGAGATTTAACATGATTAAAATTATGCAGAAATAATCAAGCATAATTTCATCATTTGTCTTCTTCATGAAGATTCTTTGTAATAATCAATAATATTTTCATCATAAGTTTGTTTAATCTTGTTAATTAAGAAACAAGATCAACTTTAATATTTTAATCATTTCGCGTAATACTTCTTTAAATTTTGCTTACTATCTTTATCATTGTTGAAATTCATATTTAATTGCATATGATTTGATTCTCTTGCAAGATCTTCTATAATTGAATGATCAAAGATTATTATATTTTGTTGAAATTTCATTTACTGAAATGAAAATGATACAGTTGCTTTATGTTGTTTAACTCAACTTGTTGAATTTTGATGTGAACTGATGATTTTGTTTTTCTTCAATAAAGAATTATCATACTTCAATTCTGAACTTATGTTCATTGACTGATCAATATTTGAAGCTGAAATGTGTTATGAACATGTCTGAATCAATCAGAGTTCAGATCTAATTCTAATCAATTTGATTAAAGCAAGTCATGATGCTATGTCTAGTTTGAATCTAACGCATTTCTTTGAGTCATTCTCAGCACTTCTTTTCGTTGTTCAGCACTTTCTTCATTCATTTCTTTCATCATTCTTTTAGACAAACACATCTGATTTATTACATCACATCTGTATCGAGTCTAGCGCAGTCTCAAGTCATTATTTATAGAAGAGCTCACACTCTTTCTCTTCTGTATTCTTAATGTCTTGTTATAGCTATCTCTAAAGAACAATACATACATATCAGCTCTGAGTCTCTTTGATTGAATGATCTAGACATGATCTCAACATTACATTAAGAATCTCGTTTATCATATGATACAGATACTCATTACTTGTTCAATATACTCGTTCAGACAGATTGAGTCTAAAGAAATTCATTTATCTGATGATCGACGCAATCGAAAAACAGAACAACACTAGAAAATCTATAGAATTAACAGCGAAACTGATTGAATTGCTAGACGACTTACAGCTCATTAAATACACATCGTTCATCTCGATTAATAGAATCAGCGATAAAGAATCTTCGTTGATTGCTAGAGAATCAAATCGATCAAGAGAATCAATTAATTCTTAAATTAAACAACAAAAATGACTTCATCTTTTATTGTCGAGCATTGCTCTTCGCTCGATTTCTTTCTTTTAAAAACACTCGTTCAATTCAATCTTTTCTTTCTCATGTCTCGTCTCTTCAAAGAGCGTTTCAAAGCTTCATTCTTCATTGTCGAAGATAATGACTCATTCGCTGAAATCATAACATCTTTTATGATCATGAAAGCTTTGAAGAAACGATGCGAAGAGCTGAAAGTTAGACTACAAGCTAGAGAGATTACTTCGTCATCGTCAATCTACTCTGAGCGTTCTAGATCTCAGAAAATATTTGATTCTTCATTGTTCACTGATGAAAAGAATTCTATCTGAAAGAATTGATATGAAAAAGTTCAGAACAAGCTGAAAATCAATGTTGATCTCTTTTCAAGTGAACGAGTCAAGCTGAGCTATGTACATTTCAGATTATTCGATGATGCAGCTGAGATCACTCAGTCAAGACGCGAACGTGACTGTTTCAACTCATACAAGATTGTCGATGAGCTTTTGAAAGAGCTAGCTCAGTTGTTCAATGACTCAGATAAAGAAGTCAACTTTCGTAGAAATTACTACAACTTGATTCAAGAACAGAAGAAATTCAGCGAGTTTTATACTCAATTTCAACGACTATTCTTCTATCTAGACTATCAAGAAAAACAGCTGATCGTTGATTTAAAGAATAAAATAAATTCTCAACTTCAATTCGCTTGAGTAACTCAATTGATTCAACTCAGTACTCTGAAAGAAATTCATTTCTATCTCATTTGATTGAATAATGATCAACGAGCTATTCAAGAGATCAAGAATAGAGAAGCAATGATCAAAGCTAAAACAACTAAACAGATCATCTTCGCTGAAGAATCAGTCAAAGTTACTTGTAGAATCATAGAAATGAAGATGACTGACCAGTCAAAATCACACGACGCTGTTTTGACTAACGTCAAAGAAAATGACTTACTAATTGAAAACTGCTTTTTATGTCATAAGTCTGATCATACTTCTAAAGAGTGCTTGAATAAATCTTTCAGAATTAATGCATTAAATGACGAGTTTGATCATTCTTTGAACTTCAATTTAGAGTCTGATTCAAAAAACTAGTCATCTCTTTCAAAGTCATTGAAGAGATAGAGATCATTTCTTTGTGCAATCTAATCGACGAAATTTCATCTATCGAAGAGAACTACTTCGAAAAGTCATTTCTAGTCGATGTCACTCTATTCTCGCAAGGCGAATTCTTCAAGCTACGATCTCTGATAGATAGTGACTCGACGATCTACATCTTGATTCATACAAAGCTAGTCGATCAAATATGTCAGAAGCTCGAAATTCAACTCATACGACTAGCTAAAGAGAAGTTAATAAGAGAATATGACGAAAAGCTGACGAAGAAGATCATTACTCATAAAATTCTACTCAATCTCACAGTCGAAAGTCATAAGAAATTGACTGTTTCAATGTTAATAGCTGATATAAATCATCATGACGTCATATTAGAAAAGCTCTGAATGAACAAAAATGAAATACTACTAGATATGCAAAACGATGTCATCGTTTTTTCAAATCAATTAGAAGCTCTCATTTCTGTTTTTTCAATGTCAGTCAGAGCTTCACACTCAAAATGATCACGATCATCAAATTCTTCTATTCGTTCAGTCTTCAAAGTGCTTCAACGACTCACTTCTACTGCTTCAAAAAAGAACTTTTTTATGTTCAATGTGAAAGCTGCATCTTTTCATGCACTGATTAAATGATCAAAGAAGAATCGCATCGAGATTTTCGTCATGTCGATTGAAGATATTGATAGAAAAATAGTCTACAACACTCAATGCAAACTGAACATTCTAGACGTTGCTTTCATCGATGCATCAGCTCAAAATCTAGAAGACATCAAAGTCAAGCTATTTTCGAAATATCAGAATTTTCTTGACGTGTTTGATCGAGCTCAAGTCAATAAGCTATCATCTCATCGTTCATATGATCATAAGATAAAGCTCACTAACGATGTCACTTCTTCTAGATGTCGAGCTTATTGAATGTTACTCTACAAGCTTCAGAAAATCAAAGAATATCTGAATGAAAATCTGTCAAAGAGTTTTATTACTTCTAGCAAGATCTCATATTTCTCACTCGTTCTATTTGCTCTGAAGATCAATGATGATCTTCGCTTCTGCATTGACTATCAAAAGCTCAATGTCATTATCAAAAGAAATCGCTACTCTCTATTGCTCATAGATGAGATGATTGACAAAATCGTTGACTGCAAGCATTTGACTCGACTGAATATAATTTTTGCTTTCAACAAACTTCGTATGCACTTCGATAGTGAGAACTATACGATCTTCATTATCGCTTTAGAAGCGTACAAATCAAAGATTTTATCATTTGAATTAACAAACGATTTGATCTTGTTTCAGCAATATATGAACGATGTTCTATGAGACTTTCTAAATGACTTCTGCCAAGCTTATTTAGACGACATTCTCATATACAGCAAGACTCAAAAGAAGCATAGACAACATGTCAAGATAATACTAGATCATCTACAAGATGCTGATCTGCAGATAGATATTCAAAAGTGCAAATTCAACGTAGAAGAAACAGTCTTCTTAGAAGTCATAGTATCAGAACAAGATCTTTGCATGAACTTTATCAAAGTGAAAGCTATAGTCAATTGAGCTACATCTACTAATCTAAAAAAGATACAAGACTTCGTTGACTTCGTCAATTTCTATCGACGCTTCATCAAGAACTTTTCAAAACTAGTCAAGTCATTCACTCAGTTGACTTGAAAAGACACGTCTTTTGTTTGAAACGAAGTCTGCGTCGAAGTCTTTGACAATTTAAAGAAGCAGATCAGCTCAACTTCAGTTCTACGTCATTTCGATGTCAAACATCAAGCTATTTTGAAAATCGATGCATTCAACTATGTAAAAGACGACATACTATCTCAGTACGATGATGAGAATGTGCTTCACTCGATAGTCTTTTATAGCAAGAGCATGATTTCAGCTGAATGCAATTATCACATCTATGACAAGAAATTGCTAGCTATCATTTGATGCTTTGAACATTGATGACTTGAACTAAAAGATACTGAGTTATCTATTCAGATGTTTACTGATCATCAGACTTTGAAGATCTTTATGAAAAACAAACAGCTGACTCGATGACAAGCAAACTATCTGAATATTCTATCGAAGTTTAACTTTCAGATTATCTTTCAATCAGACAAAATAAACTTCAAAGTCGATGCTTTAACTAGAATGTCGATGATCAATAGTTCTGAATCAGCTAAAGACATAAATGATTGTTTTTAGACTATATTGACTTCGAATTGAATAAATGTTTTATCGATCGAGTTCGAAATCGAATCTGAATACGAGATTAATCTCTATCAATGCATACATCTAGTCAATCAGAAGAATGAACTATGCAATGAGTATTGACAAGCTATGAACAAAGATGAACTGAAGCTTCATGACATGAAGCTAAAGAACTGTCAAATCATTGACAACATTCTATTCAAAAAAAATCTACTATGAATGTTGAAATAAATGCATATAAAATTGCTTCAAAAGATTCACGATCAATCATCAATCTTGCACTCTGACATTAAACGAATGATTGATCTAGTTCAACGCTTTTACTATTGATCAGATCATCAAGCAACTATTCGACAATACATTTGAAACTGTCATGTCTGTCAGTGAAGCAAAGCATCTTGAGATGATACAAATGATTTGCTTCAGTCTCTATTGATTTCTCAGCAGTGTTGACAAGATATAGTTATGAACTTCATTACTGAGTTATCTCTATCGAAAAACTATAACGTCATTTGCATGATCATATGTCGTCTCTTCAAAGAACATCACTATGTTCTCTGTCATTGAGAAGACGATGACATCTTAATCGAAGAAACAGTATGAATCATGCTATGAAACGTCTATCAACTTCATGATTTACTCAGTTCTATCGTTTTGAATAGAGACTTTCAGTTCATATTGATCATGTGACAAAGTCTTTGTAAACGACTGAAGATCAAAGTCAATTTATCAACAGTTTATCATTCAGAGATCGATGATCAGTCGAAACGAGCTAATCAAGATGTTGAACGTGAACTTCGAATCTACTGCAATTACATGCAGAATGACTGAGCTAAATGACTTTCAATGATGAAATTCAGTGACAATTTCAATACATTCTCGACTATCTTGATGATCTCTTTCTACTTCAATAAAGACTTTCATTCTTGAATGAGTTTTGATTCAGATATGACTGATTACAAAACGACTCATCAATGTATTGAGACTAGAAAGATCGATGACATTGTCACTTGAATGAGCAAGCTTCTTATCTTCAATCATCAACAATTGAAAAAGATCAAGCAGATCACTGAAGTTCAGATGAACAAGCATAAATGAGACGTCATCTATGAAGTAAATGATCAAGTTTGATTAGTCTTTGAAAACATCAAAATCACTAAATCATGCAAAGATTTGAAAGACAAGCAGCTCGATCTCTATTCAATCACAGTCAAAGTTGAGATCTTCTATCATCTTCAGCTATCTAGAAGCATGAAGCATATACATTCAGTGTTCAGCTTGAAGTATCTATGAACTTCATCAAACGATCTTCTATTAGAACAACATTCTAAGATCTTTAGATTAATGATCATTGAAGAGAATGAAGAGCACTGAAAAGTAGACGATATATTGAACTTCAGACGATATAGAGAAAGACTACAATACAAGATCAAATGAATCGAGATAGATCATGATGATGAATGATACTATGTCGATAAAGAGAAATTCGATGACTTGAAGAAAGTTCTGAATGAATTTCACAAGCTATACTTGAATAAGTCGCACTAAATTGAAAACACGATGAATTTTTTGCTTTTATTTCTTTTCTATTCATGTGAACATGAATGTTCAAAGAGAGAAAATAATGTTATGAACATGTCTGAATTGATCAGAGTTCAGATCTAACTCTAATCAATTTGATTAAAGCAAGTCATGATGCTATGTCTAGTTTGAATCTAGCGCACTTCTTTGAGTCATTCTCAGCACTTCTTCTTGTTGTTCAGCACTTTCTTCATTCATTTCTTTCATCATTCTTTTAGATAAACACATCTGATTTATTACATCACATCTGTATCGAGTCTAACGCAGTCTCAAGTCATTATTTATAAAAGAGCTTGCACTCTTTCTCTTCTGTATTCTTAATGTCTTGTTATAGCTATCTCTAAAGAACAATACATACATATCAGCTCTGAGTCTCTTTGATTGAATGATCTAGGCACGATCTCAACAAAATGTTAAACTTATTCAAAACTGACATTAACATGTCATTTTCTTGAGTCTGCATCTTATCATTCAACTTTCATTGCTTTGAATGTAATGATTCAGAACTTTCATCATTTTTTATAAAAATTACTTGTCATTAATTTATCATTTATGCACATACTTCAATGATTTACTATAATGCAATGTTTAATCAGTTAATATGATGCTTGTTGTATCTTTCTTTAAATGATTGAATCTTGATTGCTTTCAAGAAAAATATAAAAGTGTATGAATTTTGTTCATGAAATTTTCACTTTTGTCAATTCGCTGTAAATGTACACTTTTTACAAATTTATCAGATCTTGCTGCATTATTTGCTGAGTTAATGTTAATCTTTATTGTACTCAGAACAGCTGTGTCATTTGCATCATTCTCTTTTATATTAATGACTGCTGACTGCTTTTAAACATGAATAAATGCTGCATTATTAATTAAATCAACATTATTCTTCGTTGTAAACAGAACAGTTGTATCATTTGCATTGCTTTCTTTCATGTTAATGATTGCTGACTGCTTCTGAACATGAGTAGACGTTGCATTGTCAATTGAATCAACATTATTCTTTATTGTAAACAAAACAGCTGTGTTAGAAATCTGTCTAGAATGAGTCAGATAAAGATGTCATTTAACTAGAAGATAAATGCTAAGAAAGAAAGATAGTTACAAAAAAGAAGTTGATTACATATATGTGTTTCTCAGTTGACGCTAGACTCAATAGAAACTAATTAAGATGACAAAGCAAGAATAAATCTGACAAAATTAGAAGATTGAGTCTGATAAGACTAGAATTGTGACATTACTTCTTTTCTTCAACAATTCATGTTCACATGAATGTATTTTCTGCTCAACTCAATTAATTACTCAATCTAAATCATGATTGATTGAATTGTTAATTAGCATGATTTGTTCAAGTATTGAATATGAAAATCATCAATAATCTTCTGAGTGTTCATAAATTCATCATCATCAGCGTTGTATTAATTGAAATCATTGTCATAGTTATTTCATTTGACTTTATACTGAAGTCATCTTTGATATCAACGAAAATTCAATATATCATTGATTTCTCACTTGTCTTCATCATTTATCACTATTGAATCTGAGAGTTCATTCTTTTAATCAGACAAGAAATTATTGATGACAGAGCAAAGCAGATCAGAATGAAATACATCATGAACATGCATAGACTCTGATAATTTTAGTTTATATAAAAAGTCAATGAAATCTAGATTAATGAAAGAATCAAGCATTTTATCATTTAGCTTCTTGAAAGATCTTGCTGTAATGATGTTTCTTTTATTCAGAAACATCTTTGATTTGATTTTATAATTAACTTCTTTTTTATGCTTATTGACTTGTTTCATCATTTGTTTTCATGTTTTAACTAGCAACTCGCAAGCAAACTTTAGTGTTTTGTTCATATATTTAAATATATTCTCAACTTTAGTCATCTGCAAGCATTCTTGAAAACTTTCATATTCAATAACATTAAGTTCAAAGCTTATATGAGAATGAAAGTCTTTGTTTAAAAAGAAAGAAGTTGAGAAAATGACTGAGAACAGAGCATTATTGTCAACAAACTTAATCATGAGTAGTAACTTAACTCAGTCATTCTGCATGTACAAACAGAAGAATTAAAAATATCTTTCAATATTCTGATTAACTTGTTCACTTTGATTATTGATCTGAAAGTGATAAACTGTGAAAAGTTGAAGATTAATGTTTAGTCTTTTGCAAAGTGACTTTCATAAAATGAAAATAAATTGAGAGTCTTGATTTAAAACAATGAAATTGAGTAAACTATGTATTTGATATATTCACTGAAGCATTAGCTCAGCTGTTTTTTCTGCTGTGATTTTCTCATCATCAATGAAGCAAGAAATATAATGTTGTTTCTTTATCAATTTACATATCACTGTTAGTATGATGTTTTTGTCTTTTGAAAGAAATAAGTTGATGATGAAATTCATGACTATGTTCTTTCATTACTGTTCAAGTATAAGTAGAGAATGTAGTAGTTCATTAAATTTATTTTAAGAAGTCTTTAATTGTTAACAAATGTAGCAGTTTTGAACTTTCACAGTTTGAAAAGTGAACTGAATTATTGAGTTTAGTTAAAGAAACATTTGTCACTTAAAGTGAAATAAAGTTGAGATTTTAGCTGAGCTCATCTGAATGTGATCAGATTTTATGAATAAAATCTGCATTTGTTCATATGTCATTGAACTAAATTGCACTTTCGTCGCTTTCATCACTTTCATTTCTTTCGTTGCATTCAATCTACTACTCGTCTATTTACTCGCTCATTTACTTGCTCATTTACTCATCTAGCTACTTGTTAGAGATCAGCATAGAGCGAGTCATATGAGTGTAATGTAACAAGTATATAAATGTTAAGAAAGAAAAGTATCTAGAAGAAAAGAATCGACTATCTATATGACTCAGAAGAACATAAGCTAACTCTGAATAGAATTGACTTCGAAACAACTCGATAGTCTAGTGACAAGCGATCGACGATAGTCAGAAACATAGTCATCAACATAGTCATCAACATAGCTATCAACATAGATGCGTAGCTAGAATCATAATACTACTTGCTCATTTACTCTTCATTCTACTCACTCATCTACTCATCATTCTACTCACTCATTTACTCATCACTCTACTCGCTCATCTACTCTTCATTCTACTCGTCTAGTTACTCGCTCATCTACTCATCATTCTACTTGCTCATTTACTCTTCATTCTACTCATCTAGCTACTTACTCATTTACTCATCATTCTACTTGCTCATTTACTTTTCACTTTACTCGTCTATTTACTCACTCATTTACTCTTCATTTTACTCGTCTAGCTACTCACTCATCTACTTTTCATTCTACTCATTTAGCTACTCGCTCATTTACTCATCATTCTACTCACTCATTTACTCTTCATTCTACTCATCTATTTACTCACTCATTTACTCATCACTTTACTCTTTATTAAACTTTCTATCAAATGCTTTATCAAACACTCTATTAAATGCGTCGATCAAGTGCACAAAACACGTCAAACAATGCTTTAAACAATGCTTTTTATATGACTTTCTATTTACGCTGACGCTAGAAAGTTTGAAGTTTTTATCTTCTTTTTTTCTTCATAGTTTCTACTTTCTAGAACAACAACAATCAAAATATTAACATGTTCAGCTATCAACATGTTCAGCTATCAACTCAACTATCAACTCAGCTCTCAACTCAGCTATCAACTCAGCTATCAACTCAGCTATCAACTCAGCTATCAACTCAGCTATCAACTCAACTATCAACTCAACTATCAACTCAGCTATCTACTCATTCATTTAGTAATCAGTCTATCGCTTTGAAACATGTTTCAAAAGACGTGTTGATCAAGTGCATAACACAAGTCAAACAATGCTTCAAACAATGCTTTCTACTGAGCTTTTCACTGATCTTTCTACTGATCTTTTGATCAATCTTTCTATTGATTTTTCTACTGATGAGCTTTCTACTGATCTTTCAATTGATCTTTCTATCAATCTTTCTATTGATCTTTCTATCAATCTTTTTATCAACTTTTCTATCAATCTTTCTATCAATCTTTCTACTGAGCTATCTATTGAGCTATCGACTGAGCTTTCTATCAAACACTCTATCAAACATTCTACATGCTTCAAAATACGCGTTGATCAAGCGCATAACATGAATCAAACAATGCTTTCTACATAACTTTCTACATGACTTTTTATCAAGCATTCTTCATGACTCTCTATCAAGCATTCTTCATGTTTTTCTATCAAGCATCTTCGCTGATCTTTCTACTGATCTTTTGATCAAGTCATCTAGTGAGCTTTCTACTGATCTTTTGATTGATCTTTCTATTGATCTTTCTACTAGTAAGCTTTCTACTAATCTTTTGATCGAGTTATTTACTGATCTTTTTACTACATGACTTTCTACATGACTTTTTACATGACTTTCTTCATGACTTTCTACATGACTTTTCATCAAGCTTCGAATTGCTTTGCAATCAAGAATCAAATTTGTTCTCTATTAAGCTTCAAACATAATTCTATCAATCATTCTACATGATTCTCTATCTCTCTAGTTTACTCATTGACTTTCTCATTGACTTTTTCATTGACTTTCTTGACGCATATATTAAATAGCTATTATTTAAATAGTCAAATCAATCATTAATTATTCAACGTTGCAACTACGTATCAATGCTACAAATGTCAAAATAGTCGTGTTTATTGAATTAAACAATAAAGACGCATATTACGCTCATAAAAATGCTAGAAATGCTAAAGATGTTGAAAATATTGACGCTTTTATGAATATATCTCAGCTAAAAGTGACGCAAATCTGAAACATGAGATTAAATAAATATTTGAAATATTGATCATTAAAAGCGCTAAAATCTGTCACTGTCACTCTTTACAAATTACGAATGTGACGAGAAACATGAAGAGAAACATGACGAGAAACATGAAGGAAAAACATGAAGATTGTTTGATTTTGATAGAGAGTCATGACAAAAAATCATGATAGAAAGTCATGAAGAAAATCATGAAGATTATTCGATCAAGCTATTTACATTTATCTAATATCTTGTCAAGTTGAGTCGAGTTTTCAAATCGAGTTATCGAGTCAAGCTTCTCAATTCGACTCGAGTTCTTGAGTTCAACTTCTCAATTCAACTCAACACTTTTTCAAAAAAAATTTAATTCAACTCAACACTTTTTGAGTCGAGTATTCAACTCGAACTCAAGTACTCAACTTGACGTGATCAATCTAACTATTTACATCAACAGATCATGCTGAAGAATTTTTTGAATAGCATCGTTGATGATAAAATAACAATGAAGCACTCAAATAATTGATGCTATTTATATATATTTCTGTGTTTAAAACATGCTTTAATAAACATGTTTAAAACACGTTTTTGACTAATTTAATTTGATTAGACAATAAACATGTTTAATACATTTCACACTTTACTTTCTGTCTGCAAAAGACTTCTATCTATCTGTATTTAAGCTAAGAAACGCTAGTTGCGATGATCAACAAAGCTTCAAGACAATCTCACACTTATTGACGTAATCATAATGTGATAGCACGAAGCTTGAGTCTGAGCTTGTGCTGTTTCACTGCATCTTAGATTCTTGTGTATTCAAGACACATGCACAGCGCAGAAACATAAGCGACTGTCTACAATTTTTCTTCTTTGAAATGAAATTCTCGAATCTTTCACATCTTTCATTGTCATCATCACTTCTACATCTATTATCAAAGACTTTCTTTCATTAGAAATCTTCAGTCTTGTCGTTTCAAGATGATCTCTGATTGTTGAAATATGAGATCATATGAGAGCATATTGACATTTTGATTGTTGTTGTTGTTAGAAGATTATCTAGAAGGTGAAAGGTGAAAACTCTACTGGCGAGCCTCAGCCCTACCAGCCCTATGAAGGCGAAGATTACCATGTTTCCTATTTTCAACACTGATCTCACTTTCTCGTCAATCATCACTCATTTCGTAGTTCTTGATACTCTTCAGATTACTGCAATAGCTCTTGTGATAAGCTTTACGCCTGCATCATTCATTATACATTCAGCTATCTTGTCTCTCATTCTAGCCATTTCGATGTACTCTATTCCCGAGTGTTTTGAGCGAGTGCAGCGAATCATCTGGGGTGGTATTCTCGGCAGTCACAGCAGCGACTATCTCTTACAGTATCTCGAAGTCGCCTTGCTTGGCCGGTATGCCTTCGAAGGTCTGGGTCCTGCGTTCCCGGATCAAAATGTACGATTGGCGAAATAGGTCAGGCAAACGGCGCGGCCAAGATCAAAGCTCTTAGAAACAAGAATCACGACACAGTGTGAGATCGTATACGATTTGGCTTCTTCGTATGCTTTGATAGTCGAAGGAATGAAACTTCATTCGAGGTAAAGGGTGTTTCTCTTTTCTCTTATAAAGACCCACGCTACGTACCTACGCGCAGCCAATTTCTTCGCAGCACAGCTCAGAAACTGCTCATCAACTACATCATACTGAACTTGTTGACTGCCATGGCGGCAGACCCGGTAAACAATGCGAAGACGTACTCTCCTCGCCTTGTCCCATTTTTCAGCCGGCTGAACGAAGTGACGGTGGAGCAGACTATTGTTCGAGCCATCATCATGATTGCCACTTGGCTTAGTATTTATTGCATGAAGCAGGTTTTGCA
>JAABUT010001996.1_pt1 | contig 21091 bp, 25 predicted proteins | sample 5559281 | NCBI WGS metagenome assembly JAABUT01 (sample SAMN10711880, study PRJNA513359) | rock metagenome | isolation source: Antarctica rocks | place: Antarctica: Victoria Land, Ricker Hills nord | collected 2016-01-04
CTTGGTCACGGCGGTCCCCTTCTTGAGGTGGTGTCTTGGTCGACGCCCAACACCTACCCCAAGGTCGGTGTCAGGCGGGGGACCGCCACCTCAAGTTCCACGAGATCCGGGACAACCTCCCGCGGCTGCGGCCGCCTGGAATTCAGGATCGGTGAGGTCGATGAGATTGGGGTTGCCGTCACACCACTGGAAGGTGTGTTTCAGTTTGGTGATCTTCCAACCGTCGACGGTGCGTCGGAAACTGTTTTCGTACCAACCGTACTGGGTGTAATGGTCGTCGCCATGCCGGTTGGGCAGACGATGGCGAGACACATGTAGAAGACTCCCTCCGCGTCGTCGCCGTGCACGGCGATGTGGAAATTCGAGTATTGGTGCATCACGACCAGTCGTTGCAGGTTCGCGCGGGCTACTCGGGCCTACCGAGCTGGCGTGGTGACCGAGGGCGCCCGGCCTGTCAAGTCGAAGAAGTCGACCTCGAACGGGTCGGCGAGGGTGGAGGCGTACATGTCCCAGTCGTGCAGGTCCAGACCGCGACCAAACCGGAGCATCACATCGGTAATCCTTTGCCGGTCCATCAACTCGATCATGGCGTTCGTGTCATACACAGGACCATCCACGGTGATCTCCTTGTTCAGAGCGTCTGAATTGATGGGGATGTCGCCGGCGGGCGCCGATCCGCCAGCACGCCCGGGCTCCCGGAGCAACGCTCCGCCCGCGGGCTGAGCAGCCGACGAGCGCCGATCCCCTTTACTATTCTGCGGTGATGCGATTCCGGATTCGGCCGACCCCGTCGATTTCGACGGTGATGGTGTCTCCGGCGATGAGAAACCGCTGCGGCTTGCGCCGGTATCCGACTCCGCCGGGGGTGCCGGTGAGGATGAGGTCTCCGGGGTTCAGGGTGGTGAACTCGGAGATGGTGGTGATAAGGGTTGGTATATCGAAGAACAGTTGGGAGATGGTGGATTCCTGCACGACGGTGTCGTTGAGGATGGTGCGCAGACCGGCGGCGGTCAGGTCGACCTCGTCGGGGGTGATTAGGTAGGGCCCGAGGGGGGTGGAGTTGTCCCAGGCCTTGCCCTGCAACCATTGGTGGGTCTTGTACTGGTAGTCGCGCATGGTGATGTCGTTGGCGACGGTGTACCCGGCGACATGGTCCAGGGCGTCGACGGTGGGGATGCGGCGCCCGGCATGGCCGATGATGACGACAAGTTCTCCCTCCCAATCCATCTGGGTCACCTCCGGCGGCAGGGCGATGTCGTCGGCGGCGCCGATCAGGCTGGAGGCGTACTTGGGGAACAGCACCGGGTACGTCGGGGTGTCCCGGCCGGTTTCGGCGATGTGATCGGCGTAGTTCAGCCCGACGCACAACACCTTGCCGGGGTTCGGTACTACCGGCAGCAGATGCGCCTCCGCGGTGGGCACCCTTTCCGCCGGCAGCCGCTCGGCGCCCGCCAACACAGAAAGCGGTGTGGCCGAACCGATCTCGGTCAGATCACGGAGGGGAATCAGGAAATCACCGTCGACCACGCCGACGCGGCGTTCACCTTGGAACTCATAGGTCGCGTAGGACACGAAGTGGCTCCCCGCTCAGACCGTGCCGTTGGGCGGCAGCTTCGGGCCGGACGTCTTCCGCCAGGTGGGCAGTTGACCGCCCCAGAGGTTGACGCTGTTCGGGGTGGGCTCCCACCGGCGGGGCACGTAGGTGACCCGGTCGTCGTGGAATTTCTCCATCTCCGCGGACAGTTCGATATGGTTGCCGGCCGGGTCGTCGAAGAACACGAACAGGTTGTTCCCCGGGCCGTGTCGGCCGGGCCCCCACGCCACATCGACGTTTTCGTCGGTGAGCCGGTCGCACCAGGACTTGAAGTCCTCCCACTCGGCCAGGTCGTAGGAGTAGTGGTCGATGTCGCCGCTGGTACCGGTGTTCACGATGGCCAGGGTGTGGTGGTCGCGGTTGCTGCGCAGCCAGGCGAACCGGCCGTCGTCGAGTTGATCGGAGATCCGGAACCCGACGAGCCCGACGTAGAACGCGATCATCAGCGGCACGTCGGTGGTGGCCAGGGTGATGTGCTGGTACTTGATGGGCCGGCGGCCGGGGTCGGCGGCGTTCTCGCCCTGCCGTTGGACCGGGCCGTGGAAGTGCACGGTGTTGCCGTCCGGGTCGGTCACGGCAATCCCCGCGGTAGCGCCCACTGCGTCGTCAAGGACGGCCGGGTCAAGGTCACGCACCTGCAGTCGGGCGGTGTCGAATCTGGCGCGGAGGGATTCGAGGCCGGCGGGATCGCGGACCTCGAAGCCGAAATGGTCCAGCGCCTGGTCGCCGCGCAGCAGGTCCATCACGTGGTGTCCGGTGCCCCAGCCCAGCCGCAGGCCGCCGTCGTCGAGTTCGGTCTGGATGACCAGGCCAAGGACCCGGCCGTAGAAATCGGCGGTCGATGCGACGTCCGGGACGCGGAATCCGACGTGGGAGGTCGCGGTCCGCCGCAGCAGGCCGGCGGCGTCAGTTTCTTCCAGGATGGTGCGGTTCGGTCGATTCATGGCTGCACCTCGGTGTGATGGGTGGTTGTCCCCTGTGGCGGCGGCAGTCCGACCTGCCCGGAGTTCAATGGGTCGGGGCGGAGCAGGAAATGGATGGTGCTCATTTCATGAAGTCTTGCGGTGCCTGCGGGCCCCACAGGTTCGCCGAGTCCGGGTCTGGAATCCAATGCTTGGGGCGCTGCGGTCGGTCCTGGTGCCACCGCCGGGGTTCGAAGTAGCCGAGTTCCTCACTGGCCATCCGGTCGAGATCGCAGAACAGCTCCACCACGTTGCCGTCGGGATCCTTGTGGTAGGTGAACACGTTGTGCCCCACTCCGTGTCGTCCCGGACCCCACAGCATTTTGACGTTGCGGGCGGCCAACGCGTCACAGGCGGCCGCGACGTGGCTGACGTCCTCCAGCTCGAAGGCCATGTGGTGCATCTCCCCTGGCCGCTCGGCGTTGATGAAGTTCACCGAGTGGTGATCGACATTGCAGCGGAGAAACGCGAAGAAGTCGCCCATCCAATCCGACCAGCGAAAACCGAGGGCGGTCTCGTAGAACTCGGTGACCGCCTCGGCGCTGCTGGTCCGGGTCGCGACGTGCCCCAGCTTCTGCGGCACGATGCCGGAATCGGCCAGTGCGGCCGGTGCCCGGGTCTCGTCGACGATGCACATCTGGAGCTGGTTGCCTTCCACGTCGGTCACGTTGTGGATGTGGGTCAGTCCCGGCTCGAGATCGGTGTGGGTGTTCACGGTGATCCCCTGCTGACGCAGCCGGCTGAGCAGCTCGTCCTCTTTGGCCGCTGTCAGCTCGAAACCGACATGGTCGATGCCCGCCTTGGACCCTGGGCGCAGCTCCAGCGCCGGACCACGGCCGCCGCTGGCCAGGAAGACCCGGCCGTCGCCGTCGTCGTAGGCGGACAGGCCGATGATCTCCGTGTAGTACGTCCGCAGCCGTTCGACGTCGGGGCTGCGCAGGGCGACATGTGAAATCCGGGACACGGGACTGGTCATGCGGCGGCTCCTTCAGTGGGGTCGACCATGAGCGTTTCCAGACGCCCGAGGCCATCGATTTCCACGGCGACCGTGTCGCCGTGGTGCAGGAATTCCTTCGGGCTGCGGCCATAGCCGACCCCCGCGGGGGTGCCGGTGGCGATCACGTCACCTGGTTCGAGGGTCATGATGCTCGAGAGGTGCTCCAGGATGGCCTGTACTCCGAACACCATGTCGGCGGTGTTGGAATCTTGTTTCAGCTCGCCGTTGACCCAGCACCGGACGCCGAGGGCTTGCGGGTCGGCGACGAACTCGCGTGGTGTGATGAATGGACCGATCGGCGAGAACCCGTCGTAGCCCTTCATCAGCACCCAGTCGATGCCGACCGGAGAACTGGAGGTGATCCAGTCGCGGGCCGATAGATCATTGAGGATCGTGTATCCGGCCACCGCTTCCAACACCGCCGGACCACTGGTGCCGTACGGGAGGGTATCCCCCAACACCACGGCCAGTTCGGCCTCCCAGTCCACCATTTTCGGCCCGACCGGCAACAGCACCTTCGTCCCCGACGCCACCAGGCCGGTGGAAACCGGCTTGAGGAAGCAGTAGGGCAGCGCCGGCGCCGGCGTACCCATCTCTCGGAGATGACCGTGATAGTTGGTTCCGATGCAGACCAGCTTGGCGGGGCGTACCGGCACCAGCCATGCTTCGATCTGTACAGCGGCCGCCCGGGCGTGCGCATCTACCGCGGCGGCAGTGACCACCGGCTGCCACCGACGCCAGTCGGCGAACAGATCGAAGACATGGTTCGGGGCGCTCACTCCATCCAGCATCAGGTCGCCGAGCCGGTACAGGGCAGAACCCAGGACTAGCAGAACGGTGGGACGACCCTGCACGGTCCCCTCTGCTAACCGGAACGATTCCTGACCCGTGGCACCGCCCACGGCGGACGAACTCACCGTACTGATCTGTGTGGACATGTTCCCTCTTCACCGTTCAGAACTGTTACTCGACGCCTGCATCAGACTGGCCTGACTCTATAGAGCCGAGCGTAGCTAGCGCAAGGGTGTGGCGGCAAATTGCCGATCTGCGTAGTGCGCGGGCGCTGCGGGTAGCCCATGTCAATAGAGATTAAGGCAACGAGCACTTGACAATCACTCCATTCTCTATAGAGAATGTGGTTGGTGCCGATGGTCGGCGTTTCAAGGAGGAGACGGATGAACCGCCCCACGAGCGCCACTGGTTCGGCCCCGAACGACTCCCACCGACGCCCTGCGGCGGTGGAGGGACCCAGCCGGCGATCGCCCGGTCAGCTGTTGCGCCGGCTGTTTGCGCACGAGGAGCTCGGCATCACCGTGGTGTTGATCGCGCTGGTGCTGATCATCGGAGCGTTTCACTCCAAGTTCCTGACCCCGGACAGTCTGCTGGGCGTGGTCCGGTCGGCGTCGTTCGTCGCCCTCATCGCGTTCGGCATGGTGTTCCTGTTGGCCATGTCCGAGCTGGATCTCTCGGTTGGCTCGGTCTTCGGATTGAGCGCGTTGATCAGCGGTGAGCTGATGGCCAATGGGATGTCGCCGTGGCTTTCGCTGATCACCGGTCCGTTGATCGGGATGGCGCTGGAGGCGATCAACGCCTTCTTCGCCAACACCTTCGCTGTCCCTGTCATCATCGTCACCCTGGGCACGTTGACCGCATTCCGCGGATTGGCCACCGTGGTCACCGACTCGCAGGCCGTCATCGGGTTGCCGCTGGACAGCAGCCTCTTCCGGATACTGGGCGGCGAGATCCTGGGCATTCCGACGTCGGTCTGGGTCGTGATCGTCGCCGGTGCCGTCCTGACTGTGGTCTTTCGGCGCACCCCATTCGGGGCCCGGGTGCGGGCCATTGGGTCCAACCCGGTCGCCGCTCGATTCTCCGGTATCAAGGTCGCCCGAACCCGAATGCAAGCACTGTTGTTGGTCGGCGCGCTCTGCGGGCTGTCCGGCGTGCTCGCTCTGGCCTACTTCCAGGGGGCGGACCCGACCCTGGGTGTCGGCTTGGAGCTGCAGGTCATCGCCGCCACCATCATCGGTGGAACGGCCGTCTCCGGCGGCACGGGCACCGTGCCCGGCGCCCTGATCGGCGCCCTGGTCATCGTCACCATCAGCAGTGGACTGGTGTACTTCTCCGTCGGCCCCAGCTGGGGTGGCGTCGTCACCGGCGCCACCATCGTGATCGCGGTCAGCGCCGACGGCCTGATCCGACGCAGGCGGGCGGCCCGGCTAGCCCGCGCCGGAGCGTGAGCGACATGTACGAGGCTCGAAACATCACTCAGCGGTACGGCAACCTCATTGCCCTGCAAAACGTTTCGGTGCAGCTCCGGCCGGGAGAGGTGCATGCGCTGCTCGGCGCCAACGGAGCCGGCAAATCGACGCTGATGAAGGTCCTCGCAGGTGCGCAGCATCCCACCGAAGGCGAGCTGCACCTGGACGGTCAACCGGTGCACTTCGCCGACACCGGCGCGGCCGCCGACCGGGGCATCGCCTGGGTCGCTCAAGAACTGACCGTCTTCCCCGATCTGGATGTCCTAGAGAACCTGTTCCTCACCCGCGAACCTCTTCGGGGCCTGGTCATCAGCCGACGCGAAATGCGCCGCCGGGCCCGCCCTTTCCTGCGGATGGTCGGCCTGAACGAGGACCTCAGTGGCCCACTGGGCCTGTTGCGGCTCGGGGAGCGGCAAAGGGTGGAAATCTGCCGGGCACTGCTTCGCGAACCTCGCATTCTGATTCTCGACGAGCCGACCTCGGCCCTGGACGCCGGAGAAACTCGACGGCTGCTCGAGGTCGTGCGTGACCTGCGCGATTCCGGTGTTGGCGTGGTACTCGTCTCCCACTTCCTCGAGGACGTGTTCGCCATCGCGGACACCATCACCGTGCTCCGCGACGGCCGCACCATCCTGGATGCGGTGCCCGCCACACAACTGGCCGCCGGCACCGCCGTCGACGCCATGCTCGGCGAACGCCCCACGACCGCGCCGCCCGCACACCGACCGCCGCCGGACACCTCGACCGCCAGAGCCGTCGAGGCCGACGCTGGGCTGACGCTCCGCGACATAACGGTGCACGGGGTGCTCGAACCGCTGACCCTGACGGTGCTGCCAGGTGAGGTCGTCGCGCTCGCCGGCCTGGAAGGCTCCGGCACCCACGCTGTGCTCAATGTGCTCTACGGGCAGATGCGACCCGACGCCGGCCAGATCCAACTCCCGGGCGGCCGGCCCGGGCCCCGCAGCATCGCCGCCGCAGTGCACGCCGGAGTGGCCTTCATTCCCGCGGACCGCGGCCGGATTGGCCTGTTCGGCGACCAGAGCGTCCGCGACAACATCGCCGTCGTCAGGACTCTCGCCCTGACGGTCGACCGGCTGCTGCTGCGCACCGCCGCCATCAAGGAACGCGCGGCCGCCCGGGTCACGCAACTGGAAATCCGGCCCGGCCGCACCGACCTCCCGGTCCGCGCACTGTCCGGCGGCAACCAGCAGAAGGTGGTCTTTGCGAAATGGCTGGAAGCTCGCCCGTCGCTATACCTGCTCGACGACCCGACCCGGGGCGTTGACGTGCACACCCGGGCACAGATGCACCAGGTCATCCGCGAACTCGCCGCCGAGGGGGCCATCGTCGTCATCGTCTCCAGCGACCTGGACGAACTCTGCACCGTTGCCGACCGGGCCCTCGTCTTCTTCCACGGCCGAACCACCGGGGAATTGGCAGGCCCCGACCTGAACGCGCACCGCGTCCTAGAGGCCATCAACACCGGATCCCTGACCGCCGCACCGTCCCCCACCCCATGAAGGAGCCTTCCGTGACCCCGTCCCGCCGTTTCTCCCGAGGCAGATCCACTGCACTGGCCGCCGGCTGTCTGACCCTGATCGCGGCCCTCACCGCGTGCTCGTCCACCTCCACGCCCGCTCCCGGCAGCGCCGGATCTGCCGGTGCGGGTGGCGCCTCCTCGAACGCCGGTGCCAGCGGTAAACCGGTTCACCTCGGCATGGAACTGCTGCTCGCCGGGCTGCCGTTCGTTTCCGAGCTGCAGGCCGGTGGACAAGCCGCCGCGCACGAGCTCGGCGATGTCCAACTCGACGTGAGCGCACCCGCTACCTTTGATCCGCCGGGCGCGATCTCCCAGGTCAACAACTTCCTGGCCAGCGGTGTCGACGGCGTCGCGGTTGCGCCCGAGCCTGCGCCGTTGTGGACCCGCGCCCTGACCGACGCGGTCAGTAAGACCAAAGGGAACACAGTCACCCTGCAGACCCCGCCGGCCGCCAGCACCACTGTCAAGAGCTACGTCGGCATAGACACGGCCGCATACGGGCGGCAAGTAGCGACCGAAACCATCAAAGCCGCCGGCCTGGGACCGGACACCACCGGCGAAGTGATCATCGGTATCTGCACCCCACAGTCCACACCGCTGGCAACAACGGTGGCCGCGATGAGCGACGCCGTCAAGCAAGCACTCCCGAAAGCCACCGTGCTGAAACCGTTCAATTCCGAAAGTGTGCCCTCGCAGAACTTCGCGGCCTGGGAACAGCAGATGCGCGCCCACCCCGACGCCGTCCTCACCCTCGGCTCCTGCGATCAGGACGGTGAATCGATGATCAAAGCCAAGCGAGTGAGCGGCGGCAAATTCGCCATCGGCGGGGTCGCCACCACGCCCACGGTCCTGGGCGCACTCGAAGACGGCACCGTAGCCGCCATCGTCAACCAGAACTGGTACGTCGAGGGCTACACCGCCATCCGGCTCCTGACCGAGGCGGCCCGCAACGGCCGCATCCCCGTCGAAGGCTGGATCAACTCCGGTACCACCCTGGTCACCAAGGCCAACGTCGCCGACATCAGGGCCCGTGACGCCTCACCCGAAGGGCAGGCCGCGTACTACAAGCCGCTCATCACCAAACTGTGGGCCGACCTCCCAGCCGCCACCAAACCCCTGTCGGACGTTCAAAGCAGCTGACCTTTCACCGCCGGCGGCCGCACGTCACGGAAGCGGTGGTGGCCACCGGCGCGCAGCGGCATCGGCTGTGCGCGGGGCGATTGCACTTCGCGGGACCACGCCACCGCCTCGCACGACCGCCGACTACCGACAAGCAATAAGGCCACTTGATCGTCGGATCACATGGATCTGGCAGTGCGATGGGATTCCGGACGAACCGATCTTTTTCTCCCGAGGGAAGGACCAACCATGCGCCTCGACGGTAAACGCGTTCTGATCACCGGCACAGCCAGTGGCCAGGGCGAGGCCGCCCAAGCCTTGTTCGCCCGCGAGGGCGCACGCATCGTCGGATGCGACCTGCAGGACGGGGCCGCGGAACGTACCGCCGCCGCGCTGCGCGCCGACGGCCATGAGGTGACCGGCCACACGGTCGATATCAGTGACCCCGATGCAGCCGAAAGGTGGGTAGAGGAGGGGGTGGAACGCCTCGGCGGCATCGATGTGCTGTACAACAACGCCGCCGGCCACGGATTCGCCCCGTTCGCCGACATGACGCTGCAGACGTGGCGGCACGTCATGCGGGTGGAGCTCGACATCATTTTCCACACCACCCACCCCGCATGGAAATACCTGCAGCACGGCGGCGGCTCGATCATCAACACGGCGTCGATGTCCGGCATCCGTGGGATCGCGCCACTCGGGCAGGCCGCGCACGCCGCCGCGAAGGGTGGAGTCATCGGGCTGACCAAGACCTTGGCCGCCGAGGGTGCCCCCGACGGGATCCGGGCCAACGCCATCTCGCCCGGGTTCGTCAAATCACCCGGCACCGACGCCGCCGTTGGCGACGAACTCCGCGCCTTTCAGATGAACATGCACCTGATCCGCCGACCTGGGACCGGTGCCGACATCGCTTACTTAGCACTGTATTTGGCTTCCGACGAATCCGGTTGGGTGACCGGGCAGAACTATTCCATCGACGGCGGCGTCACCGCGGGATTTCGGTGACGCCGGAGGTCGCGGTGCCTCAGGTCCCGGCCTGCGACCCCCCCACGAAGAGATGTGATGGTCAACCTCCTGCGGACGTCAAGAACCGGCACCGGCCGTTCGGGGTCGCCGTCGCGCGTTTCCCTTCGCCGCGCTCGGGCCGGCCTTCGTTGCCGCGGTGGCCTATGTCGACCCCGGCAACGTCGCCGCCAACTTGCAGTCCGGTGCCCGATGCGGGACCTGCTGGCCTGGGTGCTGGTGGTGGCCGTCGTGTCCGCGGGTGTGGTCCAGTTTCACGATCGACGCCCCCGCAGCCCATCGACGCAGGTCACCACAGATATCGACCCAGCGTCACAACCCCACCTCAGGAACGGAGCAACCCAATCATGTATTTGACCCACGCCGACCCACCCGGAACCGCAGCAGTAGCAACAGACCGTCCGGCGGCCGGCGTCCGGCGGTCCTGGCTCGCCACGGAGGAATCCGGCGGTTCCCGATTCGCCCAGGTCAGCGTGCTTACCGTGCCGCCGGCCACCTCTTGCCCGGTACCCGGTCAGCACGGCGAACAGATTTGCGTCCTGGTCAGCGGCGAGGCGAAATTGTTGATCGGCAACAAAACTCGCAGCATCGAAAAAGGGGCGGTCATCCACTCCACCAACGGTGACGCTTTCACCATCGAGACCGAGAACGCAACGGCCACTGCGCTCCTGCTATCCGCGACACCACAACCTGATCCGGCCGACGACCACTCACAACACCCCGATGACCCCGCACCCGTCGACTGCTTCTCGCTGTACGACGTTCACGACGAAACCCTGCACCAACCGGAGGCCGGCTTTTACCACATGGGTACCCGCATGCTGCTCAACGCGACCCAGGGCGGATACCAGAGCTTCATCTTCGGTCAGAGCAGCTTCGCGGCGACCTCTGGAATCCACGTCATGCACCGGCATCCCGGGGCGGACGAATTCTTCTACGTTTGGGAAGGCGACGGTGCGCACCTGGCATCGGACCGCACGGAACATCCCATGACGGCAGGGGATGCGGTCTTCGTGCCACGAAACGAATGGCACGGCTTCCGCAACACCGGCGACCAGACCGTCCGAGCATTCTTCTGCCTGATCGGGACTGGCACGATGGATCAGGCAGGCAACGAGCTCCTCTCCGAAGGGACACCCGTGAATGCGTTCGATGCACCCAATCCTGCCCAACCAGGCCCCACCTGGATGACCGAAGCCCGCGCCCCATCGAGGATGAACCCTCATCAACTATGACGGCCGGCGCGACGCCAGCATCCGTTCAAAGGTCGACCCGGAGCCGGGCGAAACCATTTCAGGATCATGATGTTCGGATAAGAAATCCGATACTTCGGTCAGCGGAAAAATGCGACCAACAGACCCACCAGCTGGTCCGGACGTTCCTCGGGCACGAAGTGACCGCTGCCCTCAATGACGGCGGTCTGTACCCCGGGTGCGATCGTGCGCACCGCGTCGGCAAGCCCGCGTCCAACGGCGAACTCGCCGCCGATCGCCAACACCGGCATCAGCAACCTGCCTCCGGCGTCGCCCCACGCACGATTGACCTGACCATCGTTGAGCAGGGTGCGGTAATGAGCGAAACCACTCCGAAGAGCTTCCCGCCCGGTGTAGGCCTCAGTCACGACATCGATTGCGTCCGGGGAGTACGCGACGGGATCGGCGGCCAGTCCTCGAAACCACCACTCGAAAAAGGCGCGCTCGTGGCCCTCGCAGAGCAGTTCCGGGACCTCCGGTGTCATGAAGAAACCGAAATGCCACCGTCCACCCTGAGCCACGTCCATGGCCTTCTCCAAGCCGTAACCGGGAACGGCCAGTTCGATCAATACCAACCGCTCGACATCCGCCGGATACCGGCGGGCATAGGCAAACGCGACCATTCCGCCGATGTCATGCCCGACGATCCGCACCTTCGTTCCGTGCCCGAGGTGATGCAGCAGTTCCCGCAGATCCTCCGCCTGGTTGTCCTTGTCGTAGCCGTCAGCCGCGTGATCCGAACGCCCCAGGCCCCGCAGATCGGGCGCGATGACCGTGAACCCGTTGGCCGCCAACGGTGTCATGACGCGCCGCCACGCGTAGAAGGTCTGCGGCCAACCGTGCAGCAGCACCACCGGGGGGCCCTCACCGCCGACGACGAAGCTGAGCTGGGTGCCGTTGACGCTGGCCGAGTCACGAGTGAAGCCACTCAGCACGGAACCCGGAATACTCTCTGTGCTAGTGGTTCCCATGGATCTCCTTATCAACCTGGGACAAACCGTCTGCGGAGGAGGCTGCGAGTCCAAGCTGCCACTGATCGGAGCGTGCGCACGTCAGCTCCGGCGAGAATTGCTCAAGCAAAAAGAGTTTCAGTTGGTTGGGGTGACAATTGCTTTGCCGTGACTCACAGCTGACGCCTCCGCCGAACTCGCCACCTCCTACGACCCGCCGGAGGGTACCAGCGCCGGCGCGACGCCTCCCTCCAGCGGCGGCCGCGGTCGTCAACGTGTTGCGGTCCGTGGTGTTGGGATCCGTGCTCATCGTGCCGCCATTTCGGCGAGGTATCGGGGAACGGTCATCGGATCATGGCCAAGCATCGTGGTGAGCACCAGCGCATTGCCGCCGTGGAAACCGTGGTCGTCATAATGCTGCAGCATCCGGCGCAGACCCGAGGCCATCGCCGGCGGCATCCCGGCGCCGTCCTCGGCGGGCGGCGGGCTCTGCTCCGCCCGCACTTCCCGGCCCAGCGTCTCACCAAGGAGTCCGGCCAGATCGACGCGGCTGAACATTCCCGGCGCCGCCAGCTCGAAGGAGCCGCCCGAGAACCGGTCGTTGACAAATGATTCCGCGGCCACCTCGGCAACGTCCCGGTAGTCGACGTAACTCATCCGTGACTGCACCGAGTACGGCCCGGCAATGACGCCGGTGCGTTTCGCCGAGGCGACGGCCGCGCTGAGCTGGCTCATGAACATGGCGGGCTGCAGGATCACGAAGTCCATCTCGGAGTTGTAGAGCGCCTGCTCGGCGGGTTGTTTCGCGGCATGGTTCGACAGGTCGGTAAGTGACGGGTGGTAGACGCTCGAGAAAACGAATCTGCTGATCGATGCGTCGGCGGCGACCTCGACGAGGGCGGTACCCATGCCTGCCTCGTCGGGGGCGAACGCGGGGATGATATGGAAGACCCCGTCTACCCCCTCGACCGCCCGCGCGAGCGCGTCGCGATCCTGCAGGTCGGCGACGACGGTCTCGATGGCGCCGTTGCGTGTCGCGGCGCCCTGCTTCGCGGGGGCGTGAACGAGCCCGCGCACCTCGATCCCGCGGCGCGCGAGGGCGGCCACCACCAGGCCGGCGGAAGACCCAGCCGCCCCGACTGCCAAGACCTTCACGATGCGGTTCCTTTCGGTTGGAGCGATCTGAGTTGTTTTCGGTCGAGAAGTTCCAGAACGACCTTTCCGAGTCCTCTCCGCTTGTTCAGCTCGGGCAGCTCCGCTCCCCGATGAGCGAGGGTGCGACGGGGCTTCGCCGGATCCGGCACTACCGCGCGGGCGCGCTGGCCGCGATCGAGGAAGTGTGTTGGCGACCGCCCGCCCTGCTGACCCCGCGCACCGAAGACGCCGCTCGTCGGAGAGAAGCCGCGAAGTTGCATCGCGTCCCGCTGTAGTCGGGATGTGGGCTCTGCTCGATCGTCCAGCGTGTGGGTCACCAGCGAACGGCACAGGGGTAGCCACCGTTCCTAAAGGTTCGCCGCGACTGTGAACAGTCTTGTCATAACCCTGTCTCGCCGGACGAAAGCGGACGAACTACTCCACAACAATACGACCCGGAACCTGCCGAAGCAACCTGCCGGTCGCCTCGGGGCTGATGTTGAAAGCCCGGCGGGCTCTGCGGGCGCCACCTTCCATCCGCGGGCGGCAGGTGACCGCTGATAGATGCGGTTGATCAATGGTCGAGCCGGGCACGACGAGTTTGGGCAAGACCATCGAGATCGATGTCCTTTTGCCGTCGGGCGATGCGCGTCCAATCTGAAGCGCCCGGTAGGGGGCTCACGAGCATTGCGCCGAACAGGATCAGATCGGTGATGGTGACGTCATCACGAATGCTGCCCTCGCGCTGCCCCCGCTCCAGCAGTCGACGCAATCCGTCGTGCAGGTCCGAACGCACCGCCAGCGCCTCGTGGCTCAGATCCGCTCGACCACCACCCAAAGGCAGGATGAGCTGATGCCGATGATCGATGACCTCATCCCACCACCAGCCCAAGGACGACAACGCGGTGTCACGACGGCCTTCGGCCGCAAGGAAGACCGCGAGCAGCAACTCGAAGGAACGGACGGTCAACGCATCCAACAGAGCTTCGCGGTTGGGGTACCGGCGATACAGCGTGCCAACCCCCACGCCCGCTTCGGCAGCTATTGACGACATGGCAACGTGAGGTCCCGCGCGGCCGATCGCGGTCACCGCAGCGGCCAACACACGCTCTTGATTGGCTCGGGCATCGCGTCGCAACGGGCGCCCCAACCCGTCCCGAACAGTCGCCCGATGTCCCATCGTCACCCGGTCAGCGTGCCACTGTTGCCGCTCCACCGTCCGCCAAAGTAGTTCCAGTTCACGTCACCGACAACCCGCTCGGTTCACAACAACATGCACGGGCACTAACCTTAGCGGAACATCCAGTCCGTTTCAGCACAGGAGACACGATGAGCTTCCCCCCGTCGGACGCCACATCCGCTCGCACACCCGGTGAGGGCTTCGTCAGGGCTTCGTCCTCAGCCCCGACGACGGTGATGCGTATTGGTGGCTGGGGTCGCTGACCCTGACAAAGGTGACGCGGGCGTCGACCCGCGGAGCCCTGGATATCGTGGATCACCGGCTCTACGCCACAATCCTGGGTCGTCGGATTCTGATCAGAACCCGACGACCCAGCTTGGTTGCGTAGAGCCGCGTATCCCGTTGACCAAACTGCGGGTACGTACGGGTGCAGCGCATGCCCGTTGGTCGCGGCATTGTCTGCGGCCGCAGCGGATCAAGTCCCCGGACCACGACATCACCGGCGAACTCATCCCTCGATTTGTCCGGTCCGGCCCCGCCGGACGCTAGGACTTCACCTCCAACGAGGTGCCGGTGCCACCGAGTGGTGACCGGGCATACGGCAGCCGCCTAGTCACCCCCGGACGACTACTACGACGCCCATGGACTTGCTTTGCCTGATCCCTGGGTTCAACTTCTACGACACATCATCGGTTCAATCTTCGGCGAAGACGTCCGAGTCCAATCCGGCAGCCGGTCGAAGCCTCGAGCATCATGGCCGGAACCCGAATCGGACGCGACGTCATGATCCAAAACCGGTGGGTGCTGGACAAGAACGTGACGGTCCACGACGGCGCCACCATCGGCACTGTAGCGACGCCGCACGACAATATTGCCGTCACCCCGGCAGATTCTCACCCGCGCTAGGCAACGGTGTCACCGTCACCAGTGCTGGGGGCAACGGTTGAGAGAATCGACCTCAGCGTCTGTCAACTGCCGGCGCAAGTGTTCTCCAGCACCCCAATGCCTTCGACCTCGATCCGCACCTGAGACCCGGGTCGCAGAAATTTGCCCTGTTTGTGCCCGACACCGGCTGGTGTGCCGGTCAAGATCACATCACCAGGCTCCAGGGTGGTCTGGTGGGAAAGGTAGGCGATCAGGTTTGGTATCGAGTAGATGAGCTGCGCGGTGCTGGCGTCCTGCCGCAGTTCACCGTCGACCCAGGTGCGTAGGCGCAGGTCGGCCGGGTCGCGGAATTCGTCGAGAGTGGCCAACCAAGGGCCCATCGGGGTGAAGGTGTCGAAGCTTTTCGCGGTGCTCACGTCGGCCGCCCGGCCGGGTAACAGACCCTTCTGGACGTCGCGGGCGCTGACATCGTTGCAGATGGTGAAGCCGGCGATGGCGGCCATCGCGTGTTGGGCGTCGATGCCGACGGCCCGGGCGCCGATGACTACGGCCAGTTCGCCTTCGTAGTCCACTTTGTCCGGTGCCACAGGTGGCAACAGGATCGGCGTGTGGGTGGCGGTCACCGAGGACGGCGCTTTGAAGAAGATCACTGGGTCGTCGACCTCTGCGGTGTAGCCGACCTCGGCGCGGTGATCGGCGTACGCGAATCCGACGGCCCAGATCTTCGATGGGCGAGGAATAGTGGCCAGTAACCGAGCCTGATCAAGGGGTATCCGCCGACGTTCTGGAACCGTCTGCAGCTCGGCAAGGTCCAGCCCCGCTTGCAACGCCTGGCCCAAGTCGGTGAACCGGATGTTCAAAAGGACAAGTTCGTCGCCTTCGACTCGGCCGATGCCCTCGCGGGTACTGGCCAGCAGACTCATGCCGGTGCGCCCGCAGGTACGTCGATGCTCAGCAGTTGCTCGACCGGTTCACCGGCGTGAAAACGCGCCGCGAACGCGGCGGCGTCCAGTTCCAGGCCGGACGGGTTGGCAGCGAAACCTGGACTCGCCATGAATTCGCGTTCCTGCGCCGCGGTGGGGAAGTTGGAGCAGGAAAACTCGATGATATTGCCGTCGGGGTCGCGGAAGTAGAAACTCGTCGCCTGTCCGTGGTTGGCGGTCCGGTGCGGCGTCGCCCCAATGGCGCTCATGCGCTCGTACTGGTTGATCAGCTCGCCCAGGGACCCGACGCCGAATTGGAAGTGGTGAAGACCGGGACCGGCAGGGGCGACATCGGCCAAGCTGCCGATTCCGAACAATCCCAGGATCTGACTGTGCGGATGGCCGTTGTCGTGGATCTCGAAAAAGGCCAGCCGTACGTCTACGGCGCGCTCCGGCATGCCGGCCGGACGGGGCGGCGCGTCCGGATCCGGCGTGCGCTCGTAGAACGGGCCGCGGCCCAGCAGGTGCGAGTACCAGGCGAACATTTCCTCGAACCGCGCAGTCTTGAGGACCAGCTCTGCCATCTGCAGCGGCACCGCAGCCGGCGAAACCGATCGAACAGGCTCTTCGGTCATCTTGGTTGTCCCTTCTGTGGGGCTGGCGGAAGCGGTCGCCCCGGTGACCGCCGTTGGATGTAACGGTTGCGAAGTGCGCTGGGTGATGCGCCAGCCAGTGGTGGTGTGGCTCACCTGGTGGGTCACGTTCAACGCCCGCTCCACGATGTAGTTACCGGTTTCTGCGAGCGTTGACGAGCAGTCGGTGCGCCAGGGTGGCCCAGGTTGCGGTCGCATCGATCACCGATTCGTGCACCAAGGTGTGCACGGTGTGCCGGTTTTTCTTCGCCTCCCGACGGGCCAAGAATTCACCGATCGCCGCACGGCCGATGAACTTCTCGCCGCGCATGTCAAACTCGGCCAACTCGTCGACGACTTCAAGAGCCGAGGTGGCTTGCCCACGGTCGATCGCGTCGTGATAGCCGAAGATCAGTTTTCTACTGGCTGACACGGACTCGGAATGCTCGCCCTGGCACTGGCCTAGTCCCCATTCTGCTGGTCTCATCGGTGCGTGTCTTTGCACCTGACTGGGAGGTCCATCAGGTCTTCGCCGACGAGGAGCCGCCCTGAAAAGTCCTGGTGCGTCTTGTTGAAGCGCTGCCTGGGGATCTCAGGTGGAATCAAGTGGGTGAGCACAAGGTTCTTGGCGTCGGCCTGGTCAGCAACTTTCCCGACCTGCCCGAGTGTGGTGTGGCGATCCAGCAGGCCATGACGTAGCTGGTCTCGAAGTGCGGCTGGGACTGTCGCCAGGAACTCTTCGACCCACACCTCGTCGATGGCTTCGTGCACGAGGTAGTCGACTCCATGGGCCAGGTCGATGAGATTGGCACTGGGCGCGGTGTCACCGGACACGACGACACTGCCGTCCGGTGTGTCGAACCGAAAGGCGAAGGCTGGAGCGGTGGGATTGTGGTTGACCAACGTCGCCGTAATCGTGACGTCACCATCGATCCACACCGGGATGCGGGTTCCTTTCGGCAGCACCGGCGGCACTCCAGCTGGGTCGACTGTCCAGTATTTGGAGATGCCGATGTCCTTGATGGCGAAGACGGAATCTGGGTCGGCAAGTCCGGTGGCCCTTATCCGGTCGTTGAAGTCGTTGGCGAACGCTTGCCGCAAATGCGACGTCATCCCAGCCATACCGGGGGTGGGATCGGAGGGGTTGACGACGGCGGGCTGGGGCCGACCGGGCGGGGACACAGCGGGAAGAGTCCCTCGGTTTCCTGGGCCGAACACGTGGATGGGCTGAGGTATCCGACCGTTATTGGTATTTGTTGGTCCCGTCATGTAAACCGCTGGCCACTCGGTGATGTGGTCGGAGTGCATGTGCGTGAAGAAGATGCCGCGCACGTTGATCAGAGCGCTTTGCGTACCGTTCTCGTTCGGTCCGAGCCCGGCTGCGTTGATCTGATCTGGTGAACCATGGCCGAGATCCACAATGTAGATACGGCCGTCATAGACCACCGCCGTTGAAATCCCTTTACGTCCTCGGCTATTCAGCACAGGACCACCCGCGGTTCCCAGCAGTACTACTCTCGTCCGCGCTTCGCGCGGACGATGCGATGGTTGTTTATGGCTTGACGGTGTTGGCTCAGCGGCAGCTGCTGTCGGTGCCAACAGTCCGAAAGTGGGAAGCGCTACCACCGCCACGCCCGCCGCGCGCAACAATGAACGACGGTCCAGGCAGCAGGCATCCGGGATTGCCGGTAGCAAAGCATCTTCGTGGGGCACTGATCTCTCCTCGTTGAGTTGTTCAGAACTTTGGAATGACGACGGGTTTGCTGCGACACTTTCGTTTCGCTCTCTCCATGTGAGAGCGGTTGGGCTGTCGAGGTCTATGTCAACGCGCGGCGTGCAATATCGTCGGGCTGCACTAGATTCCAGGTGAGTATTGCTGCATCGCGGTGGTCATGGCGCCCGTGCGGATAGGTGACAAATTCCAGATGCATTCCGATCGGCGTTCTAAGATGTATGAATTGGTCGCCGGCCCCAAGCCGGCGAAATCTTTGATTTCGCCGAATGTTTGACAACCCTGTGAGACGAGGTAGGTCAGGCGCTTCAATCTCCTTCCACGTGGAGCGCCAAGCGCAGGCCACCAATGTCCAGCATCCGTGGCAATTCGTGGCTTGGTTGGGTGCGGTGCCTTCCAATAGCTCGAAGTTGAGTAGCGGGGTACGCACGTGCGCCAGGTCGCGGACCTCGGCCCGGGGGTGCAGTCGAAGTCCACCCGTCAAGAAATCGCCGGGTGGGTCCGATGTCGGTGTGAACGCGTTGACGATGGGCCATCCGAGCACGTCGGCGAAGAAATCGGTGGCCTGTCTTAGGCTGGGCACTGTCGACCCGAGGTGTTCCAGCCCTCGGAAACCCTGGCAGACCAGCGGGGTCGCCGGGCTGGCGGCCGCTGTCAACTTTTGCTTCCGTTGTATCAGACATCGGGTGTCACGCGCGTCCCTGACCACCGTCGACCAGCAGCGTTTGGCCGGTCATGTACGAGGCATCATCGGAGCACAGGAACGACATGGTGCCGGTCAAGTCTTCAGGGGTGCCATTGCGTTTGATGGCTTGAGCGCGCAGGACCATGTCGAACAGTCCAATTTCGTCGTGGATTCCGGTACTGGTACCTGCGGAGCGGATCAGGCCAGGGGCGATGGCGTTCACGGTGACGCCGTCCGCCCCCACTTCGGCGGCGAGAGCTCGGACGAAGCCGATGATCCCGCCCTTGCTGGCGACGTAGTGGAGGCTACCCGGTGAGCCGGCGTGGAACATGCCGCTGGAGATGCCCACGATGCGGCCCCAGCCCTGCTCGCGCATGTGCGGTAGGAACGCCTGGGTCAGCAGAAAAATCGAGTCGAGGTTGACCGACATCACCCGGCGCCAGTCTGCGAAGGTGATGTCTTGCACGTACTTCAGTGGATAGATCCCGGCGTTGTGAACCAAAATGTCAGCGTCGCCCAGATCGGCAACCGCAGTAGCCAGTCCCTCCACGCTCTGCGGGTCGCTGACATCGCAGCGCACCGATGATGCCTGGCCGCCCGCGTCGGTGATCAGCGCTTGAGTTTCTGCCGAGTCGGCCAGGTCGGCCAGCACCACCCGAGCGCCATCAGCGGCCAAGCGCTGGGCGTAGGCCCGGCCGATGCCCTGGCCTGCTCCGGTGATCACTGCGGTGCGGCCGGCGTGGCGCGGTGCGCTCACGCGTCGACCCCGGAAGGTGCGGGACCGTCGGGTGTGTACCTGAACTTCATTGTCGAGGGCATCATCCACAAAACTCTATCGAGATTTCAGATGATGTCAAGATGTTCCAAGGCGCCAAGCAACAAAGGCTCGGTGGTTGCTCGTTTTCTAGAGGCTGCTCTGTAGAGTTGGCTGCGTGACTCCGATAGAGGTGGTTAGGCGTTTGCCCAGTCCTGTGGTCAGCAACACCGCAGACGTGTATACGCGTCTGCGGGAGATGCTGCTCAATGGAGAGATCCCGGCTGGCGCGATCCTGTCCCAGGTGAAACTCGCGCGCCAACTCGGGGTGAGCACCACCCCCTGCGGGAGGCGATGCGTCTGTTGCAGGCCGAAGGTTTGCTGATCGCCGAACACAACCGCCGGTCCCAGGTCGCACCGCTGGACCCGGGGGACATTGACCCGTCTACGCCAACCGCATCCTTATCGAGGCCCTGGCGATCAGATTGACCGTCCCGAAACTGACCGCATATGACACCGCGCGCCTTGCTCGACGCCATGCCGACCCATGACCGTCACGTACGGTGATCCACTGAGCAAGCCGATTGGGCTGGAGGCCGCACGTGACTGCGATCAAGAAGTATGCGACATCACGTGGGGAGACGCGTTGGCGTGTCCGGTACACCCCAGATCGGTCCTACACGGACAAGCGCGGATTGTTGACCAAGCGGGATGCACTCCTGTTCGCGAACGCGCTGGACACATCGTTGGGTAACGGGACCTACGTTTTCCCGTCCGCCGGACGGGTCACCGTCGGCGCCCTCTACGAGACTTGGAGCGCTGACCGAACCAGAGTCAAATCGACCACGGTCGCCAAGTCCGCCTCTGCATGGTCGGCACACGTCGGGCCGAAGTGGGCCGAAACGGCGGTGGGAGATCTGAGACCGTCGGCTGTTCGGGCATGGGTCGGCGGTCTCACGCAGGCTGGTGCCGGCGCTGCGACGATTGAGAACGCGCTGGGCCTCCTGCGTGCGTTGACAGACATGGCCGTGACCGATCAACGCATCCCCTCCTCGCCGGTCGGGGGGGATCAAGCCGCCGCGACGCAAGCATCAATCTCGCGACTACCTGAACCATCAGCAGGTCGATGCCTTGGCAAGGGCGGCCCGTACCCAGATCATCCGAAGGCGAGGTGGATCAACGGTCACTGCTGATCGACCGGATCACGAAGCGATCGTCCTACTACTCGCCTACACCGGCTTGCGGTGGGGTGAGATGGCGGCACTCAAGGTCGGTTCCGTCAATCTGATGAGGTGCCGGTTGGACATCTATGAGGCGATCGCTGAGGTCCGCGGAAAGCAGGGAGGATGTCCCAAGTTCCGTGGAACTTCGGTGGCGGCCCGATGATCATCAGGCTGCGTTCACGTTCTCATCATGGCGGGTGACACCGACAGACTGCTCGGCGACATGCCGCTCGAGTGCGGCCCG
>JAABUT010001997.1_pt1 | contig 21088 bp, 21 predicted proteins | sample 5559281 | NCBI WGS metagenome assembly JAABUT01 (sample SAMN10711880, study PRJNA513359) | rock metagenome | isolation source: Antarctica rocks | place: Antarctica: Victoria Land, Ricker Hills nord | collected 2016-01-04
GGGACCGGCGGCCCGGACGTACCGGCCGGGCAGGGCCGGCCCGCACCGGTCGAGGAGCCAGCGGGGCGCGACGTCCCCGAGCCGACCGCCGGCCGGCTGGGGCGGCTGCGGGCCCGGCTGTCGCGCTCCCAGGGCACGCTCGGGCGCGGGCTGTTCGCCCTGCTCAGCCGGGACGTGCTCGACGAGGACACCTGGGAGGAGGTGGAGGACACACTTCTGCAGGCCGACATGGGCGTGGCAGCAACCCAGCAGCTCGTCGGGCGCCTGCGCACCCGGGTCCGGGTCGAGGGGGTGCGCACCGCCGGTGAGCTGCGCCCGGTGCTCCGCGAGGAGCTGGTAGCGGCGATCGGCCCCGACCTGGACCGGTCCCTGCGGACCCTCCCGCACGAGGACGGCCGGCCCGCCGTGATCCTCGTCGTCGGTGTCAACGGCACCGGCAAGACCACGACGTGCGGCAAGCTCGCCCGCGTGCTCGTCGCCGACGGGCGCAGCGTCCTGCTCGGCGCGGCCGACACCTTCCGGGCGGCGGCGGCCGACCAGCTGCAGACCTGGGGCGAGCGCGTCGGCGCCCCGACGGTGCGCGGGCCGGAGGGCGGCGACCCGGCCAGCGTCGCCTTCGACGCCGTCCGGACCGGCGCCGCCCAGCGGGTGGACGCGGTGCTGGTGGACACCGCCGGGCGGCTGCACACCAAGTCCGGCCTGATGGACGAGCTCGGCAAGGTCAAGCGGGTGATCGAGAAGCAGGGTCCGGTCGACGAGACGCTGCTGGTGCTCGACGCCACCACCGGACAGAACGGCGTGGTGCAGGCCCGGGTCTTCACCGAGGCGGTCGAGGTCACCGGCATCGTCCTGACCAAGCTCGACGGCACCGCCAAGGGCGGCATCGTCATCAGCGTGCAGCGCGAGCTCGGCATCCCGGTCAAGCTGATCGGGCTGGGGGAGGGGCCGGACGACCTCGCGCCGTTCGAGCCGGAGGCGTTCGCCGACGCCCTGCTCGGCGACGAGGCCGCGCTCTAGCCTGCCCCCGGCGGCAGGCCTTAGCGTCCGGCGCGTGCACACCTTCGCCAGTCCGCTGGAGCGGGCCCGGACCGTCGCCGGCCGGCGTACCGCCGTCGTCTGCGGCGAGACCACCATGACGTACGACGAGACCTGGCACCGCTGCCGTCGGCTGGTGGGCGCGCTGCACGGGCTGGGCCTGGAGCGCGGCGACCGGGTCGCGGTCATCGCGGCGAACTGCCACCGCTACCTCGAAGTGTACCAGGCGGTGCCGGCCGGCGGCATGGTGCTGGTGCCGCTCAACGCCCGGCACACCGAGGCCGAGCACCGCTACGCGCTGACCGACGCGGGCGTGCGGGTGCTGGTCACCGACCGCGACCCGGGCGCGCTGGCCGGGCTCGTGGAGCACGTGGTGCGGCTGCCGGACGGCTACGAGGCGCTGCTCGCGGCGGCGCCGGAGCTGCCGCTCGGTGAGGGTGTCGGCGAGGACGACCTGGCCGGGCTGTTCTACACCGGTGGCACGACCGGCGCGGCCAAGGGCGTGATGCTCAGCCACCGCAACCTGCTCGCCAACACCGTCCACAGCCTGGTGGGCATGGGCCTCGGACCCGAGGACAGATGGCTGGCGATGGCGCCGATGTTCCACGCGGCAGGGACTTTCGCGGTGCTGGCCAGCGTGTGGCTCGGCGCCACCCACATCGTGCTGCCGGTCTTCGAGCCCGGTGCTGCCCTGGACCTGATCGAGGGGGAGCGCTGCACGGCGACGATCGCGGTGCCCACCATGGTCGCAGCGCTCGCCGAGGAGCAGACCCGCCGGCCCCGTGACGTCTCCAGCCTGCGCCTGCTCACCCACGGCGCCGCGCCCATCGCCATCGACGTGCTGCGCCGGGCGGCGGCCGCGTTCCCGGCCGCCGAGCTGGTCCACCTGTACGGCACCACCGAGGCGGCGCCCCTGGTGACCACCGGCCGTGACGAGGGTCGGCTGCTGGACGGCCCGCGGGCCCGCTCGTGCGGGCAGCCCCTGGTCGGCGTCGAGGTGCGGGTCGTCGGGCCGGCGGGCGAGCCGGCGGCCCCTGGGGAGGTCGGCGAGGTGCTGGTGCGCGGCCCCAACGTGATGCAGGGCTACTGGGGCAAGCCGGCCGAGACCGCCGCCGCGCTGCAGGACGGGTGGTACCGCTCCGGCGACCTGGGCAGGCTCGACGAGGAGGGCTGGCTGTTCCTCGTCGACCGGGCGAAGGACATGGTCGTGACCGGCGGCGAGAACGTCTACAGCACCGAGGTGGAGGACGCGCTGCTGGACCACCCGGCGGTGCGGGAGGCCGCGGTCTTCGGCGTACCGGACCCGAGGTGGGGCGAGGCGGTGCACGCCGTCGTGGTGCTGCGCGCGGAGGTGACGCCCGCGCAGCTCGACGCCCACCTGCGCGAGCGGATCGCCGGCTACAAGCTGCCCAAGACGGTCGAGGTGCGGACCGAGCCGCTGCCGGTGTCCGGCGCCGGCAAGGTGCTCAAGCGCGCGCTGCGTGAGCCGCACTGGCGCGGCCACGACACCCGCATCGGCTGACGCGGCCGAGTTCACCGCTCGGAAACACGGCCGCCGCAACGGTCACCTCGGTGAAACACGGGCGGACGGTCCGCGAAACAGCCGCCCGTCACCCTCGTCGTGTCCCCGACCCGAGGAGAGGCATGCCAACGATCGACAGCGGCAACACCGCGTGGGTGCTGGCGAGCAGCGCGCTCGTGCTGCTCATGACGCCCGGCCTGGCCTTCTTCTACGGCGGCATGACCCGGAGCAAGAGCGTGCTGAACATGCTGATGATGTCCTTCACGGCGATCGGCATCGTCAGCGTGCTCTGGGTGCTGTACGGCTACACCCTGTCCTTCGGCGTCGACGCCGCCGGGAAGGGGCTGATCGGCAACCTGGACCTGCTGGGTCTGAAGACCATCACGACGGCCAGCGCGACGGCCGGCCTCGCCGACTTCGCGTTCGTCGCCTTCCAGATGATGTTCGCCGTCATCACGCTGGCGCTGATCAGCGGTGCGGTCGCCGACCGGATGAAGTTCGGCGCCTGGGTGCTGTTCAGCGCCCTGTGGGTCTCGGTCGTCTACTTCCCGGTGGCGCACTGGGTGTTCAGCTTCGGCACCCCTGTCGGCGACACCGGGGCGCCCGGCGGCGCGGGCGCCGCGTCGGCGTACATCGCCGGCACGGGCGGCTGGATCGTCAGCAAGCTGGGCGCCCTGGACTTCGCGGGCGGCACGGCGGTGCACGTCAACGCCGGGGCGGCGGCGCTCGCCCTCGTCCTCGTGCTCGGCAGGCGCAGGGGCTTCGGCCGCGACCCGATGCGTCCGCACAACCTGCCGCTCGTGATGGTCGGCACCGGCCTCCTGTGGTTCGGCTGGTTCGGCTTCAACGCCGGGTCGGCGCTCGCCGCCAACGGCCTGGCCGGCCTGGCCTTCGTCAACACGCAGGTCGCCACCGCCGCCGGGATGCTGGCCTGGATCGGCACCGAGCGACTGCGCGACGGGCACGCCACGACCCTGGGCGCCGCATCCGGTGCGGTGGCCGGACTGGTGGCCATCACCCCTGCCTGCGGCGCCGTCACGCCCGTCGGCGCGATCCTGGTCGGGCTCGTCGCCGGCGGGCTGTGCGCCCTCGCGGTCACCGTCAAGCACCGCCTCGGGTACGACGACGCGCTCGACGTCGTCGGCGTGCACCTCGTCGGGGGCATGGCCGGCACGCTGATGATCGGCCTGGTCGCCAGCGACACCTCCACCGGCAGCGCCGAGCTGCGCGGGCTGTTCTACGGCGGTGGCCTCGCCCAGCTGGGCCGGCAGGCGGTCGCCGCGTTCGCGGTGCTGGGCTACTCCTTCGTGCTCACGCTCGTCCTCGCGCTGGTGGTCAAGGCCGTCATCGGGCTGCGGGTCAGCGAGGAGGAGGAGGTGACCGGTGTCGACCAGACGGTGCATGCGGAGACGGCGTACGAGCTCAACGGACTCGGCACCGCCGGTTCCGGCACCCTGGTGGGTGCGACGACCCCGGCTGCGAAGGTGCTGTCATGAGACTGGTCACCGCGATCATCAAGCCGTTCAAGCTCGACGAGGTCAAGAGCGCGCTGGAGACCTTCGGCGTGCAGGGCATGACGGTGAGCGAGGTGCAGGGCTTCGGCCGCCAGCGCGGCCACACCGAGGTCTACCGCGGCGCGGAGTACACCGTGTCCTTCGTGCCGAAGGTCCGGGTCGAGGTGCTCGTCGACGACGCCGAGGCCCTGGACGTCCTGGAGGTCGTCGCCAAGGCCGCGCACACCGGCTCGATCGGCGACGGCAAGGTGTGGAGCACCCCGGTGGACGAGGTCGTGCGGGTCCGCACCGGCGAGCGCGGCGCGGAGGCGCTGTAGCCGGGCCGGGCAGGATGGCCGGCATGAACTGCGACCGGGCCGCGGGCGGCCTGCGCTGAAGGCCGCTCGCGCCGCGCTGCTCGGCCGTCCCGGGCTGACCGGCGCCGCCCTGCGCGCAGCGCTCGTCGAGCTGTACGACGGCTGGCTGCGCGACCTGCTCGGCAACCCTGGCCCGGGTGTCGCCCTGGTCGCGGTGGGCGGCCTCGGCCGGCGCGAGCCGGCTCCCGGCAGCGACCTGGACCTGCTGCTGCTGCACGATGGCCGCGGCGATGTCGCCGCGGTGGCGGACCGGCTGTGGTACCCGGTGTGGGACACCGGCATCGGGCTCGACCACGCGGTGCGCACCGTCGCGGAGGCCGTCGCCGTGGCCGGGACCGACCTCAAGGCGGCACTCGGCCTGCTCGACGGGCGCCACCTCGGCGGCGACCCGGGGCTGACCGACCGGCTGGTCGGGCAGACCCGGGCGGCGTGGCGGGCCGGCGCGGGACGGCGGCTGCCCGAGCTGAGGGCCGTCGTCGCGGAGCGCGCCGCGAACAGCGGCGAGGTCGCGTTCCTGCTCGAGCCGGACCTCAAGGAGGCGCGCGGCGGGCTGCGTGACGTGCACGCCCTGCAGGCCGTCGCGGCGGCGCAGCAGGCCGACCCGCCGGGTGCGACGGTGCTCTCGGCGTACGGCGTGCTGCTGGACGTGCGGGGAGAGCTGCACCGGCGGACCGCGGGCGCGGGGCGGCGCGGGTCGGACCGGCTGCTGATGCAGGAGCAGGACGCCGTCGCGGCGGCCCTGGCCTACCCCGACGCGGACGCCCTGATGGCCGCGGTGTCCGGTGCGGCCCGCGCGGTCGCCTTCGCCTCTGACACGACCTGGCGTCGCGTCACGGCCGCCGCCCCCCGACGACGGCTGCTCGGGCTGCGACGGCCGGGGGGTCCGGTCCGCCGGCCGCTGGCCGACGACGTGGTGGAGCAGGACGGCGAGGTGGTCCTGGCCCGCGACGCCGCGCCGGCGGACGACGCCGTGCTGGTGCTGCGGGCGGCCCAGGCCGCGGCCAGGGCCGGCCTGCCGGTGGCGCCGCACACCCTCGACCGGCTGGCCGGCTGCCCGCCCCTCCCGGTGCCTTGGCCACGGCCGGCGCTGGACGCCTTCGTCGGCCTGCTCGGCGCCGGCGCCGGGACGGTCGCGGTGCTGGAGGCGCTGGACCAGCACGGGCTGCTCGAGCGGCTCCTGCCGGAGTGGTCGGCGGTGCGCAGCCGGCCGCAGCGCAACAGCTACCACCGCTTCACCGTCGACCGGCACCTGGTGGAGGCGGCGGTGGCCGCGTCGGCGCTGACCCGGCGGGTGGCGCGCCCGGACCTGCTGCTGCTGGTTGCGCTGCTGCACGACATCGGCAAGGGCTTCCCCGGCGACCACACCGACGTCGGCCAGGTGCTCGTCGCCGAGATCGGCCCGCGGCTCGGGCTGCCGCCGGCCGACGTGGAGGTGCTCGTCGCTCTGGTCCGCCACCACCTGCTGCTCCCGGACGTCGCCACCCGGCGGGACCTGGCCGACCCGGCGACCGCGGCGCAGGTCGCCGCGGCGGTCGGGAGCACCCAGGTGCTCGAGCTGCTGCACGCGCTCACCGAGGCCGACGCGCTGGCTACGGGCCCGGCGGCCTGGAGCGGCTGGAAGGGCCGGCTGGTCGGCGAGCTGGTCGAGCGCACGGCGGCCCTGCTCACCGGCGCCGCGCCGCCGCCGCCGGCCCCGCTGTCGGCCCGGCAGGAGGCGCTCGTCGAGGCGGGGGCACTGGCGCTGGACGTGTGCGAGGACGAGGTGAGCGTCGTCGCCCCCGACCGGCCCGGGCTGCTGTCGACCTCCGCCGGGGTGCTGGCGCTGCACCGGCTCGACGTCCGCTCCGCGTCGGCGTTCTCCCGCGGGTCCATGGGGGTGACCGTGTTCCGGGTGGCGCCGCGCTTCGGCGCGCTGCCCGACTGGGCGGTGGTGCGCGACGACCTGCGGCACGCCCTCGACGGCTCGCTCCCGCTGGCCACGCGGCTCGCGGCGCGGGAGGCGGCGTACTCCCGTCGTCCGGTCGTGCCGGTCGCGCCTCCGACCGTCGGGCTGGTCGACGAGGCGTCCGCCGACGCGACGGTGGTGGAGGTGCGGGCGCCGGACGGGCTCGGCCTGCTGCACCGCATCACGGCCGCACTGAGCGCCTGCGGGCTGGACGTGCGCACCGCCCACGTCTCGACGCTGGGCTCGGACGTCGTGGACGCCTTCTACGTGGTAGGTCCGGACGGGCGCAAGCTGGCCGACCCGGCCCTGCGCACCCGCGTGCAGACCGATCTCCTCGCCGCCCTGAGCGGACCGCCCGGAGCCTGAGCAGGCGGCGGCGGTCGGTCCAGGTGGTCATCGTGTCCAGCCGCCCGCGTGCGTCCGTCGTACGCCGGACACGATGACCTTGCGGGCCGACCCGACCGGTCGGTCGGGTCCGTGCGGCGCCGTCCCGACTACCCTTGCGGGTCCGCAGGCGCACCCGAGGGAGACCGGTGTTCGACACCCTGTCCGACCGGCTCGACAAGGTCTTCACCTCCCTCCGGGGCAAGGGCCGCCTCTCCGACGCCGACATCGACGCGACGGCCCGCGAGATCAGGGTGGCGCTGCTCGAGGCAGACGTCGCGCTGCCGGTGGTCAAGGCGTTCGTCGGGGCGGTGAAGGAGCGCGCGCGGGGCGCCGAGGTGTCCGGCGCGCTCAACCCGGCGCAGCAGGTCATCAAGATCGTCAACGAGGAGCTCGTCGGCATCCTCGGGGGCCAGACGAGGCTGGTCCGCTACGCCAAGACCCCGCCGACCGTGATCATGCTGGCCGGGCTGCAGGGCGCCGGCAAGACGACACTGGCCGGCAAGCTCGGCAGGTGGCTCAAGGCGCAGGGCCACGCCCCGCTGCTCGTGGCCGCCGACCTGCAGCGCCCCAACGCCGTGCAGCAGCTGCAGGTCGTCGGCGGGCAGGCCGGTGTGGACGTCTTCGCCCCCGAGCCCGGCTCGGGCGTCGGCGACCCGGTGGCGGTGGCGCGGCGCAGCATCGAGCAGGCCCGGCGCATGCACTACGACGTCGTCGTCGTCGACACCGCCGGCCGGCTCGGCATCGACGCCGGCATGATGCAGCAGGCGGCCGACATCCGGGCGGCCGTGCAGCCGGACGAGGTGCTGTTCGTCGTCGACGCGATGATCGGCCAGGACGCGGTGGCGACCGCGCAGGCCTTCCAGGAGGGCGTCGGCTTCACCGGCGTGGTGCTCACCAAGCTCGACGGCGACGCCCGCGGCGGCGCGGCCCTGTCGGTGCGCCACCTGACCGGCGAGCCGATCATGTTCGCCAGCACCGGTGAGAAGCTCGGCGACTTCGACGTCTTCCACCCCGAGCGGATGGCCTCGCGCATCCTCGGCATGGGCGACGTCCTGAGCCTCATCGAGCAGGCCGAGAAGCACTTCGACCAGGAGTCGGCCGAGAAGATGGCCGGCAAGCTGCAGAGCGGCAAGGACTTCGACCTCGAGGACTTCCTCGAGCAGATGCAGCAGGTCAAGAAGATGGGCTCGATCACCTCGCTGCTCGGCATGCTGCCGGGCATGGGCCAGATGAAGGAAGCCCTCGCGCAGGTCGACGACAAGGACATCGACCGGATCGCCGCGATCATCCAGTCGATGACGCCCCAGGAACGCCGCGAGCCCAAGGTGCTCAACGGCTCGCGCCGGCTGCGGATCGCCAAGGGGTCCGGCTCGACGGTCAGCGAGGTCAACCACCTGGTCGACCGCTTCCACGAGGCGCAGAAGATGATGCGCCAGATGGGCGGCATGCCGGGGATGCCGGGCCTGGGCCGCAAGGCCAAGCGCCAGCAGCAGGGCAAGAAGGGCAAGAAGGGGCCGGGCCGCGCGGGCGGCGGCCCGACCAAGGCCTCGATCGCCAGGGCTCAGCAGGGCGACGGGGGGCAGGGCGACAGGGGCGACCGCGCCGACAGGGCCCAGCTGCCGCCCGGCCTGCCGCAGGGGCTGCCCAAGCTGCCGCCCGGCTTCCCGCAGCTGCCCGGCGGCCAGGGCGGTCACGGCCCCGACCCGCTGGGCCTGCGGCGCCCCCGCCAGCGCTGACCGCGGGTCGCCGCGAGGGTCTGGCAGACTGTCCGGCGAGTCACCGCCGGGCGACGGCCCTCTACCCGTCGCCTGCGGGCCCGCACGACGCGACCGGCGCGCACCCCCACGCGCGCAAGGGCCGCCTCACCACGTCCGTCCCAACTGGAGCACCCCCACCGTGGCAGTGAAGATCAAGCTCAAGCGCCTGGGCAAGATGCGCGCCCCCTACTACCGCATCGTCGTCGCCGACGCGCGCACCAAGCGCGAGGGCCGCGTCATCGAGACGATCGGCAAGTACCACCCGAAGGAGGACCCCTCCTTCATCGAGGTCGACGGCGAGCGGGCGGCGTACTGGCTGTCCGTCGGCGCGCAGCCCACCGAGCCCGTCGCCGCCATCCTGCGGGTCACCGGCGACTGGCAGCGCTTCAAGGGCCAGCCGGCTCCGCCGCCGATGCTCCTCGCCGCGCCGAAGCCCGACCGCAAGGCCGCCTTCGAGGCCGCTGCCCGCGCGTCGGTGGAGGCCGCCGGCGCAGCCACCACCCCGAAGAAGAAGGCGCCCCCCCGGGCCGCCGTCAGCGACGACACGGCCCCCGCCGGCCACGCGGCGCCCCCGGCTGCCGACGCGACCGCCACGCCCGTCCCGGCCGCCGACACCCCGGCCGCCGACACCCCTGCTGACCCGCCCCCAGCCGCCACGCCGGCCCAGCCGTCCGAGACCGAGTAGTGCTCGAGAACGCCCTCGAGCACCTGGTCAAGGGCATCGTCGAGCACCCCGACGACGTCACCGTGGACCTGGTGACCAACCGCCGGGGCCGCACCCTCGAGGTGCGGGTCAACCCGGAGGACCTCGGCAAGGTCATCGGCCGCAGCGGTCGCACCGCAAAGGCGCTGCGCACCGTGATGACGGCTCTCGGCGGCCGTGGCCTGCGGGTCGACGTCGTCGACACCGACGAGGTCCGCTGACGGCGTGACCGACCCCGACGACCTCGTGGTGGTCGGTCGGATCGGCAGGCCGCAGGGCATCCGCGGTGAGGTGACGGTCGAGGTCCGCACCGACGACCCCGCCGCCCGGTTCGCTCCCGGCCGCGCGCTCCTGACCGAGCCACCCGAGCGCGGGCCGCTGGTCGTCGCGGCCGACCGCGACCAGAACGGCTGCCTCGTGGTGCTGTTCGAGGGCGTGGGCGACCGCAACGGCGCCGAGGCGCTGCGCGACACGCTGCTGCTCGTGCCGGTCGCGGACATCCCCACGCCGGCGGACCCCGACGAGTTCCACGACTGGGCGCTGCGTGGCCTGTCGGCGGTACTGCGGGACGGCACCGCCCTCGGCGTCGTCAGCGACGTCCTGCACCTCCCGCACGGCGACGTCCTGGTCGTACGTCGAGAAGCTGCTCCCGAGCTGCTGGTGCCCTTCGTGCGGGCGATCGTGCCGGAGGTCGACGTCGATGGGGGGCGGGTCGTCGTCGACCCACCGGACGGCCTGCTCGACCTGGCCGGCGCGTCCGACCCCTCGCCCGAGCCCGGGTCCTGACCGTGCTCGTCGACGTCGTCACGATCTTCCCCGACTACCTCGCGCCGCTGCAGGTCAGCCTGCTCGGCAAGGCGCAGCAGCGCGGGCTGCTCCGGGTCCGCGTGCACGACCTGCGCGAGCAGACCCAAGACGCCCACCGCACGGTCGACGACGCGCCGTACGGCGGTGGCCCGGGCATGCTGATGACCCCTGAGCCCTGGCGCCTGGCGCTCGAGCAGGTCGTGGCCGCGGGCGGCCCGGTACCGGTGCCGCGCCTGGTGCTGCCGACGCCGGGCGGACGGCCGTTCAGCCAGCGGCTGGCGGCGGAGCTGGCCGAGGAGCCGTGGCTGGCCTTCGCCTGCGGCCGCTACGAGGGCCTGGACGCCCGCGTGGCGTCGTACGCCGGACGCACGATGCGGGTCGAGGAGGTGAGCATCGGCGACTACGTGCTGGCCGGGGGCGAGGCCGCGGCGCTCGTCGTCGTGGAGGCGGTCGCGCGGCTGCTGCCCGGCGTGCTGGGCAACGCGGGCTCGGCGCCGGACGACTCGTTCTCCGCCGGCCTGCTGGAGGGCCCGGCCTACACCAGGCCGCCGTCCTGGCAGGGGCTGGACGTCCCGCCCGTGCTGCTGTCCGGGGACCACCGGGCGGTCGCGCGGTGGCGGCGCGACGAGGCGCTGCGCATCACGGCGGCCCGGCGGCCCGACCTGCTGGCGCCGCTCGCCGGCACCTTTGACGGCCACGACCGGGCCGTCCTGCTGGCCGCCGGCTTTGAGGTGCCGCCCGGCGGTGTGGCACAGTAGAGGGCTGTTGCGGCTGCGAGCCGCGACCCCCTCATGACCGCCCGCCCGGCGGACGCGTGCCTCGCGCGCGCCCCCGCACCAGGAAGCGACGCCACCGATGCACACCCTCGACGACCTCGACGCCGCGCAGCTGCGGTCGGACGTCCCCGACTTCCGGCCCGGGGACACCCTCGACGTCGGCGTGCGCGTGGTGGAGGGCAACCGCTCCCGCGTGCAGCACTTCCAGGGCGTGGTGATCCGACGTCAGGGCGGCGGGGTGCGCGAGACGTTCACCGTGCGCAAGGTGAGCTTCGGGGTCGGCGTGGAGCGCACCTTCCCGGTGCACACCCCGGTGATCGAGAACATCAAGGTCGTCACCCGCGGTGACGTGCGCCGCGCCAAGCTGTACTACCTGCGCGAGCTGCGCGGCAAGAAGGCCAAGATCAAGGAGAAGCGGGACAGCGTGCCGGCCAAGGCCGCCGCTATGAGCGCTCCGGTCACCGCCGGCACCCCCGCACCCCCCACCGCGGCGCCCTCCGCGCCCCCCGAGGCCTGAGCCGGCCCGGTCGCGGCGGCTCCCGGACGTCCTCGGAGCGGCGATGAGCGACGACCGCACGACCACCACCGTCCCGCCCACAGGTGAAACGGCGCCCCGCCGCAGGTCCGGTCGCGGCGGCGGGTCGTTCTTCCGCGAGCTGCCCTTCCTGGTGGTCATCGCGCTCGCGCTCGCTCTGCTGATCAAGGCCTTCGTCCTGCAGGCCTTCTACATCCCGTCCGGCTCGATGCAGCAGACGCTGGAGCTCAACGACCGGGTGCTGGTCAACAAGGTCGTCTACCACCTGCGGGACGTGCGACGCGGCGACGTCGTGGTGTTCGACGGCCAGGGCAACTTCGGGGCCAACGACGAGCTCGTGGTCGTCCCGCCGGCCAATGGGCTGGCCCGCGCGGTCGACGCCGTGAAGCGCGTCGTGGGGGTCGGTCCGCCCAGTGAGAAGGACTACATCAAGCGCGTGATCGGTGTGGCCGGCGACCGGGTCGCCTGCTGCACCGACGGCCACGTCACGGTCCAGCCGCGGGGGTCGGCGGCGCCCGTCGTGCTGCGTGAGCCCTACCTCTACGAGGACGACCAGCAGGCCTTCTGCGCGGCCGGCACCGGTCCGCAGGCCTGCCCGGCCGGCGCTCCCGGGCTACCTGTTCCCGCCGGCCGGCTGTGGGTCATGGGTGACCACCGGGGTGCCTCCAGCGACAGCCGGGCCCACGTCGACGACGCCAACCACGGCACGGTGCCGGTCGACCACGTCATTGGGCGGGCCCTGGTCATCGTGTGGCCGCTGGACCGGTCCACCGTGCTGCGCATCCCGCGGACCTTCGACGGCCCCCTGGCGGTCGGCACCACCGGTGCGCCGTACCTGCTCGGTCTGGGTGCCGCCCTGCCGCTCACCGTCGTACGCCGTCGGCGGAGTCGCACTGGACCCTAGGCTGGGCGGGTGAGCCCGCCCGTGCGACGCCGTGCCGCCCGGGTGCTGCTGCTCGACGGGCGCGACCGCGTGCTCCTGTTCCGCGGCGGCGACCCGGCCGCACCCGAGCGGGGCACCTGGTGGATCACCCCCGGCGGCGGTCTGGACGACGGTGAGAGCCACGCGCAGGGGGCCGCGCGCGAGGTGTTCGAGGAGACCGGCCTGCGGCTGCGCCCCGACGACCTCGGCGAGCCGGTGCTGGCCCGCGAGATCGAGTTCGACTTCTACGGCACCCGCTACGCACAGGCCGAGCAGTTCTTCCTGGCCCGCGTGGACGGGCACGAGGTCGACACCTCGGGCTTCAGCCCGCTGGAGGTCGCGACCGTGGTGGAGCACCGCTGGTGGGAGCGCGCCGCGCTGCGCACCACCGCTGACATGGTCTACCCCGAGGGCCTGGGCGACCTGCTGGACCGGGTGGCCTGAGGTGCAGCTGGCGCCCCGCCCGGTCGTGCGGTCGGAGAACGGCCTGTGGGCCCTGGAGCGGCTGCTGCAGCGCGGCGGCTTCCCGCACGTCGCGGGCGCCGACGAGGCGGGTCGCGGGGCCTGCGCCGGTCCGCTGGTCGTCGCGGCGGTGGTGCTGCCGGACGGCCGGCGCGGCCTGGTGCCGGGCCTGAACGACAGCAAGCTGCTCAGCCCGGCCGCCAGGGAGGCGGCGTACGACGAGGTGCTGGGGCGGGCGCTGTGCTGGTCGGTCGTCGTCGTACCGCCGCAGGAGGTGGACCGCCACGGGCTGCACGTGATGAACGTCCGGGCGATGCGCCAGGCGGTCACCCGGCTGGACCCGGGTGCGTCGTACGCCCTGACCGACGGCTTCCCGGTCCGCGGTCTGCCGGTGCCGACTCTGGCGGTCTGGAAAGGTGACCGGGTCGCTGCGTGCGTCGCGGCGGCGTCGGTGGTCGCGAAGGTGACCCGGGACCGGATGATGGTGGCGCTGCACGAGCGCTACCCGCACTACGACTTCGCCCGGCACAAGGGCTATGCCACGCCGGAGCACACCGCGGCGCTGACCGCGCGGGGCCCGTGCCCGGAGCACCGCTTCTCCTACGTCAACGTGCGGACGCGGATGCGGGACAATGAGTTCAGTGACGAGCCGGTGGAGGCCTGCGCGTGAGTGCCGCGATATGAGTGCCGAAGATCTCGAGAAGTACGAGACCGAGATGGAGCTGCAGCTCTACCGGGAGTACCGCGACATCGTCCGCCAGTTCGACTACGTGGTGGAGACCGAGCGGCGGTTCTACCTGGCCAACGCCGTCGACGTGCAGCCCCGTGGCAGCGGCACCGGCGGTGACGGCGAGGTGTGGTTCGAGCTCACGCTCACCGACGCGTGGGTCTGGGACATGTACCGGCCGGCGCGCTTCGTCAAGAGCGTGCGGGTGCTGACGTTCAAGGACGTCAACGTGGAGAAGCTCGAGAAGCCCGACCTGGAGCTGCCTGGTAGTCGGGCGTCCTTCGGCGGGTAGGTGTCGGGCATGGGCATCTTCTCGCGCAGACACCGCAGGCGTACGCCGGAGCAGTCCCAGCCGGGCGCCGGGGTGAGCTCGCCGCTGGACCTGCAGGGCGACGGGCCGGTCGGCCTGGGGGACCGCACCCGGCCGGACGCCCAGGGCTCGCCCGCCACCAACCAGGGCAGGACCGAGCCGATCCCGCCCACCGGCAAGCAGGCCGACCCGGACCCCGACAAGGACGCCACGTCGGTCGGCTCAGCCGCCTCGCAGCTGCCGTCGCCACCCGGGCTGCCGGTTGACCCTGTGCCGGCACCGGGCCCGCCGGACGGTCCGCGCGACGCGGGGGCGGCCCCCGCGGACCAGCGGCCGGTCGTGGACCCGCCGTCCTCCTCCGGTCCGCATACGCACGTGCCGGACACGCCCGGCTCCGCGCGGCGGGCCCCGCTGAGCCAGGGGGAGAGCCCGGAGGAGCAGGAGAGCGACGTGACGGCGGGCGCGGCCCAGATGACGGCCTCCGAGAGCTCCGCGCTGGCCGGCCCGGACGGGTCAGCAGCCGGCTCGGGCGGCGACGCCCAGGGCGTGCCCTCCCTCGGCGAGATCAGCTCGGGCGGGACGAGTGAGCAGATGGCTCCCGTGCAGGGGGTGCGCACTGCCCTGCCGCCACAGCCGCCGGCCTAGTAAGCAGCCGCCGGCCTAGCAAGCAGCCGCCGGCCTAGCAAGCAGCCGCCGGTCGAGCCTGTGGACGGCGCTGCGTCGTCCACATCCTGCCCGGCCGGGCTGGGCGCGTGGACCTGCGCTGAGCACTCTGCTCGGCGGAGGTGGTGGGTGTGCCGACGAGCTCACAGGACAGGTCCGGCCCTGCCGGCACGGACCCGCAGGCCCCGCCTGCGACCTACCCCGACGGCAGGGCCGCGCTGGGGCGCTACGGCGAGGACCTGGCGGCGGCGCATCTGCTCGCCTGCGGCCACGAGCTGCTGGCCCGCAACTGGCGCTGCCGTGAGGGCGAGCTGGACCTGGTGGCCCGGGACCGGGACGGCACGGTCGTGTTCGTCGAGGTCAAGACGCGGGGTGGGACGGCGTTCGGTGAGCCGGCCGAGGCGGTCGGGCCGGTCAAGGCACGCCGGATCCGGGTGCTCGCCTGCCGGTGGCTGAGCGAGCACCCGCCCGGCGGCGCCCCCGAGCTGCGGTTCGACGTGGTCGCCGTGGTGCGCCGCAGGGGAGAGGCGCCGGTGCTCAGCCACCTGCGGGAGGCGTTCTGATGCCGCTCGCGCGCTCCTGGTCGGTCTGCCTGGTGGGCCTGGACGGCGCCCTGGTGGAGGTCGAGGCCGACCTGGCGCTCGGCCTCCCCGGGCTGACCGTGATCGGCCTGCCCGACGCGGCCCTCGCCGAGGCCCGCGACCGGGTCCGTGCCGCGGTGGTCAACTCCGGGGAGGCCTGGCCCCAGCGCCGGATCACCCTCGGGCTGTCACCTGCTTCGCTGCCCAAGCGCGGCAGCGGCTTCGACCTCGCGCTCGCGGCGGCCGTGCTGGCCGCGAGTGGTGTGGTGCCGGCCGACGCCCTGCTGGGCTGGATGCTGCTCGGCGAGCTCGGCCTCGACGGCCGGGTCCGCCCGGTGCGCGGTGCGCTCCCGGCGGTGCTTACCGCGACGCGGGCCGGCTTCACGCGGGTCGTCGTGCCCGCCGCCAACCTCGCCGAGGCGCGGCTGGTCCCCGGCGTGCAGGTGCGGGGTGTCGCCAGCCTGCGCGACCTGCTCGCGCTGCTCCGTGGGCAGGCCTACGACGAGGTGCCGTGCGCGCCGGCGCCGGACGACGAGGGGGAGCCGGCCTCCCGGCTCGACATGTTCGACGTCGCCGGGCAGGTGACGGGTCGCACCGCCATGGAGGTCGCCGCGGCCGGTGGCCACCACGCCTTCCTGCTCGGGCCGCCGGGCAGCGGGAAGACGATGCTCGCCGAGCGGATGCCTGGTCTGCTGCCGCCGCTCGCCGCGGCGGACGCGCTGGAGGTGACCGCGATCCACTCGGTGGCCGGGTTGCTGCCGCCGGCGCAGCCGCTGCTGCGCCGCCCGCCCTACCAGGACCCGCACCACACGGCGACCGTCGCGTCGGTGGTCGGTGGCGGATCAGGGGTGGCGCGCCCGGGCGCCGCGTCGCTGGCGCACCGCGGCGTGCTGTTCCTCGACGAGGCACCCGAGTTCGCCTCGGGGGTGCTCGACGCGCTGCGCCAGCCGCTCGAGAGCGGGCGTCTGGCGATCACGCGGGTCGGCGGCACCGCGGTCTACCCGGCGGCCTTCACCCTGCTGCTCGCGGCCAACCCGTGCCCGTGCGCCAAGGAGGAGTTCGACTGCTCCTGCCCGCCGGCCTCCAGGCGCCGCTACCTGGCCCGGCTGTCGGGCCCGCTGCTGGACCGCATCGACATGCACGTGAGCGTCCCCCGCATCACCCGCGCGGAGCTGATGGCCGAGGACGGGCGCGGCGAGCCCAGCGCCGACATCGCCGGCAGGGTCGCCGCCGCCCGCGCCCGGGCGGCGGCCCGCTACGCCGGCACACCGTGGCGCTGCAACGGACAGGTGCCGCCCGTCGAGCTGCGCCGGCGTTGGCCGCTCGCCCGCGAGGTCACCTGGTCGGCAGAGGAGGCGCTCGACCGCGGCCAGCTGACCGCCCGGGGGTTCGGGCGGGTGCTCCGACTTGCCTGGACGCTGTCCGACCTGGCTGGGGAGTCCCGGCCGGGACCCGAGCACGTCGGCCACGCGCTCGGCTACCGGCTGGGGGCCGACCGGCAGCTGGCCGCGTGACCGGCCTCGACCAGAGCGCCCGGCTGGCGCTCGTCGCGCTGTCCCGGGTCGTCGAGCCCGGGCACCGCGGGCTGTGGCACGCCGTGCAGAGCCGCGGACCGCGCGAGGTCTGGGACCTGCTGCGGGCCGGCCGGCCGCTGCCGGGCCTGACCGAGGAGCTGCGCGCGGGCGCCCTCACCCGGGCCGAGGGCTACGACCCCGCGGCCGACCTGCGGCGGCTGCGGCAGGCCGCCGGTCGGCTGCTGTGCCCCGGCGACGCCGAGTGGCCGGCCCGGCTGCACTGGCCGGCCGACGCGCTCGCCCAGGCGCCACCGCTGGCCCTGTACGTCCGCGGCCCGCACCGGCTGGACGAGGTCGTTGAGCGCTCCGCGGCGGTGGTCGGAGCACGAGCGGCGACGGCGTACGGCGTGCAGGTGGCGCAGGAGCTGGGCCTCGGACTGTCCGACCGGGGCTGCGCGGTCGTCAGCGGTGGCGCCTACGGCATCGACGTCGCTGCCCACCGTGGTGCGCTGGCCTCGGGCCGCACCCCCACGGTGGCGGTGCTGGCCTGCGGCGTGGACGTGGCCTATCCGCGCGGGCACGACCGGCTGCTGGCCCGGGTGGCCGAGCAGGGCCTGGTCGTCGGGGAGCTACCGCCCGGCTGCTCGCCCACCCGGCCCCGCTTCCTCGTCCGCAACCGCCTCATCGCCGCCCTGTCGGTCGGCACCGTCGTCGTCGAGGCCGCCAGCCGCAGCGGCTCGCTGTCCACCATCGACCGGGCCCGCTCCCTCGGCCGGCACGTCATGGCAGTGCCTGGTCCGGTCACCTCTGCCATGTCCGCCGGGGCCAACGAGCAGCTGCGGACACCTGGCACCGTCTGCGTGACGCGCACCGAGGAGGTGCTCGAGCTCGTCGGTCGGCTCGGCCGGGACGCCGCCGAACCGCTGCGGGGACCCGCCGACGTCCGGGACGACCTGCCGGAGACGGTGCGTCGGGTGCTCGAAGCCGTGCCCGTCCGACGCGGCGCGGGGGAGGCGAGCATCGCCCGGACCGCGGGCGTGGCCGCCCTGGTGGTGCAGCAGGTCCTGCCGCCGCTGCTGGTCGCCGGGCTGGTCGAGCGGCATCCCGAGGGCTGGCGGCTCACCGCGCTGGGGGCCGGCCGTCCCGCGACCCGCCGACGGACCGGCTGAGCGGGCCGGTTGAGCGCCCCGCCGCCGACGGTGCGGCGCCTTGACCTCGGGCGGACGAGGCCGCAGCGTGCCGCACCATGACGGTCCGGGAGGTCGCGCGAGAGGCGCTGCCGCCCGAGCTGGCCGCCGCCCGCGACGCCTTCACCCGCCACCTCGCCCTGGAGCGCGGTCGCTCGCCGCACACCGTGCGTGCCTACTCCGGCGACATCGAGCTCCTGCTCGGGCACGCCGCCCGGCGAGGTGCCTTGACCGTCGCCGAGCTCGACCTGCCGCTGCTGCGCAGTTGGCTGGCCCGGCTGCGCGCGACCGGTGCGGCGCGCACGACCATGGCCCGACGCGGCTCGGCGGCCCGGGTCTTCACCGCGTGGGCGCATCGCCTCGGCCTGCTGGAGGTCGACTGCGGTGCCCTGCTCGCGACCCCCCGCGGTCACCGCACGCTCCCCGACGTGCTGCGGCCGGAGGAGGCGGTCCGGCTGGTGGAGGGGGTCGACGGCGAGCAGCCGGTCGACCTGCGCGACCGGGCCGCGCTCGAGCTGCTGTACGCCACCGGCATCCGGGTCGGCGAGCTGTGCGGGCTCGATGTCGACGACGTCGACCGCGGCCGTCGCGTCGTACGCGTGCTGGGCAAGGGTGCGAAGGAGCGCTCCGTGCCGTACGGCGCGCCGGCCGACGCTGCCGTGCAGGCCTGGCTCGGCCGCGGCCGGCCGGCGTGGGCCACGGCCGCCAGCGGACCGGCGCTACTGCTCGGGCCGCGCGGGCGGCGGGTCGACCCGCGAGCGGTCCGTACGGTGGTGCACCGTCGTCTGGGCGCCGTCGACGGCGCTCCCGACCTCGGTCCGCACGGGCTGCGGCACAGCGCCGCGACGCATCTGCTGGAGGGAGGAGCGGACCTCAGAAGCGTTCAGGAACTGCTCGGTCACGCTACGCTCGCGACGACCCAGATCTACACGCATGTCAGCGTCGAGAGGCTGAGGACCAGCTATGACCGTGCCCACCCCCGGGCCTGACGGAGCGGGCCGGGTCGCGACTGCCCAGCCGGCCCCGCCCGAGGGTGACGCTGCAGATGCGGTTCCGGCTGCGGTCCCGGCCACGGCTGGGGCCAGGCCGACGGCCCGCCGGGGACGCTACGCCGGGGTCAGCGACGAGGAGCGGGCCGAGATCGAGTCCGCGATCGCCGAGCTCTGGCGCGAGTTCAAGGGCTCCGGCGAGGAGCGCCTGCGCGAGCGGCTGATCCTGCACTACTCGCCGCTGGTCAAGTACGTCGCCGGTCGCGTCGGCGTGGGGCTGCCGCCCAACATCGAGCAGGCCGACCTGGTCTCCTACGGGATCTTCGGGCTGATCGACGCGATCGAGAAGTTCGACATCGGCCGGGCGATCAAGTTCGAGACCTACGCGATCAGCCGCATCAAGGGCGCGATCATCGACGAGCTGCGGGCGATCGACTGGATCCCGCGCTCGGTCCGCTACAAGGCGAGGGAGGTCGAGAAGGCCTACGCCGCGCTGGAGGCCCGGCTGCACCGCACCCCGACCGAGGGCGAGGTCGCGAAGGAGCTCGGCATCGCCCTGGAGGACCTGCACACGATCTTCAGCCAGGTCAGCTTCGTCAACGTGGTCGCGCTCGACGAGCTGCTGTCGGCCGGCAGCGAGCGCGGCGACAAGCTCTCGCTCGTCGACACCCTCGAGGACACCAAGGCCGAGGACCCGGTCCAGGCGTTCGAGACCGAGGAGACCAAGTACCTGCTCGCCAAGGCGATCAACACGCTGCCCGAGCGCGAGAAGATCGTCGTCACGCTGTACTACTACGAGGGCCTGACCCTCGCCGAGATCGGCCAGGTCCTCGGGGTGACCGAGAGCCGCATCTGCCAGATGCACACCAAGGCGGTGCTGCAGCTGCGCGGCAAGCTCGCCGACAACAAGGACTGACGGCGCCTCACGCTCCGGGCCTCAAGACTCAAGCCGACCTGCGCCGGGCCCGCTCGGCGCCGAGGTCCACGGGCACCGCCACCACCCCCGGGGACGTGCCCGCGGTCGGCGGAGCCGGCCGCTGCGCGGCCGCGGTCGCCGGTCCGTCCGGCGGCCGGTGCGGCCGGTCCGGGGGGCGGCGACGCACGAGCAGACCGAGGCCGGCCACCATGGCCAGCAGGGCGGCCGAGCCCAGCGGTGCCTCGCTGGCCCGCAGCGACCAGGCCGGCTGGTCGGTGGCGCGCTGTGGACCGGCCGGCTCGAACGGCTCGACCGGGTCCGGGACGGCCGTCGTCCTGGCACCGGCCGACCCGGACAGTCCCCGGGAAGACGGCTGCCCTGCGGCCGGCCGGCCAACGAGCCCACCGGGAAGCGCGCTCCCTGCCACAGGTCCGGTCAGGGGCAGCAGTACCGACGGCCCTCGCCCCAGCAGCGACAGCGGGTCGAGGTAGGCGGCGCCGCGCAGCAGGCCCCAGTGCAGGCACGCGGCGGCCGGACAGCCCGGGTGGCCGGCCTGGAGCCGCCCGAGCACCGCTCCGGCCGCGACCTGCGTCCCGACGCGCACCGAGGCGGCGACCGGCTCGTAGGTCGTGCGCAGCGCCCCGTGCACCACGACCACCACCCCGCGACCGGCCAGCAGTCCGGCGTACGACACCCGCCCGGCGCCGGCGGCGAGGACCGGCCGACCGGGGGTAGCCGCCAGGTCGACCCCGCGGTGTCCCACGCCGTACGCCGTGACAGGCGGCTGGAACGGGCGGCTGACCGCCGGTGTCCCCGACAGCGGCCAGCGCCACGGGGTGCCCTCGGCGCCGGCGGGTGACGCCAGCCCCACCAGCGTGATCACCAGCCCCGCCAGGACCAGCACCGCTCGACACCTCATCGCACCCTCCTCGACCGCCCGACCCGAGCCAGGACGATGCGCCCCGCGGGGATGCGGCGACAGCGGTCCAGCCGGATCTGTGGACGGCGCTACACTCGGTGCAGCGTCCCGGTGCGCCGGGGCGACTTCGCGCGCCCGATCACGGCGCGTCCCAGCGGTCCCTGCGGGGTGGGGCGCGGCCACGGGCGCCAGGGCGGGCACCACCCCGGTGTCCCGCGACAACCCGACCGCACGCCGGTCGGCCCGCCTCGCCAGTGGGCCAGCCGCGCGTGCCCAGCAAGAGAAGAAGGCAGACCATGGCGGTCGTCACCGTGCGCCAGCTCCTCGAGAGCGGCGCGCACTTCGGGCACCAGACCAAGCGCTGGAACCCCAAGATGAAGCGCTTCATCCTCACCGAGCGCAACGGCATCTACATCATCGACCTGACCCAGACACTGGGCTACATCGACCGGGCCTACGACTTCGTCAAGGAGACGGTCGCCCACGGCGGCACGGTCATGTTCGTCGGCACCAAGCGCCAGGCGCAGGAGTCGATCGTCGAGCAGGCCGGCCGGGTCGGCA
>JAABUT010001998.1_pt1 | contig 21083 bp, 16 predicted proteins | sample 5559281 | NCBI WGS metagenome assembly JAABUT01 (sample SAMN10711880, study PRJNA513359) | rock metagenome | isolation source: Antarctica rocks | place: Antarctica: Victoria Land, Ricker Hills nord | collected 2016-01-04
CAGCACTCCTTCGTCACCATGCACTTCTCGGCCGTGTTCACCCAGCTCGGGGTGTCGCTCGGGCACATCTTCAAGTGCGAGGCCGGCGACATCGACATGCGCGACGTGGTGCTGAACCGGCGCATCCTGGTGGTGAACCTGCCGTCGCTGGAGAACTCCGGCGAGACCACAGCCGCGCTGGGCAAGATCGTGGTGGCGTCCCTGCGCAACATGATGGCGCAGACTCTGGGCGTGAACCTGGAAGGCGACTTCGATGAGATCGTCGCCAACAAGCCCAGCCTGGCGCCGACGCCCTTCCCAGTGGTCTTCGACGAGATCGGCTACTATGCCGTCGCCGGCATGGACAAGATGCTCGCCATGGGCCGCGGCCTGGGCTTCATGTTCTACCTTGGCTTCCAAGAGCTGCCCGGCCTCAAAGCCCGTATCGGTGAGTCAGTCTATTCCCTGCTGGGCAACGCCAACCTGCAAATCCTGATGAAGCTGCAGGAGGGCAGCGAGACCCGGCAGTATGTCGAGCGCACCGCCGGCGAGAGCGAAGTCACGCAGCAGACCTCCTACACGGCGACGGACAGCGGCGGCTACCGCGACGCGCAGCACGCCGAGGTACGGCGCGTGTCGCGGGTGGACTGGAAGGACCTGCGCGGACTGATCGAGGGCGAGGCCATCGTGCTGTTCGGCAACCGGCGCGTCCATGCCAAGCTGTTCTACGCCAAGATCGACCCTCGGGGCCGGCTGCGGCTGAACCGTCCCCTCGTGCTTGGCCCGCCAGCAGTCGGTGCCGTCAAGCGTGCCGCGGCCAGGACCGCCACCATTCGCCGGCTGATCGAGAGCGGCGGGCCGCAGGCGCCGAGCCGGGTGGACACCGGGCCGGTGCTTGCGGCCGTCCTTGAGGGCTTCCGGCGGGGGCGGGCGGAGAAGAAGTCCGTCGCCGACTGCGTGGCCGCGGCCATCGCTGCCGCCGGCAAACAGGCCCCTGCCCCTGCTCCTACCCCGGTCGCGCCTTCGCCGCTGACACCCTCTCCCGCGCCAGGACGGCCTATCCCGGATGCTCCCGCCACTGCTTACGATCCGATGATGGAGGCGGAAAGCAGCGCCGCGCCGGCCGGGAAGGCGGATGCGGCGCCGGTGCTGCTGCCGGGGGTCGCCGACATGGACGTGCTGGCCCTGCTGACCAAAGTGGAGGAACACGCGGGCTGGTCCAAGGCGGAGGCGCGGCTTGGCGCCATGCACGTCCTGGCCGAACGCGACGCCGCACTGGCCGAACACTGGGTCGAGCCGCCACCCTTGCCACCGGGCGGCTTCGCGCAGCTTATCGAGGCGGTGATTGCCGACGTGCTGCCACCAGCCGTCCAGGAGGTGGCCGCCTGAGATGTCGCGCGCTTTTGGGAACCTGCCTGGTCCGAGGAGCTTGTGAACTCGGCCGCGGGGACACCGGGCATCACCGAACTGGAAGACGCCAATGACCTTGTTCGTGTTCTGCCTGGCGGGCACTGCTCTCAGCTACTTCCTGGGGCTGAAGACGCCCGGGCGGGGGTATGGAACCGCGAAGGGCTGGACGGCATCGCTGGTCATCGGTGTCTTCCTCGGCCTGCTCTACTTCGTGTACTCTGCCTACGGCCTCCTGTTCTCGCTGGACTCCCTGTTCTAGCGCCCTGACAAGCGGGCCACTCTGCAACGGCTGCAACGGCCTGTTGAGCCGCGTGCAGGCGCTCGGGCGGCAGGCCCATGGTCCTGATGGCTGCGGCTCGGCCGCTCAGAGGCTTGTGGCTGGATGGCCTATCCGGTCACGTGCGGTGGAAACAGGCCGTGCGGCGTGAGCGCGCAAGGTCTGTAGCGGACTGGTGCGGCCGATGGGCCAGGGAGCGTCTTCGGGTATAGGCAATCCGTGCAGGGAGAGGGAGGACGCCACACTCCCGCACGGAACGCGCAAGAACTCTGACGCCGTCTTTGCCTCACCTCCTCAGCAGGACGGCAGCAAACGGGGTTTAAACAGCGGCTAGGATTATGTTCTTGATATGTTCAAGACAACAATCCTAGTCTTCCGGTTCAGAGACGGGAGCCTCCTATGACAGAGTCCAACACAGCACGCATCGCGTCTAACTCCTGTGAAGCGACAGCACGGCCCGCGGCGGATGCGCGGCGTGGGGACCGCCTGGGCCTGACCCACGGCCAGCGGGTGCTGGCCGCAGCCACCGCCGCCGCTATCCTCGTGTCTGGTGCGAATGCGCTCGTGCAGATGGCCAGGGTGCTTGCCCAATGCTGGCTGATCCCTGCCCAGCTTGGGGACAAGCTTCCGGATGGTCGCGCAGCACTGCCGCCGCCGCCGCCGCCAACGGCGCGCCAGGATCATACCAAGGGGCGACGATCTGGAACAAACGGGTAACCATCGCCATAAGGAAGACATGCAGAAGGATCATCATGGCACAGGCACAGCGTAAGCCGGGTTCCGGCCCGGCCGCGTCCGATAACGGCATGAAAGGCTTAATTGACCTGTTCAGCCGCAACCCGACGCCGGCCCGCGTGACGATGCACGTCGAGCGGCTGCTCGCGGGCTGGCGCGAGGCACTGGACCCAGACGTCTATGCGGAGCGGCTGGACACGCTGCGGGAGAACCTCGTGGACGGCATCGCGCTGACCGAGGAGGGCGCCGCGGACGTGGACCCCGCCTCGAAGGCCGAGGCGCGGCAGGCAGCCGCCGTGGTAGCGTCGATGCGGACGGCGTATCAGGCTACAGAGGCTGCGGGGCTGGTGCCTGCCTAGCCCTGCACGGCGCAGCTAGCGGAAGTTGCGGGTGGGCACCCGGATGCCGGTGCCGGGCTGGAATGGCGGGTTAGGAGCGTCCACGCTCGTGCCGGTGGCCAGCCTGGTTGCGGCCTCCCGCCGCGGGTCCGACCTGGCCGCACTCGTGGCCCCATCCCGCTCGCCCACGCTGCGCAGCAACCCTGACAAGTCCTCCAGCCGGTCGGCGACGACATGCACGACCTCGCCCTCGCGCTGCACCCGGCCGTGGCAGGCCAGCATGCTGGCCGACAGCACCAGCCGGCGCTGCGCGGCGTAGCGGTCGGGCCAGAGGACTAGGTTCGCCACCCCGGTCTCGTCCTCAATGGTGATGAACATGACGCCTTTGGCCGAGCTGGGCTTCTGGCGCACCAGCACGATGCCCGGCACCACCACCCGCCGGCCGTCGCGCAAGTGCAGGAGGTCGTTGCAGGTCACCATGCCCCGGCGGTGCAGGTCCCCGCGCAGGAAAGCCACTGGGTGCTGGCGCAAGCTGAGCCCCGTGCTGCAGTAGTCTTCGACCACCTCGCGCCCGTCCCGCATGGGCACGAGTTCGATGGCAGCCTCGACGATCTCCGGCCGCGGCCGCTTGCCGGCGTCGGCCGCGGCGAACAGCGGCAGCACCGTGTCGGCCAGTGCCCGCACCTGCCAGAGCGCCTGGCGGCGGTCGAGGCCCATGCCGCAGAACGCGTCCGCCTCCGCCAGCCGCTCCAGCGCCGCTGCCGGCACCCCGGCGCGTCGCCAGACCTCCTCCACGCTGGCGTAGGGCGCCTCGCCCCGGTGCGCGACCAGCCCCGCCGCATGCCCGTTGGCCAGTCCCTTCACCATGCGCAAGCCCAGCCGCACCGCAGCGCCCCGCCCTCCTTCGCCGTCCCCACGCGGCTCCAGCGTGCAGTCCCAGCGTGAGGCGTTGGCGCACACCGGCCGGATCGGGACCCCGTGCTCCTGGGCGTCGCGCACCACCTGCGCCGGGGCGTAGAAGCCCATCGGCTGGCTGTTCAGCAGCGCCGCGCAGAACACGTCAGGGTGGTGGCACTTCATCCAGGCGCTGGCGTAGGCGATCAACGCGAAGCTGGCGGCGTGGCTCTCCGGAAAGCCGTATGAACCAAACCCTTCCAGTTGCGAGAAGGTCCGCTCGGCGAAGGCCCGCTCGTAGCCGCGCTCGACCATGCCGCCGATCAGCTGGTCGCGGAACCGGCTGACGCCACCAGTCACTTTGAAAGTGCTCATGCTGCGCCGGAGCTGGTCCGCCTCGCCCGGGGTGAAGCCGGCGCAGTGGATGGCGACCTGCATCGCCTGCTCTTGGAACAGCGGCACGCCCAAGGTCTTGCCCAGCACGCGCTCCAGTTCTGGCTTCGGATAGTGGACCCGCTCCTTGCCCTCGCGGCGGCGCAGGTAGGGGTGGACCATGTCGCCCTGGATGGGACCGGGCCGCACGATGGCGACCTGGACCACAAGGTCGTAGAACGTGGTGGGCTTGAGCCGGGGCAGCATGGCCATCTGCGCCCGGCTCTCGATCTGGAACGTGCCCAGCGTGTCGGCGCGGCGGATCATGGCGTAGGTGGCCGGGTCCTCGGGCGGGATCGTGGCGATGTCCAGTGCCATCCCGTGCTGCTGCCCGATCAGCTCGAAGCCGCGGCGCAGGCAGCCCAGCATGCCCAGGCCAAGCACGTCCACCTTCATCCACCGTAGCGCGTCGATGTCGTCCTTGTCCCACTCGATCACCTGGCGGTTGGCCATCGCCGCCGGTTCGATTGGCACTAAGTCGGACAGGCCCGCCTGCGTCAGCACGAAGCCGCCCGGGTGCGTGCCGAGCTGGCGGGGGAAGCCGACCAGCTCCTGTGCCAGTTCCAGCGCCATGCAAAGCCGGTGGTCGGCGAGGTTCAGGCCCAGCGCCGCGGCGTGCTCCTCCCCGGTTCCGCCGTCAGTGCCGCCCCAGACCTGTGACGCCAGCGCGCCGGTCACGTCCTCCGTCAGCCCCAGCACCTTGCCCACGTCGCGGATGGCGCCACGGGGGCGGAAGCGCATCACGGTGCAGCACAGGGCGGCGCGATCGCGGCCGTAGTGCTCGTACACCCATTGTATGACCTCCTCGCGGCGGTCGGCCTCGAAGTCCACATCGATGTCCGGCGGCTCGCGGCGCTCGGCCGAGACGAACCGCTCGAACAGGAGGCCGCTGCGCACCGGATCGATGCTGGTGATGCCCAGGACATAGCAGATGGCGGAGTTGGCGGCCGACCCCCGCCCCTGGCACAGGATACCGCGGCTCCTGGCAAACCGCACGATGCTGTGCACGGTCAGGAAATAGGGGGCGTATGCCAGGTCAGCGACCAGCCGAAGCTCGTGCTGCAGCTGCCGTTCCACGTCCGGTGGCAGTCCGCCGGGGTAGCGCAACGGAATGCTGTCCCGCACCAGCCGCTCCAGCCCTTGCTGCGGCGTCTCGCCGGGCACCTCGGCCTCGTCCGGATACTGGTAGCGCAGCTCGGCCAGGCTGAAGGTGCAGCGGCCCGCGATTTCCAGCGTCCGCGCCAGCGCCTCCGGGTGGCGGGCGAACAGCCGTGCCACCTCCCCTGGTGCCTTGAGGTGCCGGTCGGCGTAGCGCTCGCGGCGGAACCCGGCGGCGTCGATGGTGCAGCCCTCGCGGATGCAGGTCACGACATCCTGCAGGATACGGCGCTCCGGCGCATGGTAGAGTACGTCGCCCGTGACCACGGCCGGCACCCCGGCCGCCCCCGCCATCTCGGCGAGCGTGTGCAGCCGCACCGCGTCGCCGGGCCGCCGGCGCAGGCCCAGCGCCAGGTAGCCGCGCCCCGCGAAGTTCCGCCGCAGCCGTGCCAGCCCGCCTGCCAGCACCGCGTCGGCCTCCTCCGGCAGCAGCACCACGACCAGCCCGTCGCCGCCCGCGGCAAGGTCCGCCCAGGCCAGGTCGCAGCCGCCCTTGCCCGTGCGCCCCTTGCCCAAGGTCAGCAGCCGGCACAGGCGCGAGTAGGCGGCGCGGTCGGTGGGATAGGCCAGCACCGGCAAGCCGTCGCGCAGGTCCAGCCGGCAGCCGACCACCAGCCGAACGCCGGCCTCCCCGGCGCGGGCATGGGCGCGTGCGATGCCGGCCAGGGTGTTGCGGTCGGTGACCCCGATGGCGGCCAGGCCGAGCGCCTTGGCTGTGACCAGCAGCTCCTCAACGTGGCTAGCGCCGCGCAGGAAGGAGTAGTTGGTCGTCACCTGCAGCTCGGCGTACGGCACGTCCGGCACAGGCGCTGGTCGCCTCAGCCGCGGTGCGGGTGCTTATGCCCGCTGGTGGACGGGGCAGCCGCGGCAGGACGCCTCATCAGCATTATGTGGAATCAGAAGCGGTATCGAAGGTGCGCATCGGAATGGTGCCTTTCGTGGCCGGAGATAGGTTTTCCAGCTGCCGCGGTGTCGGGCCGGCTGGGGTTGCAGTGTCGCGGAGTTTGTCCAGCAGGTGGCCAAGGGCCTGGGTGTCGCTCTCGACGGCAGCACGCTCGTCATCGCTAAGGGACACCTGCGCCAGCACATGCTGCATGCCAGCTTTCGCCTCCAATAGCTGAGCGGCGGTGCTATTCTTTGGAGTATAAAAATCGCAGCGGGCGCAAGCCATGCGATGTGGACACTGCTCGAAGAACGTGTAGCCGCAGTAACCGTGGCCAAGGTCGTAGTGCTGCCAAGGATGAGCGCCAGCGGCAGTTGTACCGTTTTGGATGGCGCCTCGGTCGATCAGCACCTCAATGGTGCGGACATTGCGCGCGAAATAGCCGGCATCGTCGTAGGCCCTCGCCAGCCTGGTCGGCACAATCTTCGTGTAGCTCTGCGTCGAGGAGGGCGAACGATGGCCAAGCCATGCTTGCAACTCCAGCAGCGTCATCGGCTCCTTGGCGTTGTAGAGCTGTGTGGCGATCGTAGAGCGGGCACGATGGCTGGTGATCCTGCCGCGAGCGTCCCGCCGAGGCACCCCGGCTTTGCGGCATAGAATAGGAATGATGGTGCTGTTGAGGAAGTCCAGGGAGACTCGGCGCGCGCGGAAGGCGAACAGGAGGTCGACACGTTCTCCGGTTTTGCGATCCGCCAGTCGGGGCTGAGCAGGCCGGACAGCCTCCCATGCTGCGATGGCTTGGCCGAGCAGCGGATCCACCGGCTTGGTGAAGGCGGTGCCGGTCTTATGCACTGGAACATCCAGAAGGCAGCTTCCGCGGGCGCCGGCCTCCTGTTCCCAGCGGATGCAGCCGACCCGCAGGCGGAGCAGTTCGTCGCTGCGCAGGCCGCCGAACAGCCAGGCCATCGTCATGGCCCGCAGCAGCTCGAACGGATAGCAGCGTCCGATATTGTCGACGAGGTCGTCCGAAGTGAAGTTGATCCCCGCCCATAGAAGCTTGGCCCAGATATCGTCTGCGATGACGCGCGGATCAGGGCCGATCAGGTTTGCAATGCTTCTTGGTGTGGCCAACGCGGTCCTGGGATCGAAGTACGGCTTGATCCAGCCCCATGATTGGCAGTCGCGGAAGAAGATGCGCGTCACGCTGAGATAGCCCGCCTTGCTTGCGGGAAGCAGCGGCTGTCCGGCACGCGAGATCAGGTGGGCCGGTGCTTGGGCATATTCGCCTGCCTGCAGGCGATCGACGCGCGCCACCCATGCAGCGCATATCTGCCGCGTCCATAGTTCCGGGGACTGGCCGGCGATATTCTCGGCCGCCATCCACCGTCCGGTCTGGGTGAGCATGCTGTAATAGATCCGCCTGACCTTCGGTGTCAGCGTGGAGGTTTCATACCAGCGATCGACCCAACGCATCCATTCCGCGATCGCAGGTTCGCTGACCTGCGGCTTGGTCGAAAGAGGCACCCGTGGCGGCGCAACATGGCCCAAGGTGGCAAGGGCACGATGGATCCCGTGCAGGGTGGCGTTGTTGCCTCGGTCAGCCGGCGTAGAGCCGCGCGCACTCAGAATTGCGTGGTCGGACAAGTCCGCGAGGTAGGGGCTGCGGTTGCACAGCAGGAGGTGGCAGATGACCGATCTCTGCTTTAAATGAGCGCTCTGCTGGTAGCCCCAGCCCTGCAGCACGGAGACGATCTCCTGAACCGCCGCGTCCACCGCCTCGCGGCCGAAAACCCGGCGCGCCACGTCGACGCGGCTGACCAGGCCGATGAACCGGAACCCGGTGAAGCCGCCGAGAAGATGAGCATAGGTCACGACGTAGGGGCGCACTGCCCGGTCCACCCAATTCGGCCAAGGCCTCGTGAAGGCGTGTTCGTCCGGGCCGATCAGGTCGCTCCAAAGCCGCTCGGTCCAGCCCCAGAAGCTGATGCCGAGTTCGGCGCTGCGATGGAGAATGAGGCTGGCAGCATCGCGCTGCATGCGCCGGTTCGACATTGTGTCCGGCACATCGCGCATGGATGTCCGCGCCGCATCGAGGGGCAGAAGAAGCCGGTAGACGTGTGGCCATTCGGAACCAGTCAGATTGCTGCGACCGTGTCGGCGCAGGTTCCATCCAAGCGATCTGAGGGCGCCGTGCTCGGCCTGTGACAGCTGGGGCGTGCGGTCGAAACGGTCCAGATCAAGCGGCACCCAGCGATCAGGCGTCGCTGCCGCATCTCCCAGCACCTTGCTCACGGTCATGGTTTCCGCGACGAGGATGGGTCCTCGCGTAGTGCGGCCGTTCGCCAGGCATGCAGGTGCCGCATGCTGCGGGCGAACTTGTCTGCCAAATCTCGCCCGGACAAATGGATGTATTGCAAGGTAGTGGTGGGACTGCGATGGCCGGCGAAGGTGGCAATGGTATGAAGTTCCACACCGGCCCGCGCCAGATCAGTCAGGCAAAGGTGGCGCAGCGTATGGGTGCTGAAGTCAGGTACCCCAGCCTCCAAAGCAATCCGGCGAATGACCTTCGACCAGGTCCATAGGGTCAGCGGCTGCGCGTGGTTGCGCCGGGACTCGGACAGGAACAGCGGCCCGCGTGCCCGACTCAGGGTGATGCGATGCGCGAGATAGTCTGCGAGCAGTTCGCCGCTGGCGACGGAATAGGGCACAACCCGCTCGCGACGGCTTTTGGTGGTCTCGGCGCGGATGCGCAGGGTGCGCGCTGCAGGGTCCATGTCCCCGGTATGAAGCGAGCAGAGCTCCTCGCGGCGCAAACCAGCATCGTAGCCGAGGGCCAGCATGGTTCGGTTGCGGATCGGCTCTCGGCACGCGACTGCGAGGATGGCGACCCACTCTGCCTCGTTCGGAATCCATGGAAGCTTTTGGTAGCGGGGGAGCAGGCCGCGCCGCTGCCCATGACGGCCCCGGCCAACCGGGTTGGTGGCGCGCAGGTTCTCCTCCACGAGGTAGTCGTAGAACAGGCGGACGACAGTCATCCTCTGATGCAGCGTGGCGTTGGCCAGGCGGGCTTGCGGAAGAGCAGAGGACGACGGAGCCAGGCTAGTGTCCTCGACAGCCGGTGCTGTCAGGTAGCGGACGAAGCGGGCGACGTGATCAGCGCCGGCTGTCACCGGATCGACAGCAGAACCTGTGCAGAAGCGAAGGTAATCCGATAGTCCGCGCGCGTAAGCATCGATCGTCCGGGCAGCCAGTCCAAGATCAGCGCGCATCGATAACCAAGCCAGGGCCGACGGCGTAGACGCTACGATCGGCCAGCGCTCCTGCAGCGGCATGACGACAGCCATGACTCCTCCAGCGGAATGATGTTGGCGATATTCCGCATAACATGTACGTAGCCGGACCGCTCCAGGTGGGCGACCAGGCGCTCGGCCGTGACCCGCGCCATCACGTCGTCGGCCGTATGCACACGCCGCTTGCCGGCGTAGCGCAGGCCGAAGGACAGGCTCTCCTCTACCTCGGCGGCGGTGGCGGGAATCAGGTCGCGCTTGTCGGCGTCGGTCATGCTGCGATTGCCATCCTAGAAGAGGCCATGGAGAAACCAGGCCAGGCCGCCGGTGGCGAGATCGAGGCCGTCCCCTTGGCGAAACAGCCAGAAGCGACGCCCGTCCTCATCCTCGACGGCCCAGTAGTCGCGCACTGCAGCGCGCTCGCCGGCGCGGTGCCACCACTCGCCGGTGATGCGCTCCGGCCCGTCGGCGCGCGCCACGCGATGACGCACCCGGCGCCAGGTGAACGCCCGCGGCGGGTGATCGGGCAGCATGCCCATCGCTTCCACCGGCTCCGGCCTCAACAGCAGCCGGGCGGGGCGGGGCCAGGGCGTGACCCATGACGGCCCGCCCAGCGGGGCCATCGGCGGCAGGGCCGCCGCAACCCGCTCCGGCACGTCGCTTTCTATCTGAGCGGCGCGATACACCCGGTCGGCGCCATGCCGGTTGCTCAGCCGATCAATCAGCACTGCGATGTCGGTTTGGTCGCCGCGGTTGCCGTCCAGCGCGTCGTGGCACTGCACAGGACCGAGTGGCTCCACCAGGGGCAGCACCAGCTGCATCGCCTCGACGCCGAAGCCGGGATCTACCGTCTCGACATGCTCGCCGAGCAGGCGCGCCAGGTGTCCCACCTCTCGTACGGGGCGAGCGGTGCCGACCCGCACCACCTGCACGCCTCCGCCCACCCGCTCGAACACCAAGTCGAGCCTGCGGGCGCCGAGACCGCGCCGCTCCAGCGCGGCGCAGGCGGTCTCGACCAGGACCAGGATCGCCGTCGAGAAAGCCTCGGCTGTGGAGATCGGCTCCAAGAAGGCGCGGCGGACATGGACCGTCTCCGGCGGCAGCACTGGCTGGATCGGCTCCGCCGACCGCCCCAGCGCCTGGTCAAGCCGGAGCAGTACATGCGGGCCGAAGCGGCGCGCCAGCGGGGCACGCGGCATGGCGGCCAGTTGGCCGATTTGCTCCACCCCAAGCCGGTGCAGGGCGTCCAGGGCCGGGCCAGCAATCCGCAAGGCGCGCAGCGGCATGGGCCACAGCGCGTCCGCGTGCCCGCCCGGCACGATGATAGCCACCCTGCTCCCACCATGCCGCGCCACCGCGTGGGCGGCCCCGGGCGTGTCGGCAAGGCCGGCACGGGCGGCAAGCCCGGCCGTGGACAGCTGCGCTGCCAGGGCATCCAGCATGGGCGCCTCGCCGCCATGCAGGTGCGCGCAGCCGGTGACGTCGATCCAGACCCCGTCCGGCGGGTCCGGCGCGGTCATCGGCGACAGGCGCAGGCACCAGGCGGTCAGGTCCCGCAACGCCTGCAGGTCGCCGTCCGGGTCGGCGTCGGCCACGGCAAGGCCGGGCACCATGGCCATCGCCTGCGCCAGCGGCATGGGCGACCGCAGGCCGTGCGTCCGGGCCGCGGCGTCCGCGGCGGCGATCACCATTCGCCGGCCGTCATGCGCCCGCGTGACCAGAGGCTGCCCCGCCGGCAGTGCGGCGCAGCGGTGCCGGCGCAAGCGGTCGGTCGGCCAAGTAGGAAGGTACAGCGAGACGACCCTGCGCATCCGGAGCCTCCACGATGATGCTGGCGGCTTGCGCGCCCCGGCAGCGCAGCAGGTCCAGGCGCCAGACCGGGCGGCCGAGGCCAGGCACGTCCGGGGCATGCGGCAGGGGCGGGCGGGAAGGAAGGCCGGTGATCCGCCAGCGGGTCGAAGCGGCAGAGGGCGTGCCCAGCGCCGGGTCGTCGAAGCGGCGCGACCGGCGCAGGACGAAACCGAACACGTCGGTGGCCTCGGCCGCCAGCTGCAGCCGCCGCGAGGCGGTGAGGTCGAACCGGCCCTCGTGCTCGCAGACCACGCCCGCAAGCCCGGGGTGGCGCAAGCTCTCCTCCATGGCCCGCAGGGCGCCATGCCGGGCCTCGACGAAGACAATACGGCCGGGGTCGAGGCCGGCGCGGGCCAGGGCCGGCGGGTAGAGGTCACGCCGGGCCATGATCCACACCACCAGGCCGGGCCGGCGGGCCAGCACCCCGGCGGCGAACAGCGCCGGGGCCGCGCCATGCTCGACGGCGGGACCGCCTGCGAACACCTCATGCACCGCGCCCAGGGCGAGGCCCGTGCCGGGCAGTTGGTCGTCCAGTTCCGACAGGCCGAAGGACAGTCGTTGCGGCGCAAGCACCGCGCCCGGGCCGCGCTCCAGTGCCGCGATACGCGTGCGCAGGCTGGCGATGGTCGATGTCTGCATATGCTGCGCCCTCCCTGTCACAAACCACAAAATAGAACGTAGAGGGAACAAAGTAGTTTTGGATAGAGGGTTTCTGGCGGAAGATTGTCCTAATTTGTAGGGTCAAGAGCGATCAAGCAGATACGGCGCGTTCCGCATCCTCCAACCGAGCATTGTGCTCCGCTCGTGACCTGACCCTTGAAGACGAGGCCGAGCCTGGCCATAGCGAGCTGGCCGGCTGCCATGATGACGCCCGGCACTGGCAAGTCTGGGAAAAATTGCCCTTTGACGAGAGTCGCAGCTCGCGGAGGCACCCAGGCCAATCAGAACAAACCTTGCCTCGCAGATGACACAACCCAAGGCGTATGATGCACACCATCATGCAGATCGAGTGGTCCACGAGCTTCCCGCACAGGGCCATGGCGTCTGCACGCCGGGGCGGCATGTGGCATTTGACCGTGCAGCCCCGGAAGGAGTGGCCGATGTTCGAGTGGCGCATCGCGCACGACACCGACGGCCACCTCAGCAAAGTTGACCGCATCAGCACCGCCAACTTCGCCAAGGGCCAAGCGGAGCTGGCCCTCCTCGGCCTGGACGCCGAGGAAGGCTGACCTTCACATTAGAACCCGGGGCTGAACCCAGGTCTACTGGCCTGCGCCACCTTGGCCAGTTCCATCTCGCGCTGCTGGTTCGCGGCGATGACCGCAGCCCTGACCTTCGCGCGCACGACATCGGGAAAGGCGTTAACCGCTTCGGCCAGCTCACGGATCGCTGCCTCCCGCCGCTCCACGGCCGCGACCAGCGGCACGATGTGCTTGGCCAGCACCGCCCGCACCTCCGCGTCACGCTGGCGCTTCTGCAGCTCGCCGGCGTGGTCCCGGCCTGCCGCGCGCTGGGCGAACACCCGATGCTCGGTGCGGATGAAGCGGTCCACCTCCTCCGCCTGGCCGCGCTTGATGGCCTCGATCAGGTCAATGGCGAGCGACTTGTAAGGCTTGTCGCTCATGTCCTTGGCGACCCGCTCCCACAGGTGCCCGGTGGTGATCGGCTCCTGGTCGCCCAAGGCCCGCTCCCGCTTGACCGCCTCGGACGTGGCAGCCTCGGAGATGATGGTGTGGACCTGGGTGACATGGCGGCTCTCGGCCACGTAGCTTTTGAAGGCGGTGATCCCGGCCGTGCCCCGCGGCAGGGCGTTGATGTGCTCGCCCGAGGTGATGCCCTGGGCGCTGTCGATGGTCAGGGCATGGCCGAACCCGAGCAGCAGCCGGTCGGACCGGCTGTCCTTCAAGGTGCGCCATTGCACGTCGCCCACCCGGCCATCCGCGTCACGGAGCCGCAGGCCGGCGGCCGACTGGCCGACCACGTCCATGATGTCGCCATTGCTGCCGATGTAGCCGAAGCCCTCGCCGTCTATGTGCGACCAGGTCTTGCGGAACAGGCGCACCTTGTCCCCGGTGGCCACCGGCAGGTCGTAGGCTTCCCCGCGCTGGTCGATGGCCGGGTGGACGATCTCGTCCTCGCCAAGCTCGCCGCGCGCCCTGAGCAGCTCGCGCACGGCACGGCTGACGTCGGCCGCGTCCTGGTTGGTCAGCACGGAGATGGTTACGCCGCGCCCTGCCCCGGACGCGCGCAGGGCATCCCGGCGTTGCAAGTAGAGCCCGGCGACGTGCCCAATCACCTCGTCCTGGTCGCCACCGACCATCCGCACGGTGCCGTCCTCGCGCTTCATCGCCAGCGCGTCGGCCGCGTTGCCCTGGCGGAATAGCCCGGCGATTTGGCGGCCCCGCTCCGTTTCCTGGCGCACCGTGGTCAGCAGCTCGGGCATCGCCTCCTTCGGCAGGGCACGCCGCATGATCTCGATGGTGTCGCCAGCTTCAATCGCTTGCACCTGCTCCCGGTCGCCCAGCCCCTTGATGGTGAAGCCATGCCGCGCCTGCAACTCCAGCACCTTGAGGAAGGGTCGCGGGGCGACCTGGCTCACCTCGTCCATCACCAGGACGGTGTTGCGGGACAGCTTGATGCTGCCATCCTCCACCCCGCGCAGGAACGGCACGAGCGCGACGGTGCGCTTGATGCCGGCGTCCTGCAGCGCGTCGGCCTGCCGCCAGGCCGTGGCTACGCCGATCACCTCCCGGCCGCCCGCATCCAAGCGGGTGTCCACCTGCCAGGCAGCGACAAGCGGCTTGAGCAGCGTTGTCTTGCCTGACCCGGCGACACCGGTGACGAAGCCGAGCCGGCCGCCGGTGCCCAGGCTGTAGATCGCCGCCTTCTGCGCCGCGCCGTGCTCCGGGTCACGGTCGAAGTCTAGCCCGGACGCATCGATTGCCGCTCGGAGCGCCGCAACAGGCAATGCGTCCCTGTGGTCGCCCGCCGCGGCCTTGGCGCGGCTGGCAAGCCCTTCCTCGATCCTGACCTGGACCAGGTTGGTGACGCGCACCTTCTCGTCGAACTCGCCGACGACCAGGGCCGCGCACTCGCCGCCCAGCACGATTCCTCTTTCCTCGATCAGCAGCACCACCTGGTCGATGTCGTCAGCATCGGCGACCCCCGTGCCGATCAGCCCGCGTGCCGCGAGGGTCCGCAGCTTGCTGTGGTCGATCACGGCGGCGGTGTGGAACTCGGTGGCGAGGTGGCGGGCTGCGAACTCATACGCCCGGTCGAACCGCTCGGTGTCGGTCAGGACGGGCTGGCTGGCTCCGTCCAGGACCGTCTTGTGGTCCCATCCGATGCCTTCCGCCTGGTCGCGCCAGCCTTCCTTCTCTGTCCGCCCGTCCCCCTTGGAGCGGCGCTCGGCCACGGCCGCGGCGGACAGGATGCCGAACTTGCGGTTGGCGGACAGCCCCTCCCAGTCCAGTCCCTGGCGCTTGGCATACGCCTTGGCGTTCCGCTCCGTCTGCCGCCGCCCCTTGGAGAACAGGTCCACCGCCGCCTGCGGGATGGCGGTCAGCACGACCGCCTCCTCCTTGGCGTCGTAGGCGGTGTGGATGCCGAGCTTGCGCAGCTCGTGGGCAAGCCGTCCTTGGAAGAAGGCGCCGAACTCGTGGACCCGGTCGTTCAGCCGCTTGGTGTCGAGTGATCCGGTCCGGCCGTCCGCCGTCACCACCAGGTTGAACATGCCGTTGTGGATGTGCGCGTGCGGGTCTCCGGACATCGGCACGTCGGCCAGGTAGGTAATGCCGGTCACGCCGTCCTTGACCTGCAGCGTCGGCCGGGCGGTGTGGTGGCGGAAGGACACCCAGCCCACCTCGCCCGGTTCGGCGCCATCCTGGCCGTTTTTCCCCCGCCTCGCCCAGCCGATCTCGCGGGCGACGTAGCGCATGGTGTCGTCGTTGGCGCGGTTGATCGCCTCCCAGATCGCCCCGGCCTCGGCCGGCGAGGCGGCGAACTCGGCCGCCAGCGAGACGGACTTGTGCGGCGCCACGGTCAGGTCGTAAGCGCTGATCTTGCGTTCCTTGGCGCTCGGCCACTTCTCGCCTGTGTCGGCCCGCTTCGCCTCGAACAGCCGGTCCAGCTCGGCGTCGGCCGGCAGCTTGGCCGGGTCAATGCCCATGGCCTCGGCCATCTCGGGCGCCATGTTAGGCCGCCACGTCGCCCTGGTGTCGCGGCCGGTGTAGTAGGCGGTCAGCCGCCCGCCGGCGTCCGGCCTGGCGCCAGGTTCCAGGTCGGCGCCGGGCTGCGGCTCCGGCGCGTGCTCGGTGAGGTAGGCGCGGATCAGCTTGCCGTCCGAGTTGGCGGCCAGCTTGCGGAAGGTCATCATCTCCCTGCCCTACCGCTTCGTGGGTTCGACGCCGAAGTTGTCGGCGATGGCCTGGACCACATCGAGCGGCATGTCGCGTGTGATCTTTGCCAGCCCGACCGTGATGTCTTTCAGGTAGGCGGACTGGCTGTCAAGGCGAACCAGCAGCGCCCCGATCAGCTCCTCCAGCGAGGGGCCGTCCTTCCCAGGACCCGGCTCGGGCGTGAGCAGGCGGACGATGGTCTCCAGGCTCTCCCCGTGCTGGCGCTGCACGCCCGCCATCAGGGCGATGCCGCCGTTTGCCGCCCGGATGCCCTTGCTGACCTGGATCAGGGTGTCGTTGGTCTCAACATCCATTGTGGTTGCTCCTCTCCCTCGTAGGAAGCATGGCAAGCCTGGATGCGAATGGCCCTGACCTCTATCGCCGGGTATGATGGAGGGAGAACTGTATCAACAGGAAGCTTTAACGGCTGTACTGCGCCCATCTCGGACATTTAGCTACTTACCTTAGTTGCCCAGAAGCGGACATTCGAGACGGTGCCTTTTAATTGACCGCGTCATGCTCCCCTCCGTATCTCGTTCCACGCGATCGTCGCGGACTTCAGGTCTCCATGGCACCGACAGTTACTGGACGCAGCGAGCAGGAAATCTTCGACGATCTGGAGGAGCTTTGCGCCTCGCAGGGCTACCTGCACGTCCTGGCGCTCTTGTCGCTCCGCGACAACATGGTTGGGTTCGCTGGCCATCTGACCAGCGATGACATGGCCGCGTCGTATGCATCCGGCCGAACCGTGCGCACCGAGTTCTCGACGCTGCTGGGCCTGATGCTGAAGCATCCAGTCGACGCGATGCGCCCGGCGCCCTTGGGCATGCAGAAGCTCGCCACCCGCACCCGCATCCTACTGGATGAGCTGCACGAATGCCTCGGTCGTCCCATGTTGAACGCGATCGCTGCGTCTTACGCTCGTCAGGAGGGGGGCCTACCCTTCGACGAAGGGGACGTGTTTGCCCGCGGCGACGTCATGCGGGAACCGATCTTCTACGGCGGCGAGTCCGCTTACAGTTTCCAATATCGAGACTTCGCGATCGAGCGCTACGCTGCGGACGATGCCTGGCTTCGCGCGAACAAGGGGTTCGGCATCGGGGACGCGCATGCAGTCACGGCCGCGCTCTCCAAGCTCGCAACCGCGAAGCTGACCGGGTTGCTTCGCTCGGCGGCCCGGTCCACGGCCAGCGCGCCCGACGTCCTGCCCGGCTTCTGCTTCAGCCTCGACGAGGTCGTCGTAGAAACCAGCGTGGCTCCCGATGTGGCCCATTCGGTGCTGGTGGCGTTCACGGCATCGGAGCCGCCCACCAACGCGGGCTTCACATCGCTTGGCGACTTCAACGTGGCCAACGCGACCCCAATCCTGCGCCTTGCCAATGCGACCTACGCGTCGCTGCAAACCTACGGCGTCGTCGAAGCGCTCTACGAGAGTCCGTTCTACTGGATGCTCGAGGACAAGGCCTACAAGAACGTCGCTTCAGCGAACCGAGGCACGTTCACCGAGGAATTGACGGCCCGACGACTGGCGGCGGTGTTCGGCGAAGCACGCGTCCATCGAGGCGTAAACGTGATGCGCAAGGGCACGCACGTGACCGAGGTCGACGTGCTAATCCTGTTCGCCGGCCGGGCGATCGTCGTGCAGTGCAAATCCAAGAAGCTCACCCTGACGGCGCGCAAGGGGAACGACCACCAGCTCAAGAACGACTTCAAGAAGGCGGTCCAGGACGCCTACGACCAGGCTCGCCTCTGCGCCGCATCGCTAGGCAACCGCGAGCTGACGTTTGTAAGAAGCGATGGGCGGGAGCTGACCATCCCCGAACTCCGCGCGATTTACCCGGTCTGCGTGGTATCGGACCACTATCCCGCGCTCGCCCCCCAGGCACGCCAGTTCCTCGCGCAGGATCCATCGGGCCCGATCCAACCGGCATTCGTTGCCGACGTGTTTTTGATCGACGTTATGGCCGAGATGCTGGCCAGCCCACTGCATTTTTTGAGCTATTTGGACCGAAGGGTGAACTACCGCGACCGCATCTTCGTAACGAATGAATTTTCCGTCCTCGGCCACCACTTACGGCGCAACCTGTGGATCGACGACGGCTTCGACATGCTCGCGATCGGGGAGGACGAAAACCTCGACCTCGATACGGCCATGACGGTCCGGCGGGAAGGCTGGCCTGGCGGGCGGACGCCGGAAGGCATTCACAGCCGGCTCGACGGCACGCTCGTTGGCAAGCTGATCGAGCACATCGAGCATGCCGATGATGTGGTGCTGGTCGGCCTCGGGCTGATGCTCCTAACGCTCGGGGGCGAGACGCTGGATGACCTCGGCAGCGGTATCGCGACGATCGCCCGACGGACCAGGCAGGATGGCAAGCGCCATGACCTGACGCTGGCCTTTGAAAGCGGAGGAGGCCTGACCGTCCATTGCGGGCCGGAGTTCGACGCCATGGCGGCCGAAACCCTGGCCCGTCACTGCCAAGTGAGAAAATACAGCTGTCGAGCTGATACTTGGTATGGTCTGTTCGTCCGGCCGCAAGATGGGCTACCACTTTCCGCAATTGGTTTAGTATTCCAATGGGAACCTGATGCCGACCTGGAGAATGCCGCCGCCAAAATGCCGTCACCGAGTTCGTCAAAGCGCCTTGCCGCCGCGCTCAAAGCGAAGAAGGTAGGACGTAACGATCCCTGCCCTTGCGGAAGCGGGAAGAAGTTTAAGAAATGCTGCGGCGCCTAGGGTCTAGGGACAAAGTTTCTTAGGTTACCTAAGGCGCTGATGACGTTACATTCTGTTTGTTGCGACCTCGTATGAAGAGGTAAGTTGTAGTCTGCGGAGGCTGAGTGGATACCCTGGTTTGCAAGGAGTTTGTTACGAATGGCCTCACGAAACTCATTACGGCCTCCAACTTTTCCTCTAAATCCTAGCCCCAAGCAGGGGCATACGGAAATGGACTCTGCTTATGAACGAGGACACGTCAGGGGCAGGGTCACGATCCATGAAGCGGCTTACCTTCGACATTGATGCCGCTTTGCATCGGCGCATCCGCATTTTCTGCGTGGAGCGCGGCATGGATATGGTAGCAGAGCTGCATGATATTCTATCCGAGCACTATCTGCCGAAGTCGTGGCGCCTCACCAGCGCACTGCCGGCTCGACGGTGAAACTGCGTTAAGGCACTACGGTTTGCCGGAAGGTTGTGTGTGGTGCGGCGCCGATGACGATGTACGTCACCAAGGTCTGGGGAGTGGACGACGTTGCCGGGCCACTTGTGTTCAGCCAGGAAGGACGACGCGACAGCGCCAGCCGGACGCTGAAGGACGGCGATCTGGTGATCCTCGTGGGCACGATGGGCAAGGAGACGGAGGAGGGCGATCGGAACCGCGTACTTGGCATTATGGAGCCGTCCACGATCCCGGTCAGTACCCTGGACTACCCTCTTCCCTGGCTGTACCAGTCCGGCTCGATCCATGCAGACGGAAGCCCACGCTGGCCCTACGCGCTGATCAATAAGCAGGCCTGGCATTTCGCCCCTGGCCTTTTCCTCGCCGACGTGGCGCCGCGGGACTACAACGCTTTCGGTCTGACCGCCGCAACCGGGATCGTGCCACTGTCCGAGGAGGAGGCGGCACGGGTGCTGGCGCACCCGTACTACGGCATCGACCTGCTTCAGTCGGGCAATCCTTCGGTGCCTTCCCCGTTCCATGACGGACCTAGAGGGAAAGGTGCCCCGACCCCAACAGAAGGTGTTCGCCGCGGCGTCATGCACATGCGGAATGCTCCAGCCGACGTCTACTGGTTTCACCTGCTGCGGGACGATCGCGTGGTTGGACACAAGATCGGCTGGGCGTTCGATTGGCGCCGCCGGCTTCGGCTGTTCAACTCGGTATCCCTACCCGGCCTCCGCGGGATCGCTTACCAGAAGCATGAGGCCTATCCTTGTCCAACCGCGCGCCATGCATTCTGGGTGGAGCGCACCATCCTCCGCGAACTCGATCAATGCCGACTGCCGGCCAACCAGGAGGTGCTCCGCAATATCACCACCGACGACCTGCAGCCAATCTGGGCCAGACATCTGAATACCATGATGAAGAGACCGGTCGGCACCTGAACCGATACGCAACTAGGCCAGCTCAGCTCGCGGCGTCGGCTCAAGAACGTCCACCGCGATCCGCCCGAAATTGTCTCCACCGCTTTCGTCGCACAGGATTTCGGTCTGTACGGAAGTACGGCCGAGAGGTGCGTTGGGGTGGGCCACCACCCAGAGATCGAGTGACGTGGACTGTTCCTTATGCTGGATCCGGGCCCAGTTGAACGTCACCAGTCCTGTGCTACGGTCGACCGATGGCTTGCCGTCGATCGTAGTCATCATGGCGATCACATCGGCCACGTCCACGCGCATGTCGGCTGCCGGTACATACGGTAGCAGCGGCGAGTGGGGCATGCGATGGGTCGGCAAAGGAGGTTGCCCGAACCCGCCCGCTCCATAAGGGGTCAGGTACTCCGGGAACCGGAGCCGCAAACGCACCTCGGTCGCCGTTTGGTTCCCCGTATTTTGAACGGTGACCGTGATGCGTTGCGCATTCTCCGTGATTGTGAGCTAGTGATGTCTCTGCTCAAGCATGCTCCGAATGGCCGCGAGATCATTCCGGTATTGCGCATCATAAATCGTAACTGGTAGCCGACCATACTGACGCGCGCGCATCTCATCCTCAGTCGATCTCGACCTTTCGGTAAGCTCAAGCTGCTGCGCGACATAGGCGTCTTTTTCGCCGAGCCCGATCTGTCTCAGGACTTTCCACTGAGAAGTTCCTTGCACATCCAGCACCGGAGAGCGGGTCTGAAGCTCTCGCAACCTCCGTTCCGCATCATCGGCCCGCCGCTTCTCGGGATCGGGCTGCGTCTCCTGGCGGTACTTGTCGTCCAGCCACAGAAACGACAACCCGCGAAGCTGCAGCTTCAGGCGCATCCCTCCATCCGCGGTCGCCATGCGGACATCTCGGCCCTCATCTAGGTAGATGGAGAGCAGCGCGATGAAGGCGCTGTCGTTCACTGCCGAATCGAGATCGAGTTCCTCGACCTTCCGCCGCGTCTCTCTCCCATCTGGAAGCACGAACACGCCAGGCCTGATCGGTTCGCCTTGCCGTTGCAGACGATCGAAGATCCATGTCTCGCGCGAGCGAGCTCTCTCCCGCACCTGCTTGTTCGGGTGCATGTCCTTCTTGTCGGAGAGCTCCGTCAAAAGCTGCGTCGAGACAACCAAGTCGACGCGCTCCGCGCCGCATAGGGTAAGCCAATTGATCTGGTCCGGCTGCTTGTATACCCCGTTCACGTCAGTATCCGAAAATCCTTCGGCGAGATGACGCGGAAGTTGTCTGATACGGCGTCGCAATAGAGGTGCCACTTCCTGGGCACCTCCTCGCGCAGGAATGTCAGGATCGCGCC
>JAABUT010001999.1_pt1 | contig 21078 bp, 15 predicted proteins | sample 5559281 | NCBI WGS metagenome assembly JAABUT01 (sample SAMN10711880, study PRJNA513359) | rock metagenome | isolation source: Antarctica rocks | place: Antarctica: Victoria Land, Ricker Hills nord | collected 2016-01-04
GCCTTGAAGAAGCCCGGCATGGGGTAGTGGACGGTGAGTGTCGTGTCGGCCCGGGCCTGCGGGGCGGACAGGACGGCGGCCGCCATCGCCACCGCGGCGACGGCGCTTCTGATCTTGGACATGGACGTTCTCCTTCTTCGGCGGGCCGTCGCTACTTCAGGCCCGTCATGGTGATGCCCTCGACGAAGCGCCGCTGTGCGAACAGGAAGGCGAGCACGAGGGGAAGCGTGACGACCAGCGTGGCAGCCATGAGGGCGCCGTAGTCGGAGCCCGATTCTGCGGCGCGGAACGTGAAGAGGCCGAGCGGAGGCGTCGCGACGCGGTTGTCGGTGACGACGATCAGTGGCCAGAACAGGTCGTTCCAGTGGGCCACGACCGAGAAGATCGCGAAGGCCGTGACGGCCGGCCAGGAATTCGGCACCACGACCCGGGCCACGATGCCGGCCTCCGACATGCCATCGAGCCGCGCCGCATCGAGCAGGTCGTCCGGTAGGGCGCGGAAGAACTGCAGGAACAGGAAGATGCCGAAGACCGAGATGGAGAAGGGGGCGACCAGCCCCGTGTAGGTGTTGACGAGGTCGAGCCGCCGGAACGCCACGTAGAGCGGCAGCGCGGTGGCGTGGATCGGCACGAGAAGCCCGAGCAGTAGGAGCCCCATCATCAGCCGCGCCGCGCCGAAGCGCATCTTCGCCATCGCGTAGGCGCAGGGGATCGCCACGGCAACCTGGAGGGCGAGGATCAGCCCGCAGACGATCGCGCCGTTGAGAAGCAGCGTGCCGATGGGCACGCGGTGGAAGGCCTCGCGCAGGTTGTCGAGGAGCGCCCAGTGCTGTGGAAGCAGGTGGAGCGACGACGAGAAGATCTCGTCGCGCGGCTTCGACGCGACCGACAGCATCCACAGATAAGGAGCGACCGTCAGCAGGGTGGCGGCCGACAGCGCCGAAAGGCGGAGCGCCCGGCCGGGCGAGAAGGCCCGCACGCTCATGCGTAATGGGTCCTGCGGTCCTGGATGCGGACCTGCACCAGCATCAGGCCGACGAGCAGCACGAGGAACGCCACCGTCATGGTCGAGGCGGCGCCGACCCTGAGATAGACGAAGCCCTCGCGGTAGATCGTGAACAGCAGCACCTCGGAGGCGCGGTTGGGGCCGCCCTCGGTGAGGGTCTGCACGGTCTCGAAGACCTTTACGGCATTGATGATGCCGATCGTGACGACGAAGAGCGTCGTCGGCCCGAGCATCGGCCAGGTGACGAGGCGGAAGCGCTGCCAGCCTGTCCCGGCGCCATCGACGGCCGCGGCGGCGTAGAGGTCGCGCGGGATGGCGGTGAGCCCCGCCAGGAACAGCACCATGTTGTAGCCCACCGACTGCCAGACCCCGATGAGCGCTAGGCTGATCAGCACCGTATCGCTGCCGCCGAGCCAGTTCGGCCCCGGCAGGCCCGAAAGGTGCAGGAGCTGGTCGACCGGGCCGATGGTGGGGTGCAGCAGGTACTGCCAGACCGTCGCCATGGCGACGATCAGCGATACGACGGGGAGGAAGAACACCGTGCGGAAGAAGGCCTTCCCGCGCGTCTCGGCCTCGATCAGCAGCGCGAGCCCGAGGCCGATCAGCACCGAGGCGGGCGTCACCAGGGCGGCGTAGACCACGGTGTTCCTGAGCGAGCCGCGGAAACCCGCGTCGCCGAGCAGGTCCCGGTAATTGTCGAGCCCGACGAAGGCCAGACCGTCGTCGCCGAGCTGGTAGTCTGTGAGGCTGAGCCCGAAGACCGCCAGCGTCGGCAGGATCACGAAGAGCAACAGCAGCACGAGCGCCGGGGCCGACAGCATCAGGGCACCCCCGGCGGCGCGGCGGGACACCGGCCGGGTCGCAGTGGCGCGGCGGAGCAGGCCTCGTGCGGCGGGGCGCGCGACGTCGGCCATCAGCGGCTCCCGCCCGCGGCGACACGGATCGGCGAGGGCGGCGGCAGGCGCGCGCCGTCCGCCGTGAAGGCGAGGGCCGCGCCGGGCTCGGGCGCCAGCGCCACCGGCCGGCCAGCCCGCAGGCCCGCAGCCTCGGTCGGCGACATCTTGGCGACGGCCTCGTCGCCGCTCCCGACGGCACGGACGAAGACCAGCACTTCGGAGCCCAGGAACTCCAGTCGCGCCACCGCCGCGTCGGCGCCCTCGAGGCCACAGGGGCGGAGGCCCAGGGCCTCGGGCCGGATCCCGAGCGTCACGCCGCCCCGCCCGTCCCCGGAGCGCGGGTCGGCGAGCACCGGCGTGCCGTCGGCCCCGATGCGGCCCGGCAGGAGGTTGATGCGCGGGTTGCCGACGAAGCGCGCCACCTCGAGGTGGGCGGGGTCGTCGTAGATCTTCTGCGGGGTGCCGATCTGCAGCACGGTGCCGCCGATCATCACGGCAACGCGGTCGGCCATGCTCAGCGCCTCGGCCTGGTCGTGGGTGACGTAGAGGGTCGGCACGCCGGCGCGGCGGTGCAGTTCCACGATCTCGCCCCGCGCATGGATCCGCAGGTTGGCGTCGAGGTTGGACAGCGGCTCGTCCATCAGGAAGGCGCCGGGCTGGCGCACCATGGCCCGGGCCAGGGCGACGCGCTGGCGCTGGCCGCCCGACATTTGACCGGGCTTGCGGTCGAGCAGGCCGTCGATCCTCAGCGACACCGCGGTGGCGGTGACGCGCCGCGCGATATCGGCCCGCACGGCCCGGCCCCCCGGCACGAGGGGGCCGAGGATCGGCATCCGCTGCGCGCCGGACAGCTCGCGCATGGCCAGCGGGACGGCGATGTTCTGTCCCGCCGTCAGGTGCGGGTAGAGCGCGTAAGACTGGAACACCATGGCGATGTTCCGGCGGGCGGCGGGCAGCGCCGTGACGTCGTGTCCGCTCATCACGACGGAGCCCTCGTCGGGGAGGTCGAGCCCGGCCGCGATGCGCAGCAGGGTGCTCTTGCCACAGCCGGATGGGCCCACGAGCGCGATGAACTCGCCCTCGCCCGCCTCGATCGTCACGCCCTTGAGGACCGGTTGGGCTCCGTGGCTTTTGGCGATGCCCTTCAGCGCGAAGGCGTTCACGAGGCGCGAGCGCTTGCGGCGTGCGTGTCGAGCTTGGGGTAGACCTCGTGCACCACGTCGTCGAGCACGTGCGGCACGAGGCCCGGCACGGCGACGGTCCGACTTGTCACGGTCTTGTCCAGCTCGTGGATCGCGGCGCCGAGCGTTCGGCGCCCCGGCATGTCACGCTCCATCGACCCGATCGTAAAGGAGGTGGCCGGCGCCCAGACCAGCGCGGTGCCGTCGAGCTTTCCCTCGGAGGCGACGTGGAGGTGGCCGCTGCCGAAGAGCGACACGTCGTGCCGGGCTATGAGATTGCGGATCACCCGGCGCGAGTCGGGCGGAATGCCCCAGTAGCCGGTGTCCCCCTCATCGGGGTCGTCGATGAAGAGCGGCTGGTGGGAGAACATCGCGACGCGGCGGCCGTCGCGTTCCCCGAGGCAGCGCGCGAGCCAGGCAAGTTGGTCCGCCTCCTCGGCGCCGCCCGAGCCGCAGAGCAGGCTATCGACGCCGACGAGGCACCAGTCGCCACGATCCTCCAGCCAGCGGTCGGGGCCGACGAGGCCGCGCCAGCGCGCGAGCCGCGCCGCGTCGACTGGCTGGCTCGTGCCTGGCAGGTGCCCGATGTCGTGGTTGCCGGGCAGGCACAGGACCGGTATCGGCAGCCGCCGGATCAGTCCGGCCGCGAAATCGAGGTCCTCGTCGTGGTCGGCGCCATCGACCGACAGGTCCCCGGTGTGGACCACGAGGTCCGGGGCGAGGTCGGCGATCCAACGCGCGAGCGGCTCCCAGTTGTCGTTGAAGTGGGGCTTCGACGGGCTGAGATGCGTGTCGGTGATCTGGAGCAGCTTCATGGGCACCGCGGCAGGAACGCTGTGCGGCACCCGCGAACGGGCCCGCGCTGGGTGCCTGCCTAGAAGCGCTTCATCTCATTTGTACGACAGGGCTGGGGTCGGGCTTCCTGCGACCACGGCATTCGTGGCGATCGTTGCGGACCGCGATCGCTCGCCCACCCTCCAGGCCACGGTCGGAAGACGCCTGCTCGACGGCATCGCCCCGTAGGGTCACCCGCCATGGAGCAGCCGCTCGAGCCTCCATTGCGGGATTGTCACAAAGAGCGGGCACTAACGGGAGCCATGCCCATCGTAAGGAAAGAGCCGATCTTGCCGCCTCGCATGAAACCTCCTGACCCTGGCGAGCGTCGCCGCGCTCGCGGCCTCGGCCTCGGCCGTGAAAGCCGAGCCCGTCCACAACGTCGTGCTCTACGTCGCGGATGGGCTGCGTTCGGGCATCGTGCGGCCCGACACGGCACCCGCCATGGCGCAGATCCGCCGCGTCGGGATCGACTTCCGCAACGGCCACGCCCTGTTCCCGACCTTCACGACCGCCAATGCCTCGGCCATGGCGACCGGCCACTATCTCGGCGACACGGGCGACTTTTCCAACACGGTCTACGCGGGTTTCCCGTGCCGGGCGCGGGCGCTTCCGTGACGCCGTTCCTGGAGAACGACCCAGTGCTCGGCGAGGGCGCGCACTCGAAATTCGGCAACGGGCTGATCGGCGCGGACCCGGCCAAGCCCGCTGTCGTGGTGGCGGCCAACGGTGATTCGGACCTCGTCTACTTCCCCGGCGCCGACCGCAAGGAGATGGCCGCCAAGGTGGGGCCGGCGCTCATGGCGCAGGACGACGTGAGCGGCCTCTTCGTCGACGACGCGCTCGGTCGTTTCCCGGGTACGCTGACCCTGGACGACATCGGGCTGAAGGGCTCGGCCGTGACGCCGCTGCCGGCCTTGGCGGTCAACTTCACGTCGTTCGCGACCGGGTGCGACGAGCCGGAACTCTGCGCCGTCGAGCTGTCGGACACGAACCTGCAGCAAGGGCAAGGCATGCACGGCACCTTCAGCCGCGCCGACACCCACAACTTCATGGCCGCGTGCTGAGCGAGGCGATGCCGGGCGGTGGGCTTACGCCCGACTTCGTCTCCACCACGATCGCGTCCGAGCCGGCCCCGGGTGGCCTGCGCACCGTGCTCCGCCAGCAGAAGGTCGGGAACACCCGCTATTTCGACGCGGCCGGCTTCCCCGGCCGCACAGTCGGGCTGGAGTGAAGGGCGATTGCCGGAAAACCTCGTCAGAGACTTCGCGTGAGGATCGCCATGCCGTTCCGTTCATCCATCGCGGCCGCGCTGTTGCTTTTCGCCGCGACCGTGCCGGCCCCGGCGGCAGATGGTCCGCTGATCGTGGCGCACCGCGGGGGCACGGGCGATGCGCCCGAGAACACCGCGACCGCCATCGTCAGCGCGGTCGAGAACGGGGCCCGCGCGATCTGGATGACCGTCCAGATGAGTCGCGACGGCGTGCCGGTGCTGTACCGCCCGAAGGACCTGTCGGCCCTGTCCGACCGGTCCGGCCTCGTGTCGTCGATGACTGCCGCGGACCTCGCCGGGGTCAACGTCGGCTTTGCCTTCAAAGAGAAGGACGGGTCGACGCCCTACCGCGCCGCCCCCGTGGGCGTGCCGACGCTGGCCGCTGCCCTGGCGTTGATCCCGGCCGCCCTCCCGCTGTTCCTCGACGTCAAGTCGCCCGACGCCGACCCAGCCGCGATCGCGGCGGCGATGCGATCCGTCCTCGACGGTGCCGGTGCCGTGCCCCGCGCGACGGTCTACTCGACAGACAGACGCTACACCGACGCCGCGCGTGTCGCCGGGCTCGACGTGTTTCAGGCCCGCGAGGAGACCCGCGGAGACCTCGCCCGCGTTCTGCTCGACCGCCATTGCCCGGCGATGCGGCCCGAGAGTTGGGCTGGCTACGAGCTGCGCCGCGATGTCACCGTTACGGAGGATGTCACGCTCGGCGCTTCATCGTCGAAGGCCGTGATGGCATGGGACCCTGAGGCGGTGGCGTGCTTCCGCCGCGGCGGCGTCCGCAAGCTGATGCTGATCGGCGTCAACTCGCGCCCGGATTACGAAGAAGCCAAAGCGCTCGGCGCCGATGCCGTTCTCGTCGACTCTCCATCTTTTTTTAAGAACCTCGCGGCGCATTGATTTCGTTGTTGATCCAGAAAGCAACATGCGTTCTATATTGTTGTGCGGCCGATCACAGGCGAGATCAGGCTCGCCGCCAGCAGGCCGAGCGAGAGCCCGCCAATCGCCCAGCCGAGCGACCAGCCAGTGTTCGCCGCAATCGGCGCCGCGAGTACAGCCCGAAGAAAATAGCTGGACCCCCAAGCGAAGATTTGCGTGAAGCCGAGCGCCGTTATGACGGGCCACCGACGCGTCACCGCACCTTGTCCAGCGACAGCCGGACATCCAGCTTCGCCGCGTCCTCTCTCCGTTCGGAATAGCGATCGGTCAGCGTGGCGACGTGCGGGCGCAGCAGCACCGTGAAGCGGACCAACTCCTCCATGACGTCCACGATCCGTTCGTAATAGGGCGATGGCTTCATGCGCCCGCCCTCGAATTCAGTGAAGGCCTTCGCCACGCTCGACTGGTTGGGGATCGTGACCATGCGCATCCATCGGCCGAGCAGGCGCAGCGCGTTCACGGCGTTGAAGGATTGCGAGCCGCCCGACACCTGCATGACGGCGAGGGTGCGCCCCTGCGTCGGCCGCATCCCGCCCATGGCGAGCGGCAGATGGTCGACCTGCGCCTTCATCAACCCGGTAATTTGGCCGTGTCGTTCCGGGCTGCACCAGACATGCCCCTCCGACCACATCGACAGTTGGCGAAGCTCATGCACGGCCGGATGATCGTCGCCCTTCACCTGATCGGGAAAGGGCAGATCGGACGGATCGAAGATGCGGGGTTCGGCCCCGAAGAAGCGCAGTAGCCGCGCCGCTTCCTCCACCGCCAGCCGTGAATAGGACACCGGCCGCAGCGAGCCATACAGCAGCAGAATGCGCGGCGGATGATCGAACGGGCCGAGACCCTGCGCCGGGCGCTCAATCGCAAAACGCTCATCGAGGGCAGGTACATGATCCGGGTCCGAAAGCGTCCGTGGCCTCATCCCGATAGCCTTTTGACGAGATAGCTGGCGCTCGCCGGGCAGAGCGACCGGAATTGCTCGCGCGCCACGACCGGCGCGGGCGCGTCCCTCCGGTCTGCAGGCTCATAGCCGCGACCGCGAAAGAACCTAGCGGCCGTGTCCGTCAGCAGATGCAGGCGCGTGGCACCGAGGGCAGCGACTTCCTGTTCGAGCGCGGCCACGATCCGGCCGCCATGCCCTTGATTCTGGTTCTCCGGCGCGACCGCGACCGAGCGCAGCAGCATGTCGGGCGCGTTCCCTTCCAGACCGCCAAAGCCAACCGTTCCGCCTTCACTGGAGAGGCGGAAGAACACCCGGCCCGGCCGATCAAGGTCCGCCACCGGCAGGCCTGCCCGGTTCAGCGCCTCTTTCAGGCCGCCGAGATCAGCGAGGCGTTCCGCCTCAAGCACGGTTGCAGTTGTCATGCAGCGGCCCCTCTCTCGTACCAGCCCCGCGAGGCCTTCACGATTTTGACCACGGACAGCATGACCGGAACCTCGATCAGCACGCCGACGACCGTTGCCAGAGCAGCACCCGACTGGAAGCCGAACAGGGCAATGGCCGTCGCCACTGCCAGCTCGAAGAAGTTGGACGCGCCGATCAGAGCGGAGGGGCCCGCCACGCACCACGCGACACCGAGGCGGCGATTGACGAGGTAAGCCAAACCGGCGTTGAAATAGACCTGGATCAGGATCGGCACCGCCAGCATGGCGATCACCGCAGGTTGCCGGGCGATCTGCTCGCCTTGCAGCCCGAACAGCAGCACGAGCGTCAGCAGCAGCGCACCTAGGGACAAGGGCGACAATGCTTTCAGCGTCGCAGCGAGCGCCGCCTGTCCGCCACGCGCCAGCAGCGTGCGCCGCCAGAGCTGCGCCACGATCACTGGCACGATGATGTAGAGGACGACCGACAGCAGCAGCGTCCCCCATGGCACCATGATCGAGGATAGGCCGAGCAGCAGGCCGACGATCGGCGCGAAGGCCACAACCATGATCGAGTCGTTGAGCGCGACCTGTCCGAGCGTGAAATGCGGCTCACCGTCGACGAGGTTCGACCACACGAACACCATGGCGGTGCAGGGAGCCGCTGCCAGCAGAATCAGGCCGGCCGTGTAGCTGTCGATCTGATCGGCCGGAAGATACGGCCGGAAGACATGCGCGATGAACAACCACGCCAGCAGCGCCATCGAGAATGGTTTGACCAGCCAGTTGACGCCGACCGTGGCGACAATGCCCTTCCAGTGCGCGCCGACCTGTCCGAGCGCGGCGAGGTCGATCTTGAGCAGCATGGGAATCACCATGAGCCAGACCAGCACGGCCACAGGCAGATTGACATGCGCGACCTGCGCCGCGCCGATCAGATGAAAGGCATCCGGCATCATGCCGCCGAGCGCGATGCCGACGACGATGCAGAGCGCGACCCAAAGCGTCAGATACCGCTCGAACGTCCCCATGGCTGGGGCTTTGGCGACCGCGGCCGTCCCGGCGATGGCTTCGCTCATGGCTTCGGGCTTTCAGGGGCGACGCGACGGCCGGAGGCGTCCACGACGCGCTCGCCGTCCTCCTTGGTGAAGGCCGCCTGTTGCGGGTTGGGGAGCAGGTCGAGGACGGCCTCGGACGGGCGGCACAGCTTCACGCCGAGCGGCGACACGACGATCGGCCGATTGATGAGGATCGGGTGCGCCATCATGGCGTCGAGCAGCTGATCGTCGGACAGGGTCGGATCACCAAGCCCCAGCTCCGCGAAGGGCGTGCCTTTCTCGCGCAGCACCGACCGCGCGGACACGCCCATGCGCTCGAGCAGCGAGACGAGCAGGGCGCGGGCGGGCGGGGTCTTCAGATACTCGATCACATGCGGCTCGATCCCGGCATTGCGGATCATCGCAAGCGCGTTGCGTGAGGTGCCGCATTCCGGGTTGTGGTAGACGATGGTGTCCGGGGCGGCGCTCATGCAGCCGCTCCTTGCCCGCAGCAGGGCGCACCGGCGGGCAGTTCCGCCTTTGGCGGACAGCACACGCCTTGCGGCGTTTCGGGAATGCAGCAAGCGTCAGGCGCAGGCGAGGTCGTTCCTTCCGACCGACCGATGTCCCGCAGCTTCGACCCGAGCGCCATGTCGTCGAGGCTCTTGAGCGGCAGCGCCGTGAACAGCGAAATCCGGGTTTTCATGTAGCGGAACGCCGCGTTGAAGGCCCGCAGCTTGTCGGTTTCCGTGCCTTCAACGGTGGCCGGGTCCTCGATACCCAATGCGCCGTCGCGGGGTGGCCCGGCCAGATCGGGCAGGCCTCACCGGCCGCGCTGTCGCAGACCGTGAACACGAAGTCCATGACCGGCGCACCGGGCGCGGCGAACTCTTCCGAGCCTTTCGAGCGGAATCCTTCTGCCGGATAATCCCAGCCGCGCAGCGTCCGCAGCGCGAGCGGGTTCACTTCGCCCTTGGGCTGGCTTCCGGCCGAGAAGGCGCGAAAGCGCCCGGACCCATCCTTCGGCAGGATGCTTTCAGCCAGGATCGAGCGCGCGGAATTGCCCGTGCAGAGGAACAGCACGTTGTAGGCGCGATCAGTCATGCCGTGACTCCTTCGGCAGGGCAGCAGGGAGTGGTCAGGTCCGCGATCAGTGGGGCGCACAGTTCGGCATTGCCGCCGCAGCAATCCCTGACGAGGTACAGCATCAGCTCGCGCAAGCCGTTCAGGTCCGCCCGGTAGATGATCGACCGGCTATGGCGTTTGCTGATGGCAAGCCCCGCCCGCGTCAGCACGGCCAGATGCGCAGACATGGTGTTTTGGGGAACGTTGAGGTGGTGAGCGATCCTCCCGGCAGGCAGGCCCTCCGGCTCATGACGCACCAGGAGGCGGAACGTCTCGAGGCGAGTCGATTGGGACAGGGCCGCAAGGGCCGAGGTAGCTTCGGCGATATCCATAAATCCAGAATAAAGGATACGTTCACGAATGCAAGCTCTCGCTGCGCTCGAGACCCGCTCTTCCGCACTATGGCAACCGGCGCCTCATCGTCACGAGGCAGCTACTCGCAGCAAGGCTCGACAGTGTCACACTCGGCGCGGAAGCAGTTGACCTGAGCGAACGACCGCTTACCGGCAAAGCAACTTGCCCCGGAGACGGCGAGGTTGGGGGCAGAGCCGCCGGCGCGGCTGTACGGTGAACGTCTGCTTCGGAGCACGGGCAAGTTCGCGTGCTACGCCCGGGTTGGGTCGACTGCAGCCGTTGCGCAGCACCTCTCTGACGCGTTAGCGGTCAGCCTTCACCTTGATGCAGGTCTCGATCGTGAATGGCTCGATCAGCTTCCGCGAACACCTGAAGGGCGCCTTGAGACCTGCTTCGAAAAGCACGTTGCGACGCTTGACGTCACGTCGCCGGACAGGGATCCTGACCTTACCCACAGCTCTTACCCAACCCCGAGCTAGACCCGAACAGAATCACGCCGAATCAACGACTTAGCCCAGGCCTGGGAGGTTCGAGCCCTCTCCAGGGCACCACCATTCTTGGTGGTTTGGCACGGCCCGAACCGTGAGGTCGATGGGGCCAGCCTGTGCCGGACGCGGGCGATATCCGGCAAGTCCCGCGAGGCCGCCGCGGCGAGATCGTGGCCGTCGCGGCCACCCGACCTCCTGGGAGACTATCCCGAGACGTATCGCAAAGGCTGCAGGACGGTCTTTTGACCGTCAGCGCTCATGGAGAGCTTCGGACGTCGTCTGGGTCAGGGGAGAAATCAGGTAGTCGACAATCCTCTGGCTGTCCGTGTTGATGTCGGCCGTGACGCTCATACCCGGACTCAGTGGGACAACGGCGCCACCGATCTGAAAGCTACTGCGATCCAGGGCAATGGTGATCGGGAAAACGAACTTTTGCGATTGAGAGTTCGCCGCCGCCATGGATGAGCTGTTGACCAGACTCGTGGCGTTGGCCTGCATGCGGCGCGCCTCGTCCTCGTCGATGGCATCGGTTGCCACGCTCACTACTTTGCCCTTGAGGGTCCCGTAACGGGTGAAAGGGAAGGCATCGAGCTTGATGGCCACGTCCTGGCCCGCCTTCACGAAGCCGATGTCGATATTGTCGATGAAGGCCGTGATGTTCAGCGCGCCGCCGCTCGGCACGATGATCATCAGTTCCTGGCCCGTCGTGACCACCTGACCGATCGACGTCACTGCCATCTTCTGCACGATACCGTCGACCGGGGATACCAACGTCGACCTCTGCAGACGCGCATGCGCCTTGTCGACGGTTTCTCCATCGACGACAACCTTGTTCGATGCATCTGCAAATTTATTGGCGCTATCCGAGCGGAACTGGCCGAGCGCCTTTGCTTTCTCGCTGACGAGGGTTCCTATGGCGGCCTGAGCCTCGCCGCGTTGGCCCTGGTCGGCCACCAAGGTGGCCTGCGCCCGCTGGAAGTCCTGCAGCGCGGCGAGGAAGTCGGCCTTGGTGCCGGTACCGTGGGACTGCAGTGTCTCCCGCATGTCGACATGCTGCTGGAGGGTCGACGCGAGCTTCCCGTCTGCCTCCAGGCTATGATCGAGGCGGGAGATCGTTGCACGTCGCTCGGCGATCTGCATGTCCAAGTTTTGCAGGGTACTCGACAGGTTGACCAGATCCGCCACGAGGGCCTGCTGTTCCCGCAGTCGAAGCTCCTGCGGGACCGATGGAGCCCACGTTACCGTTGGGTCGGTGCCGACCCGGGAATGGTCCAGGTCGACGGCGTCGATGGCGGCTCGATAGCGGGCCGTGTCGGCGAGGTCGGCGGCGAGGTCCTGGGTCGCGACGTTCTCGTCAGCCCGCACCTCGATCGGGTCGAGCGCGATGAGGCGATCGCCTTTTTTGACCACGGCCCCGTCATCCACCAGGATAGCGGACACGCGGCCGGGCTCGAAAGGCTCGATCACGTTGACGCGCCCCGAAGGCTGGATCTTGCCCTTGGCCACGGCCTCGATGTCGATACGGCCCACGAAGGACCATGCTGTCGCCAGCACCACGAAGGCGCACAGCGTCAGGAGCAATGCCCTGCGGGTGGGGGACGAGGGCGTCTCCAGCACTTCGAGGGCGGCAGGCAGGAACTGGCGGTCGCGCCGGAACTCGATCCTGCGCATGCTAGGCGCTCACGTTGTCGGACTGCAGGGCCCAGAGCCGCGCATAGATCCCACCCTCCCTTCGCAGAAGTTCGGCATGGGTTCCTTCCTCGACGATCTTGCCCCGGTCGAGCGCAATGTGCGGTGGCAGCCCCGCACGGCGGCGAGGCGGTGAGCGATGATCACCACGGTCCGGCCCTGCACGATCTGCCGCATGTTGTCCTGGATGATGCGCTCGCTCTCGTAATCGAGAGCGCTCGTGGCCTCGTCGAAGATGAGGATGCGCGGGTCGGTGGCCAGCGCCCGGGCGATGGCGATGCGCTGGCGCTGGCCGCCCGACAGGTTGGCGCCGCGTTCCTCGATCTCCGTATCATAGCCCTGCGGCAGCGTGGCGATGAAGCCGTGGGCGCCGGCGAGTTCGGCAACCTGCATCACGCGGGTACGCGGCATGGCCGGGCTGGCGAGCGCGATGTTCTCGTGGATGGTGCGGTTGAACAGCACGTTTTCCTGCAGCACCACCCCGATCTGCCGTCGCAGCCAGCCGGGGTCGAGTTGGGCGATGTCGACGCCGTCGAGCAGGATCTGGCCGTCTTCGGGGGTGAACAGGCGCTGGACCAGCTTGGTCAGGGTCGACTTGCCCGAGCCGGAGGAGCCGACGATACCGATGACTTCGCCGGCCTTGATGTCGAGCGTCATGTCGCGCAACACTTCGGGGGCGCCCGGGCGATAGCGAAACGTCACGTGCGATACGGTAATGGCCCCTTTGGCCGGCGGCAGCGCCGCCAGCGACGACGGCATCCGCTCCATCGGCGAATTCAGGATGTCGCCGAGGCGCTCGACGGAGATCTGCACCTGCTGGAAGTCCTGCCAGAGCTGGGACAATCTGAGGATCGGTTGCACCACTTGGCCGGCAATCATGTTGAAGGCGATCAATTCGCCCACCGTCATCTGGCCGGCGATGACGGACTGCGCTCCCATGAAGATGATCACGATGGTGGTGATCTTGCTCACGTAGCGGATCATGTTCTGCCCGAGCGTCCCCAGCATGGTCACGCTGAAGGCCGTCTCCACGTAGGAGGCGAGACGCTCCTCCCACTGCACCTGCAGCAGCGGCTCGACGCTGGCGGCCTTGAGGGTCTGCACCCCGATGATCGACTCGACGAGGAATTGCTGGCTCCGCGCGCCGCGGTTGAACTTCTCATTGATGCCGTCGCGCAGCAGCGGGCGGATCAGCATGGCCAGGATGACATAGATGGGGATCGACACCAGCACCACGAGCGTCAGCGGCGTCGAATATAGGAACAGCACGACGATGAAGAGCAGGGTAAAGACGAGGTCGAGGAGCGAGGTCAGCCCCTGCCCGGTCAGGAAGTTGCGGATGGTCTCGAGTTCGCGGATGCGCGCCACGGTCTGCCCCGTGGGCCGGGTCTCGAAGTAGCTCAACGGCAGGCGGAACAGGTGGTTGAACAGCCGCCGCCCCAGTTCCACGTCGATGCGGTTCGTGGTGTGGGCGAGGGTGTAGGTGCGCAGGTATTGCAGCACCCCCTCGAACAGGCCCAACACCACCATGGCGGCCACGACGACGACCAGCGTTGACGTGCTGTTGTGAACCAGTACCTTGTCGATGACGAGCTGAAAGAACAGCGGCGTGATCAGCCCGAAGACCTGCACGACGCAGGACGCGACCAAGACGTCGAGGAGCGCCTGGCGGTAGCGCCAGATCGATGGCAGGAACCAGGTGAAACCAAAGGTCTTGGGGTCGGTTCCGGCGCCGCCGAGGCGGCGAGTGACGAGAAGCGCCGTGCCGTCCGACCAGTCGAGGACGCCTTGGGCGTCCTCCTCCCGCGGAACCCGCAGCACGGGATCGATGAGGCGATACTGGCCCTTCACCTTGCCGGCCGCCAGGATGGCGTAGCGTCCTTCCTTCGACCTCACCATGGCGGGCAGCGGCATCCCGAGCAGGCGCCTCTGCGACAGCGGCGTCACGGCTCGGGCCTTCAGGCCGATGCCCCGCGCCCCGAGGACGATATCGCCTTCGGACGCCGAGCGCTCGCCCAGGCCCAGGTCGTGGCGGAGTTGGAATGGGTCCGCCGCCACCCGGTAGTGGCCCGCGATGACCGCCAGGGCCACGAGGCCGGTGTCGAGGATCTCCGCCCGACCCCGGCCCTCGTCGACGACTGCGTTCATCAGCGCAGCGTCGGCTGGGTCTTGCTGACGGCGCCGCTTGTCTGATCCTTGAAGGTGCCGTCGGTCTGCGAGATCCAATCATGGTTGTTCAGCAGGTCGATGACTTGGTCGACCTGGCCATTCGCCCCGTAGAGGTAGGATCCGATCTCCGAACTTGTCTGGGGGTCGTAGAGGTCAGCCTCCGTCTTGACGCCGAATCCATTGCTCCTGTCGATCTCCATCAGGGCGTTGCTGGAGTTGTAGGAATACTGGTCCGTCTCCTGGAGCGCACCCGACAGCGTGTTGTAGATGTCCTCCCAGCTGTGCGTTCCGTTGGCGTTGAATCCATCGACCGCGGCAGGGATGCCGATCGCGACTGCCTTGTTGCCGTTGCCGAGATCGATCGTGATGGACCCTGCCGCAGGGGATGAAGTGATGGCGTTTGTGCCGATCCCTCCGAAGAGCGAGACGTGTCCGTTGGACGCGACGGTGACCGATTCATTGCCGGCGTAGACGGTGTCGTTACCGCCGCCGTTGTTCTGGATCACGGCGGTGTCGTTGTGGCCGTTGAGCTTCACGGAACCGTTCGTGCCTCTCAGCGCGATGAAGTCCTCGTCGCCGAAGGCCGTCAGGGTGTCGTTGTCGCCCTTGGCGGTGACACTGCTGTTGGTGAAGTTGAGCGTCACGTTGGCGCCCGACCCCGTCGCGGTCACCTGATCGCCGTCGCCGTAGGTCGAGGCCGTGTCGTTGGCGCCGCTCAGGGTGGCGGTGCCGTTCTGGCCGATCAGCACCACCGTATCGCTGTCGCCCGTGGCCGACACCGTGTTGCCGCCGTGGTCGACGTAGACCGCGTCGTTCGCACCCGCGACCGTCACACTCGTGTTCTGGCCCGAGGTACTGACCGTATCGTTCGACCCGGTCACCGACACCTTGGCGCCCTGGGTCAACTGGTAGTCCCGGCTGCCCTCCTTCACCGTGTCGTTGGAGCCGTCCACCGTCACGACGGCGTTCTGGGCGTCGAGCATCACCGTGCCGCCGTCGCCCGTCACCGCGAGGGTCGACCCTTCGCCGTAGGTGGTCAGCGTGTCGCCGTTGCCCTTGGCCGTGACACTGCTGTTGGTGAAGTTGAGCGTCACGCTGGCGCCCGACCCCGTCGACGTCACCCGGTCGTTGTCGCCGTAGGTCGAGGCCGTGTCGTTCGTGCCGCTCAGGGTGGCGGTGCCGTCCTGGCCGATCAGCACCACCGTATCGCCGTCGCCCGTCGCCGACACCGTATCGCCGCCGTGGTCCACGGCCACGAGGTCGTTCGCGCCCGACACCGTCACGCCCGTGTTCTGGCCCGAGGTGCTGACCGTGTCGTTCGACCCGGTCACCGACACCTTGGCGCCCTGGGTCAGCTGGTCATTCTGGCTGCCCTCCTTCACGGTGTCGTTGGAGCCGTCCACCGTCACGACGGCGTTCTGGGCGTCGAGCATCACCGTGCCGCCGTCGCCCGTCAGCGCGAGGGTCGACCCTTCACCGTAGGTGGTCAGCGTGTCGCCGTTGCCCTTGGCCGTGACACTGCTGTTAGTAAAGTTGAGCGTCACGCTGGCGCCCGACCCCATCGCGGTCACCCGGTCGTTGTCGCCGTAGGTCGAGGCCGTGTCGTTCGTGCCGCTCAGGGTGGCGGTGCCGTTCTGGCCGATCAGCACCACCGTATCGCTGTCGCCCGTGGCCGACACCGTGTCGCCGCCGTGGTCGACGGCCACGAGGTCGTTCGCGCCCGACACCGTCACGCCCGTGTTCTGGCCCGAGGTGCTGACCGTGTCGTTCGATCCGGTCACCGACACCTTGGCGCCCTGGGTCAGCCGGTAGTCCCGGCTGCCCTCCTTCACGGTGTCGTTGGAGCCGTCCACCGTCACGACGGCGTCCTGGGCGTCGAGCATCACCATGCCGCCGTCGCCCGTCAGCGCGAGGGTCGACCCTTCACCGTAGGTGGTCAGCGTGTCGCCGTTGCCCTTGGCCGTGACACTGCTGTTGGTGAAGTTGAGCGTCACCGTGGCGCCCGACCCCGTCGACGTCACCTGATCGCCGTCGCCGTAGGTCGAGGCCGTGTCGTCCGCGCCGCTCAGGGTCACGGTGCCGTTCTGGCCGATCAGCACCACCGTGTCGCCGTCGCCCGTCGCCGACACCGTGTCGCCGCCGTGGTCCACGGCCACGAGGTCGTTCGCGCCTGAGACCGTCACGCTGGTGTTCTGGCCCGAGGTGCTGACCGTGTCGTCCGACCCGGACACCGACACCTGCGCGCCTTCTCCGGTGCTCGTCACGGTGCCCCCGGATCCGGTGATGTCGATGCTAGTGTCGGCTCCGGTATCGGTGATGGTGGTATAGTTCGCTCCGTCCTCAAGGCTGGTGTGCGCCCCTTCGATCGTGGCGATGTCGTGCTCGCCGTTCAGGGTCAGGGAACCGCCGTCGCCTTTGTCGTCGATCGTGGTCGAGGGGCCTCCGATCGTTATGGTGTCGTCGGAGCCGCTTGCGGTAATCGAGTTGCCTCCACCTCCGTCATCGACGGTGGTGGACGCTCCCGTCGACGTCACGGTGGTGCCGGAACTCCTCAAGTCGATGCTGGTGTTGGCTCCGGTATCGGTGATGGTGGTGTAGTTCGCTCCGTCCTCGAGGCTGGTGTGCGCCCCTTCGATCGTGGCGATGTCGTACTCGCCGTTCAGGGTCAGGGAACCGCCGTCGCCTTTGGCGTCGATCGTGGTCGAGGGGCCTCCGATCGTTATGCTGTCGTCGGAACCGCTCGTGGTAACCGAGTTGCCTCCACCTCCGTCATCGACGGTGGTGGACGCTCCCGTCGACGTCACGGTGGTGCCGGAACCCCTCAAGTCGATGCTGGTGTTGGCTCCGGTATCGGTGATGGTGGTGTAGTTCGCTCCGTCCTCGAGGCTGGTGTGCGCCCCTTCGATCGTGGCGATGTCGTGCTCGCCGTTCAGGGTCAGGGAACCCCCGTCGCCTTTGGCGGTCACTGAGCTGTCGGTGTTGTTGAGCGTCACATTGTCGCCGGGGCCGGCGACCGTCACGGTGTCGTCCTGCCCATAAGCCGTGACGGTGTCGTTCTGCCCGTCCACCCTCAACGTGTCATTGCTGCCGAGGCTGACGGCATCATTCGACCCCTCCAGGGTCGCGCTGGATCCGTCGGCGAGTTGCAGGCTGCCGTCGTCCATCGCCACGAAGTCGCCACTGCCGTCGAACGACAAGTTTGCGCCCGAGCCGGAGACTTGGACGCGATCGTTCGACCCGTCGATGGCCACCGTCGCGCTACCCGCAATGTCGATCGTATCCGAGGAACCGTCGATCGCGGCCTGCGCGCCTCCCTGGACAGTGATGAACCCGGAACTCAGGGCGAGGCTGTCGTTGGTGCCCTCAATGGTCACGGCATCGCCCTGACCCGTCACGGTCACGGTCGCATCGCTCTTCAGCACGATCGCGTCTTCGCTGCCGCCGACCGTGGCGCTCGCGTTGTTTTCGACCGTCACGTTGACGCCGCTCTGGGTCACGGAGACATTCGAGCCCGTGACGTCGACCGCAAGATCGAGATTCTGCGCCACCGCCACCGCGATGTCGGCGCGGCTCAGCGCGCCGGCTAAGAGCGCAGAGGTCCAGAACTGCTCCTCCTCCTGGGTTGGGGGCCGGCCCAGGGCGTTTTCGTAGGTATGGTCGACGAAGTCGGCATCAGAGGGCGTTCCGTAAGCGGAGGCGTAGGCCGACGAGCCGAGGATGGCGGCCGCCACCTGGCCGATGGTGCTCTGACCCTTGACGATGGCTTGGACGTAGCCCGCGATCGTCGAGCTGTCGCCGGCTTGGTCCACAACCGTACGATAGAGCTGCGTGACCTCGTGGGTCGCCACCACCTTGTCGGTCGTGTGCTCGAGCTTGGTCGTGGCGTTGACGGCGACGCTGGATGCATGCCCGTCCCCCACGCTCAGATGCTCGGCGCCTTCCGCGATCGCGATCGCCAGGCTGGCGCGCGTGGCCGTGCCTTGGGCGAGAGCGGTCAGGTCGCTCTCCATCTCGGACAGCGACGCCGTGCGCCCGAGCGCGTTCTGATAGATCGTGTCGACGAACCCCACATTGGACAGGCCGCCGTAGTCCTGCTTGAACTGCGTGGAGTTCATCAGGTCGTTGGCGAACTGCGTCTCGTTCAGGCTGTTGCTGCCGATATAGCGGCCCCAGGATTGCTGCTCCGCCGTGCTCAGATCGCGGTCGAGCAAGGTATCGGCCAAGCGTCCCAGCTTGGCTTGATCCTGCGCCTCCGTGATCGCGTCCAGTCGCACGGAGCCTGCTGCGGAGGCCGTGGAGCCGTCCGGCGGGGTGGTGAAGTTCCAAGCGACGGAGTCGACGCCGTTGGCGTCGACGGTGTGAGACGAGGAGGCCGTGACGGCCCCGGTCGCGTTCGTTTGGACCCACGAGGAGGAACCGTCGGAATCCGGCACGATCGTCGTGGTCTGGGTCTGGGTGACCTTGCCGCCCGACAGCGTCTGCACGGTCTTGATGGAGCCGTCGCCGCTGACCGTCGTCACCGTGCTGGACGAGCTGTTCGCATAGCTCAACGTCGTGGTGTGCCCTCCGTCGGCGTTCGTCACCTTGGTCTGCGTCTCGTCCGCCGCGCCGTCGCCGTTCGTGTCCCATTGCGTCGTCACGGTGCGCCCGTCGGCGCTGGTCGCGACGGTGCTGCCGTCCTTCTTCGAGCCGTCGGCATAGACCGTGGCCGAGGTCGTGGTGGTGCTGCCGTCCTGGTTGAGAATCGTGTGATCGGTCTCGATCTCGTCCACCACCCCCGTGCCGTTCAACGCCGTCTGCGTCGCCGTGGTCAGGCCGTCGGCGCTGGTCGTGGCGACGGATTGGCCGCGCACCGTCCCGTCCCCGTCGAGGTCGGTCCTCGTCTCGGTCCGGCTTCCGTCCTCGTTCACCACGACGTCGTCGGTCCGGTCGAGGTTCGCGGCCCCGTCCCCATCCGTGTCGATCGCCACCGTCTTCGACAGCCCGTCGGGGCTGATGACGGTCGTGACCTGGTCCTTCGTCGACCCGCTGCCGTTGAGATCGCGGATGACGTCCGTGGTGCTTCCGTCGAGGCCGTCCGTCAGGGCCTCGACGTGATCGGCGTACCCGGCGCCGGTGCTGTCCCGCGCGATCGTCGTCGTGCGGCCGTCCGCGCTGGTCGTGGTGGTGACGCCCTGCACGAGCGCCCCCGTGGCGATATTGTACGTGTCGACTTGGATCGTGCTACCCCCGCCCGGCTGCACCTGCTTGGTGTCGAGCAGCTCGACGGCGCTGCCGATCGCAAGAGTCGTCCGCGAGGACAGGCCGTCGCCGGCCGTCGTGGTCGTGGTCTGATCCTGCATATGGCCACTGGCGTCGTTGTCCGTGACGACCGCCAGCCGGCTGCCGTCGCTCCCGAGCGTCACCTTATCGGTGGTCGACCGTGCGAGGCTCACCGAGCCGTTGCTGCCGGTTTCCGCCGTCGTCACGGCATAGCCGTTGGCCGAGGTGGTCCTGGCGACCTGGTTGACGACCGCGCCGGCACCGTTCTGGTCGGTGTAGGTTTGCGTGCGCGTTCCGTCGCTGTTGAGCGCCGTCGCGTCGGACTGGCTGTCGTTGCGCGCCGTGTTCCCCGGCACGCTCTTGGTGACGGTGGTGCTGAGCCCGTCGGCGCTCGTCGTCGTCACGGTCTTGTCGAGCAGCGTGGCGCCGGTCGGGTCGTAGTCCGACACCGTTTGCGTCACCGTGCCGTTCGCGGCCGTGGCGTTCTGCACCACGCGGTCCGGGGACGTCCGGGCGTCGAGGTAGGTCGACACCGTCACGGTCTGCCGGTCGGCGCTGGTCGTGGTGACGACCTTGCCGGTCTGGGCGTGGCCGCTGCCCGCGACGTTCGTGACGGTCTCGGTGCGGCTGCCGTCGGCGTTCACCACCGTGGCGTCGGTGCGGGTGGCGTCGGCCGATGCGTCCGCGCCGAGGAATGTCTGCACCGTCCTGGTGAGGCCGTCGACGCTCGTCGTGGTGACGGTCTTGCCGGTCTCGACCGTGCCGGAACCGTTGAAGCTCGTCACGGTGATGGTGGAGGAGCCGTCGGCATTGTGCACCGTCGCGGTGGTCTGCAGCGCGTCGACGCTGCCGTTGCCATCGGAATCGGTCTTCGCCGCGCTGGCGGAGCCGTCGGCGCTGGTGCCCGTGACGGTGTCGTCGATCGGCACCCCGCCGACGCCATAGTTCTTCACCGTGTCGGGGGTGCTGCCGTCCGCCTGCGCTGCGATGGTCTCGATCCGGTCGAACTGGCCGTCCCCGGTGGAATCGGTCTGGATCGTCCGCGTACGACCGTCGGCGCTGGTCGTCGTGACGGACTGGTCGCGCAATGTCGCGGTCTGGTTTCCGCTCCCGCCCGCGAGCGTGGAGTCCGACACGGTTTCGGACTTGGTGCCGTCGGCGCTGAAACTTGTGGCGTCGACCGACTCGGTATCCCAACTGCCGTTGCCGTCGCGATCCCTCAGCGTCGTGATCGTGCGGTCGTCCGCGCTGATGGTCTCCTGGACTCTGTCGCGCACCGAGCCGTCGGCGTTGGTGACGGTCGCGGTGGTGGCCGAGCTGCCGTCCGAATTGACGGTGAGCTTAGGGCTTGTCAGGAAATAAACGAATCGAATGGTGAACCGGGATTCACTATGGGGGATGGCTCGTTTATTTGGAGTGCATGAGTGACATTGAAAGCCTTGGCGAGCGTTTTGCGTCCCTATCGC
>JAABUT010002001.1_pt1 | contig 21058 bp, 19 predicted proteins | sample 5559281 | NCBI WGS metagenome assembly JAABUT01 (sample SAMN10711880, study PRJNA513359) | rock metagenome | isolation source: Antarctica rocks | place: Antarctica: Victoria Land, Ricker Hills nord | collected 2016-01-04
TTTATGGTAGGCGACCATAAAGAAGATGTTAAAACAGCAGAAGATGGGATTAAAGATTTAAAAGACCCTGAACTCCATTCTTTTGCAGTAAAAAGTCTTCCTGTATTAAAAGGGCATCTGAGCATGATTACAAAAATCCAATCGAACATTAAAAAATAAAGGCGGTTCGATCTTAAAAAGATTAGTCATTTGATTGGAATTCGGAAATCCTGACAACAAAAAATCCTGCTTTGTAAAAAGTGGGATTTTTTTTAGGTTGTGTTTTGATAATAGAATTATAAAAAAATTGGTTGGTAAAAGAATATTTCAATTATCATTTGCCACTATAAAAACACAATTATGGAGGTTGAAAAAATCCTGGAAATGATCAGTCGGGGAAGAACTGACTTCATTTTCCAATTGCTCGATAAACCGAATTGGAAGGAAACACTGCATGAAGGACAAATAAAACCATTGCAGTGGCTGGTTTACTACAATGACACTACTGCTTTACGGGCAGTTTTAGCATCAGGAGGAAACTTGGACAGTATAAACCTCAACGCAGAATTGGGAAACGCTGCTTTTTTCTGCCACTGGAAAGTTGGTGATTTTTTGATCAATCATGGAGCAGATGTGAATGCACCTGTAGATAAAACCAATGAAACACCTTTACACAACGCGCTTGCGAAAGCCGGAAGGCCTTATTACTTCTACACTGTAAAGCTTTTGGTGGAAAAAGGGGCGGATGTAAATGCGAAAACAATTCAAGGATTGGAAACAGGCGCATTTATGCGGGATGTAAGGACAAAAGGGGAAACTCCGCTGCATCGGGCTGCTGCTTACGCAGATGAAAAAACGATTAAATTTTTAATAGAAAATGGTGCAAATGTAGAAGCGAAAGATGCAAACGGAGATTCGCCTTTAAGTTGGGCGAGCGAACATTTACGGCCAGGAATAATCTTGTCCTTGTTAAGTTACGGCGAATACCGAATCGGTGATGCACATAAAATCAAAAACACAAGCGACCATGGCCAGGGTTGGGGCAATGGCATGGATTGGAATTTATTGGGGGATTATTTACCAGAATAGAAAATCGAGAATCATTCTCAAACAAAAAATACATTTGTCAGCAAGGAAATAACTATTTGTCCAGTCTGAATTTGTAGCCCATTTATTTGAGTTTAGTAGTATTGATGGTCATTTAACCAATTCATTATAATTGTCCAGACATAAGTATGCAACCAGGGATCGAAACCAAATTATAAAAAATCAGTAGGTAAAAGAAGTATAACCTGCTGATCGAACAACAAAACTTTTGAATTAGGCTTTGGAAGAAGCCATTTGAATACCGGTTAAACCGAAAGCGCCGTCATGCTAAAAAGCTAAAAAATTACTTTTATAAAACTATCCCTTTCTTTAGAAGTTATTTGCTTAATAAATTTGCAAGCAATGGAAAAACCAATTTCAAGAAAAGGACATGGTTGGATAGACCTGGCTTATGTGCCGCTAACAGCAATGGCACCCGAAATTTTTAGTTTTGAAAACGAAGAAAATGCTCAGCTTTTATGCCGTATCCAAGCTGGCAGTGCTTTGGTGTCTGGCCTACTTACACGCGCCGAATGGGGATTATTTAAATTGATTCCTTTTAAAACACACCTGGCCATTGATGCCGGGTTGAGTTTGTTTTCCCTAACTGCACCATGGGTTTTTGGGTTTTCTAAAAACACCAAAGCAAGAAATACGTTTTTGGCAATGGGTGCCGCAGGCCTTTTAGCGGGCATGCTTACAGAAACTAAGGAAATGCCATTAAATTAAGAGCGCACTTATTTTAAGGTGGTAAAAACAGTATTTAACATTAACTCAAAAATAAAAACAAAATGTCAACCAATCAAAAATATGCACTTATTACGGGTGGAACCAGCGGTATTGGCTACGAACTGGCCAAGCTGTTTGCAAAAGACCATTACAACCTGGTTATTGTTGCCCGCAACAACGACGAATTAACCAAAACAGCAACCGAACTGAAACAACAATTTGGCGTAGAAGTAGAAACCATAGCCAAAGATTTGTTTAAGCGTGAAAGCCCCTTTGAGATTCATGATGAAATAAAAGCAAAAGGCATTCAAATTGATGTTCTGGTAAACGATGCCGGACAAGGCCAGTATGGCTTATTTGCAGAAACAGCAATTAACCGCGAATTGGATATCATACAATTAAATATCGGTGCTACCATTAGTCTGGTAAAATGCTATTTGCCCGAAATGCTGGCGCGCAAGGACGGAAAAATATTGAACCTTTCTTCTATTGCCGGTAAAACGCCGGGGCCTTACCAGTCTGTTTATCATGGTACAAAAGCATTTGTACAATCTTTTACAGAAGCAATCCGCTCAGAAAACAAAGATTCGGGTGTTACCATTACCGCTTTATTGCCAGGTGCCACCGCAACCGACTTTTTTAACAAAGCAGAAATGCAGGACTCTAAAGTAATGGAGCAAAGCATGTCAGACGCAGCGGAAGTTGCCAAAGATGGTTATGAAGCTTTAATGTCTGGCGATGACATGGTGATCTCCGGGTTTAAAAACAAAGCAATGGTGGGCATGAGCAATATCATGCCTGACCATTTGGTGGCCGACGGTATGAAAAAACAACAGGAACCGGTTGATAAGCAAAAATAGTTTTATGCTTCTTTTATCGGAGAAAAATCCCTGAACTTTTAGTTCGGGGTTTTTTGTTGGAAGGAAAAGTTAAATATCCTTTTTTATGCTTCTTTTATCGCACAAAAAACAGTAAGTTGATAATGGGCAATAAGTTCATGGCCTATAGTTTGTTAATGATTGCTGCCATCTGATTAAAGTGCCGAAAGCTAATAACCAACTGCTGAAAGCTATTAACGAAACACCAATTTTACTGGGATAAAAGAAGCATGATCCTTCCTATACTATACATAATTAGCTGTAAGCTTCAACTGGATTATTGACAATAGCTTTAAGACTGCAGACGATAAACAAAATCCGTCAGCTTTACTTCTGTTGTGCTTCCTGACCTGCTTACGCTCAATTTTGTAGGGTAATAACCTGATTTAGCAACCTTAGCTGGCTGTGGAATATCCCTTGTAAAGCTGTTGGTTGTTGTGATAAAGTTTAAAGTAACCATTGGTTCGTAAAATGTTACTTTACCGTTATAAGAACCATAAATAAAGGTTTGTGTGAATGGCTTTGGATTGGTTGGATCTAATTCTGGTGAGTTAACGTCAACCCAATGTTTTCCCATCATTGATTCACCTTCGGGGATTGGAACATAGTTGGCCGGAAGATAAGCCGATAAAGGAAAAGCCTGAAACTTTGTACTGTCTTTTTCATAATCTGGAATGAACTGGCGTTCTGCTTCTGTGATCATGTAAAAATGTAAATCAAAGTGCGGCTTGTCATAAATACCTACCGGCCCATGGCCATGAGGGTTCCAATCAACAACAATATGGTCAAATGGGGTATTTTGAGCCAGGGACGGCATATTCAATACAAATTCAAATGCGTCAAAGCTATTCATACTCCCTGCGGGCAGGTTTACAAAGGCATCCTGGGTAAATGAAATGCCAATGAAATCAGGTTGCTGACTGTCTGTTTTCATTTGTATCCGTGACCAGGCTTTGCCATTGCCCATGGATACCCTGGAGCCTTCGGGAATTTGTAATTCCTGTTTATCTTTTCTACAGGAAACAAAAAATATAATTACGGAAGCAAAAAGTAGTAAAGTTTTCTTTTTCATATTACACCCTATACGTTTTTAGAAAAAGGATTGTTGTAAATTTTTATAGTTCCATAGTTTCAAAACGGCTTTTCCATAATACGCCGTTCTTGCTTTCGTGCTTTTCGAGGTGGCCTTTTTGAAACAGATCGTCTAATACTATCGTGGCTTCATCCTTACTTAAGTTACTTAAAAGGGCAAATTCTTTATCGGCCATGGTAGGGAAATGTGTAAACAGGTTTTTTGAATCGGTATCAATAGCCTTCTTTTTTGCTCCCGGGACCAGGTTTAGAATAACTTCTTCAAAACGTTCATAAGGGTGATAGCCTTTTAAAACAACCGGCTGCCCTTCCTGATCAGAAAAAATAAGGGTAGGGAAACTGGTTACGCCCAGTTCACGGCCTTTGCTCAGGTCTTCTGCAAACAAATCTTTGGCTTTTCCTTCAAAATCACGAAGCAGGCGTGCGGAATCCAACCCAACCTCAAATGCTGCCCGCTCCAGGAACTCCCATTTGATGATGTTCTTTTTTTCCATAAAAACCATTTCCTTTATACGCCTTAAAAACAACAATGCCAAGTTATTGTCCTGCATCTGTGCAGCTTTAAACGCAATGGAAGGTGGATAAGAAGAATGCAAAGGATCTTCTATCCAAATATCACCGTCGAGCGGCATTCCATAATAAACACAAACATCTTCCCAGTGTTGTGCTGCATCTGTCGGATTACTGATACTGCCTTTGGAATATTCGTCCCACGAGGGCAGCATACCGCCCATACAATATTTTATGTAGATGTAATTTCCGTATTCCAGCTTTAGTTTCCGCAACAAAGGCTGAATGATCCAGCAGGTGGAGCATACAGGGTCGGTAAAGTACAATATCTGTATTTTCTTGTTCTTTCCTATCAACTCATCGTTTTCTTTTTGTGCGATCAACGGTACAGGTATATCGTCATCGTGTTGGTCCTGCGGATTTAAAAACAGGTCTTTAAGCTCCCGCCCTAACTGGATGTGCTTAGCAATTTCGTCGGACCTTTGCTGATAATAGTGTTCAAAAGACTTTTCATAACCGTTTGGCCCAGCCAGGTTATCGGCAATAATCCTGGCATCTACAATAGCGTTGGTAGTGCCTGCACTGGTAAAAGGAAGCGATAAATGTGCCGCATCCCCAATAAGGACAACATTTTGATGATGAAAAGCAGGCAACAGGTCAAAATCCCGTGTGTTCCAGATGTAACTGGTGCTGAAATCGTTCGTGTTTAAAACATCTTCAACCTCCTGAGGAAAATCTTTTAACAAATGACGGCAGAATGAATTCAGTTCTTCAGGCGTACTGTTTGCAACATCATTAAGTGCAGGGTCATATTGCATAAACCAAACTACTTCGATATCTGAAGTTGGTATCATGCCAAAAGCCAAACCCTTGGTGCTATCCTGAAATTTAATAAAAGAATTGGCATGTTTTTTAGCTGCTTCTGCATTATAAGCAACGCCTACGATCTCTTTTACGGCCACAGGCGTAAAATTAACTTTACCAAACAGTAATTCCCGCACCCTTGAATTTCCACCGTCGGCCCCAACAAAAATGTCTCCGTATTCCACTTCCCCATTACAAAAGGCTGCAGCAACAACTTTGTCGTACTCATAAATAAAATGTGAAAAGTCCCTGCCCTCCTTTACCATCTCTTGTGGAAAAGAAGCCTTTAAAAAGCGCACAAGGTCGTATCGTTTTACACATTTCCATGAATCAAGTTGTAAATGTTTTATTTCTTTGCCCGATGGCCTCCTTAAACTGAAGGAATTGACCAGTTTACCAGCTAAGGGGATTTTATTGCAGGGGTTTAACGCTTTCAACTTAGACAATCCTTCCGCATGCATTAAAAATGCATGGCCCCTTACCGGCATTTCAAACAGCCTTTCGTTTACTACAGCTTCAATATTTTTTTCTCGTAAAAAAATACCTAAAGTCATTCCGGCTATTCCACCTCCTATAATTACAACTTTCATATTATGTTTATCGTGTTTTTAATTCGCGACAGTGCATCTTTTAATATTTCTGTCGATGTTGCAAAGCTTAAGCGTATATAACCTTCGGCACCATCGCCAAACCATTGTTTTAAACCAGGCACTACGGCTACTTTTGCTTTATCAAACAACAGTTCGCGTATTTCTGCACTGGTTTTGTTTGTTGCTTTAATGTTTACAAAAGCCACATAACATCCTTCCGGGGCAATGCAGGTAAAGCCATTTATGGTGTTAAGCTCCTTTACACACAAATTCCGCAGGGTATGTAAGTGCTGTAAAAAACCGTCCAGCCAGTAGCCGCACTCGTTTAATGCAGAAGTTGCCGCAACCTGCCCAAGTATATTAGCGCCATGTATGGTAGAACCATGCAAAGACGCTTCAAACAATTTTTTATAATGATCAGGATTGGAAGCCATTACAGCACCGATACGTAAGCCGGCAAGTCCGTATGATTTACTAAAGCCGGTAACAGTTACTGTTCTGTTACGTATCTCCTGATCTAAAGAAGCGATGCTTGTAAATACATGAGGTCGGAAGACAATATCGCTCCAGATCTCGTCTGAAAGGATAACAAGATGGTGTTTGCAGGCAATTTCGCCAAATAGTTGCAATTCGTCTTTAGTAAATACTTTACCGGTTGGATTTAACGGATTGCACAAACACAACAGGCGGGTTTTAGCAGTGATCAGTTTTTCCAGCCCTTCAAAGTCCACAAATTGATCCGCTGCGGGAATTGCGAACGGAACAGCCGTTCCGCCTACAGCTTCTACAGAATAGCGGAACAGGAAATCAACAGGGTCGAAAATTATAGCCTCGTCCCCGGCTGTTAAAAATGCTTTACAGGTTAGGTAAATGCCAAAAGCTGCACTGTCAACCGGAAAAAGAAGTTCAGGCGAGGCCGATATATTCCGCTTGGTTTTAAAATAAGTGGCCACACTTTCTTTAAAAGCGGGCAAACCTTCTGGCGGGCCATAACACAAGTACCTGTCTTTTGTAAAACGGGAAATGGCTTCTGCAATTTCCGGGGCACATGGAAAATCAGGATCGGCAGCAGTTAATGGTATTATGCCCTTTGGTACAGTGGCCCATCTTAAATTATAAGCGCGTTGTTTTAAAATATCAAGGTCAACTGCAGCCGGGTCAAACATCAAAAACAGATTTAGGTAAAAAGTATCTCATTGTTTAAGGCTTGTTTAAAAAGGTGGAATATACGCTTTTGCATGCTTCTTTTATCAACTAAAAATCAGTATATTGATGATTGCAAATAATTCATTTTTAATAGTTCATGGCTCATAGGCAAGCACTAATTTTACAGTGTTAAAAGAAGCATACTTATCATTTCGGCCGTAAGGGATATATCTTAATCAAACAGTATCAGTATAAATTACTTTGAAGAAGGTTACTCCTATCGTTGGAATGACGGGGCGACCAGAAATAGCCTTGTTTAAGCACCAGGCCTTAATAATTATAAACTTTCAATTATTTCAATAAATTTTTCTTTTAGCAATGGTTTGATAATAAAGTCGGAAACGATGCTAAAATGTTTTGCATGTTCAATATCGTGTGGAGAAATGGACGAAGAAACGATGTACAGTTTTACTTTCTTTTTAATCCTTGCCACAAGCGCGGTATATTCTTCTAAAAACCCCCAGCCGTCCATGATAGGCATGTTCAAATCTAAAAAAATCACATCCGGGAGCGGTTCGTTATGGTCAAGATGATCTTTAAGAAAATCAATGGCCGCTTCCCCATCGGCAAACTCATTAATGTTCGAATCAATAGCAGTAGATCTGATTATTTTTTTAGTCATAAAAACAAAAGTAGCATCATCATCTACCAGGAATATATTTTTTATCAAATTCATGCCTGTTGATTTGCAAATTCAACAAAAAAGGTAGAACCGCAATCAGGAATGCTTTCCACCCAAATCTTACTGTCCATGGCTTCCAACTGGGTTTTGGTCATGTACAAGCCAAACCCTTTCGCATTTGGATGGCGGTGAAATACCTTGCCTATTTTAAAAAAATTGTCTTTATGCTTTACAAGGTCAACACCCAAGCCGTTGTCGGTAATAGAGAACAAAACCTTTCCATCAAGTTTTTTGCTTTTTAAGGAGATTACCGGTTGCCGTTTCGGCGAATGGTATTTTAAGGAGTTGCTTAACAAATTATGGAATATACTATACAAATATTTTGGCGGAAAACAAACGGTTTGGGCTTCGCTAAAATCAACCTGAACAACAGCGTTCAGCTTGTTCACTTCGGCCATTAAACCTTCAAGCGTTCTTTCCAAACAATCATTTAAGGAAATTATTTCGGATTTGATTTCCAGATCCTGCTTAATTTGTATGGATTCAACCAGCTCGTTAAAAGTAGCGTGCAGGTTTTCTATAACCGGGCTTAGTTTCGATATCAGCAACTTTTGCTCGGATTCGTCCTGGCTTTCTTCGATAAACTGCACCAACATAGACATATTTACCAGTGGTGCCCTTAAATTATGGGAAACGATATTGCAAAAATCAACAAGCTGGTTGTTTTGCCCGGATAGTTTTTCTACCAGGGTAGCCTGTTTTTCCTCCATTATCTTACGGTCGGTAATATCAATACCAAAACCAATCACCATAGACAGCCCGCCATTTTCATCATGTACCGGGTACATCCGCCGTAAATGTGTAATGGTATTGCCATTAGGGTCTTTAAGGCTGTCTTCCCAACGTATTTCTTTTCCTGTGTTTTTTACCTCTAAAAACTGTGCCCTGCGTTTGTCGGCCGTGGCAGGGTTGCGGTTGCGGTATTCGGCATATTGATAATCATCCTTCCCAATAATAAAGTTGCGGTATTCCTTTACACTGATAGCGCCTGGGTTTACAAACAAATACTGATGATCGGCATTAAAAACAGCAATATCGGTAGGCAATTTATTCAGTATATTTTCGTAAAACTCTTTTTGTTTATCAAGCTGGTGCGTTACCAGCTTACGGGCTGTTATATCGCTTGCATAACAGATACACAAGCGGCTACCTTTTATGGTGGCGGGTGAAATACCTAATTCGATGTCAAATTCAGACCGGTCCTTACGGAAAGCACTGATTTCAATTGTTTTGTTAGAGATGTGCGCATCATCGGTTTCCTGCTCGTAATTCCGCAAAATTTCCAAATGCTTTTCATGATAGCATTTCGGAAGTATGTTTTTATGAAAAGGCCTGCCCAACATTTCGTTACGTGTCCACCCGAAAATCGTTTCGGCCTTCGGGTTCCACTGCAATATCACCCCCTTTAAATCCATTACAACAACAGCATCAATAGCGTTACGAAAAATGGCATTTATTTCTTCTTCTACATCATAGTATAAATTACGGCCGTGCTTTTTAACAGGTGGGTTTTTTAAGGGGAGTTTATAAAGAGCCGAAGCCTGCCTGCCCAGCAGTTGCAGGGATTTGAGCTGCTTTTGCGTTAAGCTGCGGGGCTGATAATCCATAATGCACAATTGACCGGGTGCAAAACCTGGCGAAGGGGTAAACGGCACGGCAACATAGAAGCGTATAGTTGGTTGCCCGTTCAGGTGATTGCAGGCAAAACGGTTATCTTTAAGGGTATCTGGGACAAACACCATTTCATTGGTAACCGAAGGAATGGGCCAGGTAATATCCGAAGCAGCAATGCCAAAGGTTTCTTTGATTTCCAAACCCTTATCAGATGAAAGTAAAATAGCAGAAAGCGGCGTTTCACATATCTCAGCAGCAAGGGTTACAATATTTTTTAAGTAATCCTCAGTATCACAACTGCATAGCTGTGGCTTAGGTTCAACTATTATGTACTCACTTTCCGGATCACGGTTTAGTTTCATTGTTATTATTTAGAAGGCCGAATCATTTGGTTTAATTTCTGTGAGTATAAGATGATCCATTATTTTTCCGCCCTGAATAAAATTAATTGGCATCGCTTTAAAATCTTTTGTTAATAGCGATACTGCCTCCAAAAGCAATTCACTTTTCAAACTTTTACGCTTTAAAATCATAAAAGTTGTTTTTTAGCAAAGCCAATATCAATTTGCTTCTGTTCGTATTTTAAAAAGGTTTTATCTGCCCGGAAGGACGATCAGCTTTTTTTATAAAGAAAAACATGCTAAAAAGAGCATGTTTTTAATATGGTTGAATATTTATGCCGGTTGACACTGAATAGGCAACTGGCCCAACAAGCCCAAGATGGATTCCATGCTTCTTTTAGCGTTAAAAAATTAGTGTTTGTTTATGCCTATTCAAGCATCTGCTTTTGGCCCTGACCTATAGTCGACCGCTGATTCCCTCACTAATCCCCCACACCTCCTCAAATATAAACCGTCCCAAATTTATGTTTTACATCTGCAACTACCTTTTTTACGTTCTGTTCCTGGTCCCTCGGGCAGATAAGTAAAGTGTTGTTGGCTTCAACCACGATATAATCGTTCAAACCCTGGAGGATCACCAATTTTTCATCCGGTACATTTACCATGCAATTGGATGAATTATAAAGAATTACTTTTTCTGAAGGAATAGCGGCATTTCCATTTTCGTCTTTTTCTGCAAGTTGATAAATAGAAGCCCAGGTGCCCAGATCAGACCAGCCAAATTCAGAAGGGAGCACATAAACATTATCGGCTTTTTCCATAATCCCGTAATCAATAGAGATATTCGTACATTGCTGGTAAACCCTGGAAACGTAAGCTTTTTCGTCATCGGTGTTATAAACGGAATCAGCTTCCTCAAAAATTTCATTCATTTCGGGCAAATACTGGGCGAAAGCTTTAGTGATCGCTTTGGCTGTCCAAACAAAAATACCAGCGTTCCATAAAAAATCGCCGCTTTGGATAAAGGAAGTGGCAATTTCTAAAGTAGGTTTCTCGGTAAAGGTTTTTACCTTATAAAAAGAGTTGTCAATAACTTCTTCTGTATACTGTATGTAGCCATAACCCGTGTCCGGGCGGGATGGTTTAATGCCTAACGTGATCAAACACTGGTGGTCCTGAGCAGTTTGAAGGGATTGGTTGATGGTATTTACAAAACCGGCTTCATCCAAAATCAAATGATCGGAAGGCGCAACCGTAATTACCGCATCCGGATTGCCGTTCAAAATTTTAAAGCAACCGTAAGCCACGCATGGCGCTGTATTACGCATAACAGGTTCCCCCAAAACCTGGCTGTACCCTATGTCTGGCAATTGTGTTTTTACCAGTTCAATATAAATATCATTGGTAACCACATAAATATTTTCTTTCGGACAGATCTTTAAAAAACGGTCGTAAGTACTTTGGATCAGTGTTTTCCCCGTACCTAGAATATCTATAAATTGTTTGGGATAAGAAGTCCTGCTGATTGGCCAGAAACGGCTGCCAATCCCTCCTGCCATAACAATGGCATAATAATTCTTATTCATAGAAGTTAATCTTATTGGGTCGGTAAATTTTGATGTGAAGATGTAAAAAATATATCAATAACAAGTTATTCGTTCCCTGCCCTTTCTGGTACTTCGGTAAATAATATGGGCTTTTTACGGAATAACTTTAAAATAGGTGCTGTTTTTATTCAGCAAAAAGTTAAATTCGCATACGATTTTTCTTTCAATTAAAAGGTTTTCAATTGAAAGTTAATAATTAAATAATTTTTAAGGAGATAATGACAGAGACAAAAAAATCGCTTTTTGACAATTTACAAAGTTTTTTTGGTTTTAACAATTTTAAAGGCGATCAGGAAATAATCATCGAAAACATATTGGCAAACAAAGATACCTTTGTAATTATGCCAACAGGCGGCGGCAAATCCATGTGTTACCAGTTGCCCGCTTTAATGAGCGAAGGCACAGCAATCGTAATTTCCCCTTTGATTGCGCTGATGAAAAACCAGGTTGACCAGTTGCGGGCCTTTGGCGGATCAGACAGCATTGCACACTTTCTCAACTCATCATTAAACAAAACAGAAATTGCCCGGGTAAAAGAAGATGTGATCATAGGCAAAACAAAGCTGCTTTACGTTGCCCCGGAATCATTGACCAAATTGGAAAACGTAGAATTTTTACAATTGGTCAAACTGTCTTTTGTAGCTGTGGACGAAGCGCATTGCATATCAGAATGGGGGCATGATTTCCGTCCGGAATACCGTAAGATCCGCCAGGTGATCAGTAACATCGGCGACAATATCCCCATTATCGCTTTAACAGCAACGGCTACGCCAAAAGTTCAGCAGGATATACAAAAGAACCTGCAAATGAACAATGCCTTGCTATATAAATCATCCTTTAACCGCACCAATTTATATTACGAAGTACGTGCCAAGCGAAACGTTTTAAAGGAAATTGTACGTTTTGTGAAGCAGCATCAGGGAAAATCCGGTATTATATACTGCCTCAGCCGTAAAAAAGTAGAAGAAGTTGCAGAGGCTTTAAGCCTGAACGGTATTAAAGCTTTACCTTATCACGCGGGTTTGGACCCGAAAGTGCGGGCAGATACGCAGGATAAGTTCCTGATGGAAGATGTAGATGTAATTGTGGCTACCATTGCTTTCGGGATGGGAATTGACAAACCGGACGTACGTTACGTGATCCACCACGATGTGCCGAAAAGCATGGAAGGTTATTACCAGGAAACCGGACGTGCCGGACGTGACGGCGGCGAAGGTATCTGCTTGTCTTTTTATTCTGAAAAAGATATTGATAAACTGCAAAAGTTTATGAAAGACAAGCCGGTTGCCGAGCGCGAAATTGGTACGCAGATTTTAAAAGAAGTCATAGATTACGCAGAATCTGCGGTTTGCCGCCGCAAACAGATTCTTCATTACTTCGGCGAAAACTTTGATGCGGCCGACTGCCAAGAAATGTGCGATAATTGCCGGGCACAAAAAGAATATTTTAATGTAGAAGAACCACTGCTTAAAGCTTTGAACCTGGTGCTTCAACTGGGGGAAAAGTTTGACGACCATCATATCATCAGCGTTTTAATGGGCGTTGATAATCCGCAGATCCATAATTATGAACACCATTTATTGCCGGAGTTTGGTTCGGGAATAGAAGAAGGCGAAAACCTGTGGAAATCTTTAATGCGGCAGGCCTTACTCAATAATTTTCTGGCTAAAGATATTGATTATTACGGTTTGTTACGCTTAACGGACAGCGGTAAAGCGTATCTTACAGACCCATACGAATTGAAATGGGTGTTTAACCGGCCAATGGGCGCTACGGATGACGATACTGAAGAAGCTGCACCGCAAGGTTCTTCCGTTTTGGACACACAGCTTTTACAAATGCTGCAAGAGCTGCGCAAGAAAATTGCAAAACAAAAAAAACTGCCTCCATTTGTTATTTTCCAGGATCCTTCATTAGAAGAAATGTGCCTGCATTATCCAATTAATATGGAGGAGATGAAGCAGATCTCGGGCGTAGGTTCTGGTAAAGCCTTAAAATTTGGTGCTCCTTTTATTGAACTGATCAAGAAGTATGTAGAAGAAAACGACATTGACCGCCCAATTGATATGGTGATCAAGAGCGCGGCAAATAAATCGGCTATTAAAGTTTCCATCATTCAAAACATCGACCGGCATATTGCACTGGAAGATATAGCTTCTTCCAAAGGGTTGTCTTACGAAGATATTTTGCGCGAGATCGAATCTATCGTTAACTCCGGCACAAAATTAAATCTGAGTTATTACATTGATGATTTAATTGACGAAGACCGGCAGGAAGAAGTTTTCGGCTACTTCCGCACAGCAGAAGCGGATTCTATCGAAGATGCTTTAAAAGAATTGGGTTCGGATGATTACACGCACGAAGAACTGCAATTAATGCGTATTAAATTCATGTCTGAATTAGGGAATTAAGGTGATAAAAGAAGTATTTGTAGTTGAATCTTCAATAATACACATACTTCTTTTGTCTATATGAACTTGTTATAATTTTACTGCTTAGATAATTTCTTTTTTACGCTCTGTCATCCTGAATTTGTTTCAGGATCCCTCGTGAAAAGCAGTAACTCCTGCCAGTCGCCTGTGATCTCTTTTATTTTTCTTTGTACGTTCTTTTGCTTGATCAAAAGAACCAAAAATCAAGAATGCCGGATCGCCTCCGGGCGGCATTCAGCCCACCGCACCTGGGTGGAGACCGTTATAATTTCTACCTTTCTGGCTATTGTTCTATCGTTTAAATTATCGTTTGTGTAAGTTCTACGCCCTGTCATGCTGAGCGCAGTCGAAGCATCTTCATAAAAACTGCCCCTAAAAGAAGCATCAGGTCAGCCCTTCCTCAAAAAGAAACGATCTTAAATTCCGTTCTGCGGTTGCCGCTTCGGCCTTCATCCGTGGTATTTGGCGCAACCGGCTGCATGGCACCGTAACCTTTAAAAGTTAATCTGGTGGCAGCAACTTTGTTGGCAATCAGATATTGCTGAACTGCTTTTGCACGGTTTTCTGAAAGGGTTTGGTTTGATTTTGCATCCCCAACATTATCTGTAAACCCGGAAATTTCAATGTTTACTTTTGGGTTCAGATTTAAAAAACCGATCAGTTTGTTCAATTCGGTTTTCGATTCTGGCTTTAGTTCAGCTTTGTTGGTGTCGAAGAAGATATTTCTCAGAACAGATTTATTGCCTACCTCGATCGCTTGTAAAGCCACATCAATTACATAAGGCTTCCCCGTCTTTTGTCCGATAAGCGAGAAATTCTCCGAGTAAAACAAGTATCCCGGCCTGGAAATATTCAAGCCATAATTTTTGCCGGTGCTTAGCGTCGCTAAAAACTGTCCCTGGTTCAGGGCATTCACATTTTGAAAGATCAGTTGGTTGGTTTTTAAATCAATGATCTGTACATCTGCATCTATTGCTTGCTTGCTTTTGCCGTCTTTTACAGAACCTTTTACATAAGTTACCACATTTGGCCTGAGGTTTTCGGGCATCTCAAACGTGTAAATATCAAAACCGCCAGAGCCATTTAATTTATTGGAAGAAAAAAAAGCGTTAGAACCATTTGCCGTAAGCGTTAAACCGTTTTCATCCCCGCTGGAATTAATGGGATAACCCAAATTTTCCGGCTTTTGCCATTTGCCATCTGTTCCTTTCCGGCTCAAAAACAAATCTTTACTGCCCAGGCCTGGCCATCCGTCGGAAGAAAAATAAAGTGTTTGGTCATCCGGGTGGATAAAAGGCGATTGCTCATTATAAGGCGTGTTGATGTTTGGGCCGAGGTTCTCCGGTTCCGACCAGCCTTTATCCGTGATGGTTGATTTCCAGATGTCGTATCCGCCATAACCGCCCTTGCGCAAGCTTACAAAATACAAAGTTTTGCCATCTGCACTAATAGAGGGCTGCGATTCCCAGCCCGGCGTGTTGATTGGTCCGCCCAGGTTAAAGGGCTTGTCCCAGTCGGTACTGTTTTTATGGGATAAAAATATGTCGCAACGGCCTCTGCCGTCTGGCCGGTTACACCCCGTAAAAAAAAGATATTGCCCGTCTTGCGTAAGCGATTGTGCGCCTTCGTTAAATTCAGCCGTGTTTATATTGTTGCTTAAACCAGCAGCTCTTGCCCAGCTTCCGTTCAGTTTTTTACTCTGATAAAAATCTTCGTTGTTACCGGTTTTTCGGGTAAAGATGAGCGTACTTTCATCCGCAGTTACATTTGGTAAATATTCATCTGCAGGAGTATTGATGGAAGTTCCAAGGTTTACCGGTTTAAAAACCACCGGGTGCTGCATGGCTTGCAAACTAAAATCGCAATCAGTTATTAGTTTTTGTGCAGTTGCCCGGTCTTTTGGTTGGATTTCGTTAAAGCTGATATACTTCTGCAGCATTTCTTTTGCTTCGGCATATTTACCTAACATAATGTAAACGTTGCCCAAGTTCAAATAAACTGCCCGGTTAAAGTTGGGGTTGAGGGAAATAGTTTTAAGGTATTGCACAGCTGCTTGCGGATACTGTTGTTTGTACAAATAAACACTGCCCAATTGATAATGCGCGTCTGTAAACTGATCATCGGCTGCCAGTGCCTGGTTTAATTGTTCAATCGCCTTGTCGTATTGCTGATAATTGATGCTTTCACCCGCCAGCGTATAAAATTTAACGGCTTCTTTATTATTGGTTGCATATTCCCTTTGTGCAAAAGCAGTAAAAGGCAGGCATAAAAGAAGCATCCACAGGTATCGCATAACAAAATGTTTATAACGAAACCAAGTTAAAACTTATTAAGGAATGTTCAAATATTTATGCGTTTGCAGGGAAACTTCCCATTTCGGGTTTTGCATCACATAATCCACGATCATGGGCGTAACGATAGCCGCTTTAGACCATTCGGGCTGCAGGTACAATTTGCAATTTAAAGAAACCAAAGTCGCATGTTCTTCGGCCCATTTAAAATCCGACTGATTAAAAACGATCACTTTCAATTCATTTGCAACAGCCAAAACAGAAGTCGTTGGTGCTTTGAATTTTTTGGGGGAGAGGCAGATCCAATCCCAGGAACCGGAAATAGGGTAAGCGCCGGAAGTTTCAATAAAAGTTTTAATCCCTTGTTTTTGCAATTCAGAAGTCAGGTAATCCAAATTATAGATCAACGGTTCGCCTCCGGTAATCACAACTGCTTTTGCCGGATGTTTTGCCGCGTTTGCTACAATCGTGTCCACTGAAACAAGGGGATGCTGTTCCGCGTCCCAGCTTTCTTTCACATCGCACCAGGGGCAGCCTACGTCACATCCGCCCAAGCGGATAAAGTAAGCCGCTTTTCCTGTGTTAAAACCTTCACCCTGAATGGTATAAAATTCTTCCATTAAAGGAAGCAACATGCTGTTCGCAGGCAGGGTCAATGTCATTTTCAAGCCGCAAATATAAACAATCTAAAGGCTCCGGTTTCCGACTTTAAATTTCATGACATTCAGTTTAATAAATACCTTTCAAATTTGTATCATTACTTCCAAATCAAAAAGCATGAAGAAACGCTACTTCCTGGTGCCGATGCTTCTTTTATCGGTCATTTCTTCGTGTGTAAATGTAGAAGAGCGTTACGTTTTTCAAAAAAACGGTTCCTGCAAAATCAATTATACATTTAACATGGGCAAAGCTGTTTCGGTACTTTCCAACCTGCTTCCGGATTCTGTTAGGCAATCACCTTCGTACTTAATGCCAAAAGATACGGCTGTTAATTTTTTAAATGGTTTAACCGATAGTGCACGCGCTAAAATCAAAGGTGAACAGGTTGATGTTGCCCGTTCCACCATGCTGCATATCAAGATGAACCTGAAGAACAACCAGATGCTGGCCACAGTTCAATACGATGCCCGAAGCCCGAAAGAGGTAAAATATTTTTTAACACATATTTCCAAACTGGCACAAAAACAGCAGCTGGGCGAATTGCTGAACAACCAGCAAGTGCTTTCCACGGCTTCCAGCAGGGGCATCGTGATCAGTCAGGATTATTTTAATTATGATATTGGCAGTAAACATTTTTCCCGGAAAGTGGATACGATGAAGTTTCGCAAATATTTTAAGCAGAACGAAGCGATGTTTAATATGGCAAAAGCAGCATTGCTGGATATGCCATACAACGTGACCATGCATTTCCCGCGGCCGGTCAAAAAAACAGGGAACAGCAGGGCAAAATTATCGTCTGATAAAAAACAACTGACGTTAAACAGCAATTTTGAAGAAATTGTGAAATCACCACAGATCATGAATTTAAAAGTGGAATACTGATGCTGCAATGGGTAAAAGTTTTAGAGGCCGAAGATGCGGAAACAACCTTTATTAGAAAGGTAAAAGCCGGAAACCGCAGTCTTTGCATGGTTGGTTTTGAAGGAAAAGTTTTTGCTGTTTCTGCACAATGCCCACATGCAGGGGCTGAATTAGTTGGAGGCTGGTGTGAAGATGGAAAAATTGTATGCCCGATCCATCGTTATCAGTACGACCTGGAAACGGGAAGGGGCACCGAAGGACAAGGGGATTATGTAGAAACTTTTCCGGTTGAAGTTCGGGAAGACGGAATTTATGTGCAGGTTAAAAAGCGGTGGAGCTTCTTGTCGTCCTGAACTTGTTTGTCATCCTGAACTTGTTTCAGGATCCCTCTTGCATGATCGCAACCTTTTTGGTGGGATGCCGAAACAAGTTCGGCATGACTAAACACCTCAACTTTGTCATCCTGAACTTGTTTCAGGATCCCTCTTGCATGATCGCAACCTTTTTGGTGGGATGCCGAAACAAGTTCGGCATGACTAAACACCTCAACTTTGTCATCCTGAACTTGTTTCAGGATCCCTCTTGCATGATCGCAACCTTTTCCGGTGGGATGCCGAAACGAGTTCGGCATGACTAAACACCTCAACTTTGTCATCCTGAACTTGTTTCAGGACCACTCTTGCATGATCGCAACCTTTTTGGTGGGATGCCGAAACAAGGTCGGCATGACTAAACACCTCAACTTTGTCATCCTGAACTTGTTTCAAGACCCCTCCTGCATGATCGCAACCTTTTCCGGTGGGATGCCGAAACGAGTTCGGCATGACTAAACACCTCAACTTTGTCATCCTGAACTTGTTTCAGGATCCCTCTTGCATGATCGCAACCTTTTTGGTGGGATGCCGAAACGAGTTCGGTATGACAGCCATGCTTCTTTTACCGCCTATTTTTAAGTGTATATTTCTTTTCGTGCCGATGCCAAAGTGTTTTTTAACAAACCGATGATCGTCATCAAACCAACGCCACCCGGAACTGGCGTGATCCAGGAAGCTTTAGGTGCCACGTTTTCAAAATCCACATCGCCGTACAGTTTGTAGCCGGATTTGGTTTGGGTGGAAGTTTCACGGTTCATGCCCACATCAATCACAATTACGCCGTCTTTCACCATATCGGCAGTAATAAAATTCTTTTTACCGATGGCAACAATTAAAATATCAGCTTCTAAAGTATATTTTTTAATGTCTGGCGTACGGCTGTGGCAAACGGTAACCGTACAATTTCCTGGATGAGCGTTGCGTGACATCAACACACTCATCGGCGAACCAACAATAGTGCTTCGGCCAACTACCACGCAGTGCATTCCTGCTGTTTTTATGCCATATTCTTTCAGTAATAAAGTTATGCCATAAGGCGTAGCGGGAATAAAAGAAGGCAAATTACGCAGCATTCTCCCTAAGTTCACCGGGTGAAAGCCATCTACATCTTTGCGGTAGTCAATCAGTTCGGTTACTTTTTCCGGGTTGATGTGCTTGGGCAAAGGCAATTGCACGATGATGCCGTCGATACTGTCATCTGCATTTAATGCTGCCACTTTTTCCAGCAGTTCTACTTCGCTTACGTCAACTTCGTAACGAACTAGGGAAGATTGAAAACCTACTTTTTCGCAGTTGCGCATCTTGCTGGCCACATAGGTTTCGCTGCCGCCATCGTGTCCAACCAAAACCGCAACTAAATGTGGTTTACGACAGCTTTCCGTTAAAAAACCCGCCGCTTCCTGTGCTATTTCTACTTTAAGTTTTTCGGATACGTATTTGCCGTCGAGGATTTGCATATAAAAGTTCAGAAGCTATTTACAACCCATCAGTTTAAAATTCCCAAAAAGGACTTTTGCGCCGTTACTGGATTGAAGTGGTGCACTAATGTAAAAATATTTGAGGCGATTCGGTTTAAACATTTTCGTATCGCTGATCTTGGTTTTGTTGAGATAAACCTGTTCGTTCTCGCCATCAACCGCGATAGAAACGTGCATCAACTGGTTGGCAAAACCTTGTAGGTCTAAATCTTCGTCCGTATGGTGATATTGCGTATCACTGCTGGCCTCGATAATGCCACGATTATTGTAGTATTCGAGGCTGATATTGTTGATCGCGCCATCGTTGTAAGCATCTTGTAAATAACCGCGGACACTGTTATCGCCGGCAAAACCAAAACCTAATGGATTAAGGTCTGCAATTTTATCGGCAACCGCTACAATATCAAATTCGATAGTAAATTTAGATGGATATTTAATTAGCTTGGTCAATTTATAAGAAGCATAACTTTGCAATTGAAGCCATTTTCCCGAAAATTCGCTGATCTTAACAATCTCTCCCGAACCATTGGTTTTCCAACTTGCGGGCATTTTTCCGGCCGAATTGGTTGAAAAATCATCAACGTAAATGGCAGAATCACAAGTCTTAAAATCAAAAGTTGAGTTTATTTTGATTTTATGTCCATTGGCCGTTCCGTTTGGCTGCGAACCGTTGGCTTTTTTTTCCATAGCCTGATTGAGCTTGTCATTCGCCTTTTGTTTGGCTTTATCGAGCAAACCGGAAAACTGCGCTTGAGCCTGCAAAGTAAAAAGTGCCGCACATAAAAATGTGAATACTGTTTTTAGGGATAAATTTTTCATGAGACGATAATTAAAATAGAAAACTAAAGTACAATTTAATCTAATTTCAATAGCAATATTAATGATTTAGCATTGAATTTTCCTACTTTCCACCTGATACTTCTTTTATCAATCCAATTTCAAAACCGCCATAAACGCCGATTGCGGAATTTCCACGTTACCTACCTGGCGCATGCGTTTTTTGCCTTTTTTCTGTTTTTCCAACAGCTTGCGTTTACGGGAAATATCACCGCCGTAACATTTGGCCGTTACATCTTTACGTAAAGCTTTCACCGTTTCGCGCGCAATGATCTTGGCGCCGATGGAAGCCTGGATAATGATTTCAAACTGCTGGCGCGGGATCAGTTCCCTTAGCTTTTCGCAGATCTTTTTCCCAAAATCGTAAGAGTTGCTGCGGTGGATCAGCGAAGATAGCGCATCAACCGGTTCACCGTTTAAACGGATATCCAATCGCACCAGATCTGATTGCCGGTAACCAATTTGGGTATAATCAAAAGAAGCATAACCTTTTGAAATGGTTTTGAGTTTATCATAAAAATCAAACACAATTTCGCCCATTGGTATTTCAAAGATCAGTTCTACACGGTTCGAAGTGAGGTAAGATTGATTGACGATCGTTCCGCGTTTCTGGATACAAAGCGACATCACCGGGCCAACAAATTCTGATTTGGTGATGATGTTGGCCTTGATATAAGGTTCCTCCACAAAATCCAGTTTGCTTGGGTCGGGCAGGTCGGAAGGATTGTGCACGTGCAATTCTTCGCCTTTGGTGGTATAAGCTAAATAAGAAACGTTAGGAACGGTGGTAATCACGGTCATGTCGAACTCTCGCTCCAACCGTTCCTGGATAATCTCCATGTGCAGCATGCCCAGGAAACCGCAACGGAAACCAAAGCCCAAAGCCGCCGATGATTCCGGTTCAAAAACCAGCGAAGCATCGTTCAGCTGTAATTTGGCCATGCTTT